>SPJK01018751.1_pt1 | contig 33723 bp, 29 predicted proteins | sample 3741771 | NCBI WGS metagenome assembly SPJK01 (sample SAMN10925997, study PRJNA522277) | cold seep metagenome | isolation source: Elba SIP-enriched marine methane seep metagenome, extraction at timepoint T2 | place: Italy: coast of Elba, Mediterranean Sea
CATTTCTCGTCGGCCAGCCGCCGCCGCATACGCCAGGGCTGTCTGCCCTACCGGATCCACAGTTGAGCGCAGATTGGCTTCCAAAGCCAATTGATCAATCGCCTCTATATCACCGGCAGCAGCAGCCAAACAAAGGGAAGGAATACCTAGAGGATCACCTCGGTACAGATCAGTTCTGCTGGGAGGTGCTCCGCCTCGAAGTTCGCGTAGCCAGGCTAAGGTGGTGGCGTCATGATTGCGCAAGGCCATGTCTAGTACACTTCCTTGCTGGCTGGTGGCCGAAAGATCTGCTCCATTCGCTACTAGAAGGCGAGCGAGGTCAGTTCGCTCATAATACACAGCCCAATGCAAAGCCTGGTCATCGAAGGAATCACGTAGGGCCCAGCTGGCCCCGTTATCTAACAGCAGTGCTGCACATTCGCGAGCATCCGTTACGGCTGTTTCCATCAGCGGTGTGCTAAAATATAAGTCTTCTCGCCGCATATTCGGATCAGCACCGGCTTTCAATAGTTGTTGCACCAATTCTGGTGCACGTTGTCGCACAGCTAAATGCAAGGCTGTACCACCAAAGTCATCCCTGGTATTAGGATTGCTTCCGATGCGCAGGCAACTATCGACTTGCGACAAATCGCCATAAGCCAATGCTTGCGCCATGCAAGTATCATTCGTGTAGTTCGCCTCACTATCCGCCGATTGACAAGAACTGAGGATGCAAAGCAATAATATTGAAACAATTAGGGGACGCACTTTACTTTATTTTGCGCTCTCTTCATTTCTGCGGACTAAAGGCTACCAAAAGTCACTGAAATTGTCAGAGAAGCATCTATTTTTGCACAAAGATACCACATGACAGAGGCGCTTTACACCTTCACCCCAAATCATAGCAGCGACCAGGTCACCTTTTGGTCATCGATTGCTATCACTGTAGTTGCCATTTTCCTAACGGTCCGCATGTTAAAGCGTCAAGAAGGTATGGACTACAATCGGCGTATGCTATTAGCTATGCTGTTCTTTTTCGGAGGCATCATCGCGGCCGGCACTGCATTTTTCAGCGGCTGGAGCATGTACAAACAAGGGACCGTTTATCTGTATGAAGATGCGGTCCGCATTGGCGAGGAACGCTTCGCTTTTACCGATATCCGAAGGATGGTGGTGAAAGAGGACAAGGGGCAGTCTTTTGTCAATCCACAAATCACCACCCGAACGACGCGCATCCTCCTCATCGAACTAAAGAACGGCCACGTCTTTGCCTTATCAGAAGAACAGTACCCTCTTGCTGACTTACTAGGCCGGCTAAAGGAAATCAAAGGCGACTAAAGTCGTTACCATGCGCTAGCTCGACAGCCGAAGAACATCTCCTGCCGCAAATAATTCAGCTGATACGGCAAGCGCCAAACCTGGCGTCTGATAGAGCGACGGAGGGACACTAATATCGCCTAGGTATAATGTTCCCCGATAAGCTCGAGCCGTAGAGAAAAACAAACCTTTCTTTGGCAAAGCTAAGGTCAGAGTGGCGGCCGCCCGGATCGTTGGCTCGTGGACACGACCGCTAGTGAGATCCAATCCCGAAGGTGTATCCAAGGCTAAAATCGGCGCTAGCTGTTGGTTCGCCCACTCGATTATTTCTTTTGCTGCGCCCCTTGGACTTCCCTTTATGCTATAACCAATCACACCATCTATTATGAGGTCGTACGCGGGAAGCTGTGCTAGCTGATCAGCTGAAAAGACAGGAATCCCCATTTGCCGGAGAATAGTCATTTGATGGGCAGGAATAGGTGTCAGTTGATCTGCTGGTTTTGATAGAACCAAACTGACTGATACGCCCCAGTTGTGTAGTCGCCTTGCGCACACCATTGCTCCGCCACCATTACCGCCAGTTCCGGCTAATACTAGTACCCCCCTACTCGCTCCGGCCTTAGCAAGGAACTCCTCCATAGCGACAATCGCCAAGCAACGCCCCGCATTCTCCATCATCTGGATCAATTCGATGTGGAACTCTTCAATCATCAGTCGATCCACTTCGATCATTTGTTCCGTAGTAAGAGTAGGAATTTCTCCACTCGCCTCCACGATCCTATTCATAGCTCCATCTAGATTGTCATACTAAAATCGAAGACTCGCTAAAACGCGAAGCGTTTCTTCGAGCATTTGCTCCGTAAAATCCAGGTGCGTCACAAAACGGATGGTCTGTGGTCCAAAGGGTGTAGCTAATACTCCTCGTTTTTCCAGTTCCGGTAGGAATTGTGAAGCCATTAAGTCTTCTGCTAAATCAAAAATGACAATATTGGATTCCACTGGTCGCACCGATTCTACATACGATTGGCCCGCCAACAATTCGCCCATTTTGCGGGCGCGGGCATTATCTTCAGCCAAACGCTCCACATGCTTGTCAAGCGCATATAAACCGGCAGCAGCCAGGTAACCTGCTTGACGCATTCCACCGCCCATCACCTTACGAAAACGCCGAGCCTGCGCGATGAAGGCAGCGCGACCTAAAAGGATGGACCCTACCGGTGCGCCCAGCCCCTTACTCAAGCAAATGGAAATGCTATCGAATTGTGCTCCCCAATCTGCTGGTGATTCCTTGGTTTCCACCAAAGCATTAAACAATCGCGCACCATCTAAATGCAACGCCAAGTCTTTTTCCTGGCACACCTTCCTGATCGGCTCAATCTCTGGCAGGCGGTAAATACTGCCACCGCCCTTGTTGCAGGTGTTTTCGATCACTACCAGGCGAGACTTCGGCAACCAATCATAGGGGTCTTTTATCGCTGCCATCACTTGATCAGCGGTTATCTTTCCATTTATACCTTCCAACAGGTTGATCGCTACTCCAGCATTGAATGCGTAGCCACCATTTTCATATTGATAGACATGGCTCGTCCAATCGCAAATCACCTCATCTAGTGACTGTGTATGGCATTTGATCGCGAGTTGGTTGGTCATCGTCCCGGAGGGGCAGAAAATAGCCGCTTCCATACCAAACAAGGCAGCCATTTTTTCTTCCAGAGCATTAACACTGGGGTCTTCTCGGAAGACATCGTCTCCCACTTCGGCGGTAAACATCGCTTCCAGCATAGCTGGCGTGGGTTTCGTGACCGTGTCACTAATCAGATTTATCGGCATGATATTGATTGATTCGACTCTCTGTCTAGCCCTATGACCAAAGCCTGCTAAGTTCTTCGCTAGTACGCAGTTTTAGCTGGCTTTCGTGTAGCTCTAGTGCGGATCAGAGAAAGATAATTTCTATTGATGATCATTATTCCAGCTCCCCTGGAATACCTGTTTTGCCGGGCCACACAGCCAAATGTTACTAAAACGGCGGCCATCATAGTGCAAGCGCACGCTTAAATCGCCACCTTTCGCGCTCACAGGAATATTGAACTCGCCCGTCCGTTGGCTGTTTTTGGCCGCAACGATCGCTGCTGCTGTCACGCCTGTACCGCAGGCCAATGTTTCATCCTCCACACCGCGTTCATAGGTAGCAATTTGGAGTTGGCTAGCATCCCCACAAACGAAATTAACATTGGTTCCACGTTCCCGAAAACGCTCTGAATAGCGAATTCTCCGACCTTCCGTCACTACGTCGAATCCGTCCAGACTAGCAACAGCTTGCACCCAGTGTGGTGAACCGGTGTCAACAAAGGAAGCATCCGGGCTTTCCTCTACTTTTTCTACCGGCAGCATCTCCAGCTCAACCCAATCCGCCCGCACCACTTTTGCTCGATGTGGACCATCTATGGCTAGGAAATGAGCCGCTGTTCCAATAGCGCCCAAGAAATGCGCAAATGCAGTAATGCAGCGCCCTCCGTTCCCACATAAGCTGCTTGCCCGACCATCCGCATTGAAATACACCATTTCAAAGTCAAATTCCGGGTGCGGACATAATAGGATAAGCCCATCTGCGCCAATGCCAAATCGGCGATCACATAGTCGCGCTATAAACGTCGGCTCATGCGATTGCAGCACTTCTCCTCCCAACTGATTGATGAGAATAAAGTCGTTCCCTGCGCCTTCGTATTTATAGAATGGAATCTGCATCTGCTATTGAATGGTATCTGTTGTTACTTCATCCGGCATGTCTTCCTCCAAGATCAAGCCCGGGGGCACATCGAGCGCCCAGTGCCGATAGACCACCACCGCCGTAAAAAATATCACTACAATTGCACTGATGATCGTTATTTTACGACCGAAGATATTACCAATGTATTCCCCGTCAAAGGGGTCTTGCTTTTCTTCCATCCCTGAATTTTTCCCTAAATTTCGCAAAATGATTGACAAGTCCTAGAACCCGAGCTGCCTCTGCTATGTAATTACTAGTAGACTGTTTTCGTTTATGTTTTGGTCCGGTCGTTTCACCGGATCACTCCAATACGACCAAAGATGACGACCCGACAAATTATCACGATTGTATCTTGCTCTTTATTCAGTGCCCTACTAGCCGTCGGTATCTACCGTTGGGTAGCACCGACTGAGCGTGTAATTATCCGCGAATCTGCCGATGCCCAATATGCCAATAATGAGAATTGGCTAAATGACATTCGTCCGCGAACTTTCCTTTCGTCAGCGCCGACCGACTTTACCGAGGCAGCAGCAGCCATTACACCTGCTGTTGTTTTTATCCGAGCCTATCAACAACGGGGCTTTCGTTTGTTTCGTCGGCAGGCCGATCGACCAATTACCGCCTCTTCCGGGTCTGGTGTGATCATCTCTGATGATGGTTACATTGTAACAAACAACCATGTGATAGAAGGAGGAAAGATCATTGAAGTCACCCTCAGTGACAAACGAGAGTTTGAGGCCACGGTCGTTGGTGTCGACCCTTCCACCGACATTGCCTTGCTCAAAATAGACATGGATGAACTCTCCTATAGTGAGCTAGGTAATTCCGATAGTGTACGTGTGGGTGAATGGGTCTTGGCCGTCGGCAATCCCTTTAACCTCGAGAGCACAGTGACTGCTGGTATAGTGAGCGCTAAGGGACGTAATATCGATATTCTGGAAGGGCAAGACCGGATTGAATCTTTCATCCAAACTGATGCCGCGGTGAATCCTGGCAATAGTGGTGGCGCACTAGTCAACACCAATGGCGAATTGATCGGTATCAATACAGCTATTATTACACGTTCCGGGCGATATGAAGGCTATTCCTTTGCCGTACCTTCCAATTTAGTACGGAAGATCATCCGAGACCTGCGCGATTATGGGTCGGTGCAACGGGGTTTACTAGGAGTATATATAGAAGAAGTGACCGCTGATGTCGCACAAGAATTGGGCCTGGAGCGAGTCGAAGGCGTACTGATCACCCGGATGGCGGAGGATAGCGGGGCAGGGAGTGCTGGGATGGCCCCAGGTGATGTAATTATCGCGATCAATGGCCGTGCTACGAAAACAGCACCAGCGCTGCAGGAAATTCTCGGGCAACTGCGACCAGGCAATCAAATTGCGGTTTCCTACATTCGAAATGGCCGTGAGCGAGAAGTAGATATCGTCCTCAAAAATAAGATCAACAGCACTTCCGTACTCACCGCTCGAGAAGAGGCCCTACTCCATGATATGGGGTTTGAGGTACGCAACCTCAGTAAAGAAGAACGTCGCCGGTTAGGCACCCGTGGAGCCAAGGTGATGAGCGTATTTCGGGGAAGCCTCGTGTCCGAAACCAATCTTGAGCCGGGCTTTGTGATCACCAGCGTGAACGAATTAGATGTCGATGATGTTGACGATTTGATCGAACGCCTCCAACGATTGCAGGGTAAGGTTGTTTTAGGAGGCGTTTACGAAAGTTATGATGGGGAGTATTTCTATGCATTCGAGAAGAATTGACCCATTGCTTTTCTCTAATTTTGGCAACCACCACAATTTCCACACCACATGGCCAAAGAAATAGAACTGAATAAGAACGAGGATGAGATGAAGTTGCATTTGTCCCGCTTGCAACACCGATTGGAAAAGATCAAGCTGGGCGGTGGTGAAGCCGCAATTGCCAAGCAACATAAGCGGGGGAAGATGACTGCCCGGGAGCGAATCGACTTCTTGATTGATGACGGTACGGATTTCCTGGAGATTGGTGGTTTTGCTGGTTATGAAATGTACGAAGAATACGGTGGTTGTCCTGCTGGAGGGGTGGTGTTGGGGCTGGGCTATGTAGCTGGCCGCCAGTGCATGATCGTTGCTAACGACGCCACCGTTAAAGCCGGTGCCTGGTTTCCCATTACCGGCAAGAAGAACTTACGTGCGCAGGAAATCGCGATGGAAAACCGCCTCCCGATTATCTATCTTGTAGATAGCGCCGGTGTGTTCCTGCCGATGCAGGATGAGATCTTCCCCGATAAAGAGCACTTCGGTCGCATTTTCCGCAACAATGCCAGGATGAGCAGCATGGGCATCCCACAGATCGCTGCCATCATGGGAAGTTGTGTAGCAGGAGGCGCCTACCTTCCGATCATGAGCGATGAGGCGCTCATTGTTGAAGGTACCGGATCGATCTTCCTGGCAGGCCCGTACCTCGTGAAGGCCGCCATTGGAGAGGATGTTGATAAAGAGACGCTAGGAGGTGCCACGACGCAAAGCGAAATAAGCGGTGTCACTGATTACAAGTGCCCCGACGATGCCACCTGCCTAAACACTATTCGCGACCTAGTCGGCCAGATCGGTCATTTCCCAACTGCCGGTTTCGACCGCATCGAATCGAAGCCCCCTGAGAAAAATGCGGATGAGATTCTGCGAATTTTTCCTTACAACAGAGTAACGCCCTACAAATCGGTTGATATCCTTAAATGCATTGTTGATGAAGGCAAGTTGACACAGTACAAGAAAGGTTATGGTAAATCAATCATCTGCGCCTACGCCCGAATAGACGGCTGGTCCGTTGGAATTGTCATCAATAATCGCGAGGTGGTGAAGAGTGCGAAGGGTGAGATGCAATTCGGCGGGGTCATATACAGTGACTCTGCTGACAAGGCTGCCCGCTTCATTATGAATTGCAATCAGAAAAAGATTCCACTTGTTTTCATGCACGATGTCAGTGGTTTCATGGTGGGCTCACGCTCTGAACATGGAGGCATTATCAAGGATGGTGCTAAGATGGTGAACGCCGTTAGCAATAGTACCGTACCGAAGTTTAGTATTGTTATGGGTAACAGCTACGGTGCCGGTAATTATGCGATGTGTGGTAAAGCTTACGATCCGCGCCTGATCGTCGCCTGGCCATCGGCTAAAATCGCCGTGATGGGGGGAGCACAAGCGGCCAAAACGCTCCTACAAATCCAAACTGCCGGGCGAAAGAAAAAAGGAGAGACCATTTCGGAAGCCGAAGAGCAGGAGCTGTTGAAAAATATCACCGACCGTTACGACGCACAAACGACCCCTTATTATGCAGCATCTCGCTTGTGGGTAGATGCCATTATTGACCCTCGCACCACTCGGCAGTGGGTTAGCGAAGGAATAAAAGCTGCCAGTAATGCTGAGGTTGCTCCATTTAATGTTGGCGTATTGCAAACCTAGTGAACGCAAAACCCGTCTTTGAAATCAATCGTACCGATCATGTCTGAAGAATCACGCTTCAAATTATGGCTTAAACGAGTAGGTGTAGCCGGTTTTCTCTTTTTCCTGATCAAGGGACTGGTTTGGATTGCTATTTTTGTTGGGATAGGTAAATGTACGCTCTAATTCCCTAACCATGATTCGCTCCATTGCCGCAGTCCTACTAAGTGCCCCGTTTTTCCTATTTGCCCAGCCTACTACGATCATTCTTCCTGGCAACGCTTCATTCGAAGATTTACCCCAGCACTCCAAACCGCCCCGCTCGTGGTTTTACTGTGGGTCACGTGATGAAACGCCTCCAGATATTCAACCAAATACAATTTTTGGCAACACCCCCGAGGCCTTTCACGGGACCACATATGTTGGGCTTGTGGGGAGATCTAATGGAACCTTTGAGGCGATCGGCCAACGATTGCCTTCTTATTTACGTGCCGGTAGTTGCTATCAGTGGAAAATCATGGCAGCTCGCTCCGATGAATACATTAGCCCAGACCGAGATCATCCGGGGGAAGTGATCAATCATAACCAAGCTCTTATCCTCCGGGTATGGGGTGGCACTAATGTGTGCGAGCGCAGGGAGTTACTAGCACAAAGTGGGCCCGTCCACACAACCGAATGGCAACCCTTGGTATTCCAATTGAATCCATCACAGGACCAGGCATTCATTATTCTTGAGGCATTCTACGATGAATCGGCAGGAGATCCATATAGCGGCAACCTTTTGCTGGACCACGCCGGTCCATTTCTGGAATTAGATTGCCCTACCGGTGAAATTCGCGAAGGGATTATGCAATTATCGCCTCCAGTAACCGGAGACCCATCTACCTTAGAGGCCCTGGTCCGAGAACAGGGGCCGCAAATCCGTTTCGGCGATAACCATTTGCAGTTAGAACGGTCTTACTTTGAAACTTCTGATCATCAATTCTTCATCAGCAATCCTGCGCTTTGGCAGGTGATGACAGGGCTAACACAACTGCCTGACACCCGGCTAAAAGTTGGTATTGTAACCCGTAGTCGAAAACACTACGTCGATCGTCGCAATACTTTGAGGCTTACTATTCGCGAAATGGGCCTGTCCGATCATCAGCTCATCTTCGTTCAGGTTCGTCCGGGTCGCCAAACACGGAAACCCTGGTGGTACACCCATGAGGATGCTGATCTATTGTTTAGAGAGGACTGAGGCAATGGCCTTGCTTCTTAATTCGCCTACAACTGATACCCATACACTCGATTCCCGACCTTAGTAATGATCCATTTGGTTTGTCCATTTTCGAGAAGTGGAATAGCCGTGTCTTCTCCTGCCACCGGGAAGCCTATTACTGGCTGCCCAGTTCCATCAATCAAAAACAGTTGGCCATTTGGCTGCGATAAGCCGATGATGCCCCGGCCAGGAGCATCAATCAAGGTATCTAGAGAGCTATCCTGGCGGTATTGCCAGCGTTCGGCGAATTCTTCGCCTTCATAGGCCCATAAATGTACGAGTCCTCCGCGCTGCACCAGGTAATCGCCGCGTTCATCGCCCCAATAGTTGCTAAACAAGAAACGATCAGCGGGGCCTCGCCCGAAGGGTAAATAGAAATGTTCTCCTGCAAAAGAAACCACCTTAGCTCGGCCATCATCAAGCCCCACTACTAATCGATTTCGTAGTGGCAAACCAGTGGTATCCAGCTGCTGCCCAAAGAGGGTACTTACAATCGCCTGACTATCCAGGGAAAGGTCAAAGTGAAGCTCTCCTAATCGATTCCAGGCCAGTAATTCGCCAGCTTGGGTTAGCCCAACCAAAAAATCGGTCCGCGGCTGTTGATAATGCTGCAAAGGAGCTCGGAGCTTGCCTTCAAAGGGGAGTGGGTTCCAGTTTCCCAGTAGTTGCCCATCCGTTTTCAAGCCATAGATATTCCCCCCTTTTACTGCTTGAAAAATCACTTGCTGCCCTACCCCACCAAAATCTACTACTGCCGGCGCATCGTCTGGCGCTTGGGGCAGGATAGGAAAAGGATCCAGGCGTTGCCCTTCCGACGTCCATAGTTCTATCCCTTGATCTGTAGAGAACAACAAACAGGTACCTTCACCAGGCCATTCGAGCAGGTAAGCTGGCGAGAAGATTGTCGAGCTCCTCCCGCGCCAGCGGGTACGGCCGTCCTCCCCTAGTACCCAGTACTGCCCACTTGTATCTTGTGCGATCACCGCAGTATTTACTCCGCGGCTATCCTGTTGAACAGGTAGCAATGTAATCGGTCCATTTGCTGGCAAATTTATGTCCCACTGTAAGGCTACTCCTCGAGCCGCCGGTTCTTCATAGCGCAGGGTACCTGAAAGGCGGCTGTTTCGGCCAGCAGCAGGCGTTGTCCATTGCCGCAATTGGCCCGCAAGTCGCCAAGTGGCATTCGGAAATAATTGGCCGAGCACCTGCCCCCATGCATTTCCCTCGCCCGACCATCTGCGATAGTATTCGAGCCCATTTCCTGCAGTTTGCTTCGCAGCTTCCATCTCCAGAAACGCAGCATTACGACCGAGGCTCCCACCGATAATATGGTAGTCAACAAAGCGCTCTAAGACATTCCGTGATACCGCAAAGACAACGACATCTTCGAGTATTACCCACCAGGGGTTAACTCCTCTGCGAGTAGTCAAGGGCTGAAGCAAGTCTGGTTGCAACACTTGCTGTAAAGTATAGGTCTGGTAGTCCGCCCGGTCCGTAAGCCCTGCCTCTCCACTAAGCTGAGCAAGTTTTTCACGGCAAATTGCTGTGTCTTGCACTGGTACTAGCCAAAAAGAGCCGTTGCCTGCCACCTCGCTCGTGGCAGTCGGCAGTTCCCCTCTTACAATACCCGTCCCAGCCCAGGGAGCGATGTAAGATGTCCATTCCTTTGAGGGGCTACTCAGGTTAGGTAAGCTTAGTCCTGCCCATTCAACGATCTCCGGCACTACATCCCAACGGGCTGATAGTTCTTCTTGGTCAATCTGATTTTCGGTAGTACTTGCCCGCCAGAAGCCTTCCCAGTGGCAAGTGGAGTCTGCAGGAAATATGTCGATTAACGTCCATGCTACCTCTTTGGTTAGTTCCGCCCACTGTGGTTCCTCTGGCCAAAGCGCAGGCCAGGAACTGGCCGCACGGGTGCCCTGCCAAGCCAACGTCCAATCGGTGTCGGCCGTAGAGTTCCCGTTAAAAGCAGTAGCTAAATCATCGACTTGGAGCCAATTATTTCCGCGGTCGATTGCCGAAAGAGCTGTTTCCAGTTGCAGCGGAAGTTTTCCGGCAATAAGTAGATTATGGTAGCGGGTGAAATACAAACTACTATCAGCATGTTGAGCTTGCCGATAAATCGGACGAATAGCATGTGGTATAATCGGACCTTTGGCCATTTGCCCCCATGCTTTGCTAAGCCCTTCTGTAGCTTCACCGATGAAGGTAAAAACGGTGCCCGCATTGCCGCGTTGAGGGACTAGCCACCATCTCTTCCATTTGACCGCCTGCGGAGCGGTAAGTTCTGCCAGCAGTGCTTCCAGTTGCTGGCTTTCAGTTTCCCATGCGCGCGCCTTACAACTTTCATTGAACGTTGCGGAAGCGGGCAGGCCGATCAATATCCCCTGCGTTTCAATTACCGCTGCCAGCGGCGACATTCGGTCAAAAGGCAAACGCCACCATGGTCGAGCAATCCAATAAGCGGCAGCAAGGACAACCAGCAACACAGCTAACCAAAGCCACCAGCGGTGTCGTTTTTTCACGGAATCGGTCATGTTTTGGCAATTAACGGTAATTTTCCGTCAGACAATGGTCAGTTTATAACTGAAATTGGGATATTTTTTCACAACTTTGCAAAAGCGCACTAATTGACCAAAAACTATTAGTCCACTCCGTGTCTTAGTAAGCACTACACTCCCCCTTGTTAGCGCAAACACAAGACTATCTATCATGCGAAAAGTATTCCTACGACTGGGTGCCGCTCTCGCAGCACTAGGTGTAGCCCTCGGGGCATTTGGAGCCCACGGTTTAGCAGACGTTATTGAACCTGAACAAATAGCTACTTTCGAAACCGGAATTCGCTATCACTTCATTCATACAGCTGCTCTCTTGATTATTGGCGTGCTATTGTACTTCCGAAAGACAAGCCTGATGCTTACCGCAGGATGGCTATTTCTGGGAGGGATCGCCCTGTTTTCAGGATCCTTATACCTCTTGGCTTTGCAAGACATTTTCAAGCTACCCGTGGGCCTACTGGGGCCACTAACCCCCATCGGCGGGGTGTTATTCATTGCGGGATGGCTAGTCTTCTTTGCCTCGACCTACCAAACCAATCAGCTCTACAAGAAAGGGAAGTAATTAAGTCGAGTAGTTTACCCAGCTGGATTAAGCTACATTTTCTGCTTCCAATTCTGCTTCCTTACGACGGTTGCGCCACCATACGTAGCCAATCACACCTATGAGCACATATGGCATGCCAAGCATGTACAGAATTCCATTATTCAGTCCTTGTCCTTCCATGCCACCGTTAGCCAAGTTACTCTCGGCTGTCATACGGCACATCGGGCATTGCGCATCTGCAAATTCTGGCAAGATCAGTAGTAAAACCAGCAACAGCAGCGGCAGCATCCATTTTTTCAGCATCGTTTTCATCAGTCTGGTTTTTATTGATAATACGGTTGTAGCATGTAGTAAACGATCGGTCCGGTGATAGCCACATACAACCAAATAGGAAAAACCCATCTGGCCATTTTTCGATGCGCCTCAAACTGATTCGTATACGCCTTAATAAAAGTAAACAAGATAAATGGGAAAATCACAGCAGCTAAAACGATATGGCTAAATAACAGGCTCAGATAGGCCGTACGCATCCCTCCGACGGCAAGGCGTTCTGCTTCATCCAACAGACCATTCCCATCGCTATCACCAAAGATCGTTTCCGGCGTAGTAAAATGATACGCCACATAGCTTAGCAAAAAGAATACCGACAATCCGATGGCCACATAAATAGCCCGCTTGTGGAATTCCACATTCTTCTGGCGAATGAAATAGAAAGCGACCAGCAGCACAATCGCAGTCAGCGCATTTACCGTAGCATGAAAGGCCGGCAAAAAACTTAGATCGACACCTTCCGGTAGTGGGATTTTCACGCGACGCATCATCCCTACCAGGAGGAGCACTACGACGGTCAGGACCCAGGCGGCAATCCGTAACTTCTTTTCTAATTGTTGTTGTTGCTCCATTATTTTTCTGTTTCTCTAACCAACTCAGGTTTATTCGGTCGGCGATTCGGCAATAACATCGCCGTCTGTTCTACCAATCGCTTTAGTTGCAATTCCTCTTTCGTCTGATAGATGATTCGAACATAGAGCGAGTCGTCCACCATCGCCATGCGCGGATCAGCCATCAAAGAATTGATCTCGGCTTCGGTTAAACCAAACTCTTGCGCAGTAGTGGAATACCGCCCCTCATTAGCCATTAGATACACTAACTGTTCTGGATCGTCTAATTGATAATCCTCCTGGAAATTAGCGACCCAAGTACTATCACCGTCCTTTAACAAGGTCAAAAAGAAGATATTTGCCGGTACATCGAACTGGTTGTGCAGCCGTTGTAAAGCCTGGCCATATGCTTGTTCACTAGTGGCATCTCCTGGCTCCACAAATCCGACAATAAACATATTGCCTCCCATAGAATCAGGAAGTGCACCAGAAAGATTTTGCCAGCCGGTCAAAGCAGGCATACTGTTGTCCTTGTTTAACTCATCCAACGCCGTTTTATGATAGTCGTACCCTTTCTTTAGATAGACATAACTGCCAAACGGCAGGCCTATCAAAAAGAAGAGCAAGATGATCGTCTGAATGATCGATCGACCCTTACTATTTCTAGCTTTATTTTCCATAGTTATTTTCCTTAAACACTACCATTCAAACAGCTGCAATTCGCTCTGGTTCAACAGACAAGGCCCAGTAATTTACCAAATGTTTTAGGTGAATTACTGGGCCTTGAATGTGGGCCAAAAGAAGATGGACAACTAGCCTAATTCCGGAACATATACGTCTTCCGGCAATTGCATACTCTCTTGCGTTGGTGCTGCAGGATCCACTTGTTCCCGCTGCTTTACATCTTCCCGGCGTTCCTTCCAACTATTCCCTTCCTGGAAAAAGGCAATAATGGCCCAAACCAATAACAGGGTTGGTAGCAAAACACTTAGGGCAAGGCCTTTCACTTCATAGGCCATGTGCATGAATTCATATACGATGAAATACGCCTTGTACAAAGAAAGTACAATTAAGATTAGTCCAACGGCGTAAATAACAATTGTGCCCACTTCACCAAAGACATGCCCTTTACCTACTAGAGAGAAGAATACTTCTATCAATGTAACGACAGCCAAGAGGATCAACCCCTTGTAAACATCTCTGATGGACTCTTCATAAGTTTTATGACCCGCCATGATATTTTCCTATTTATTCTTTTGTCAACAGTTAATTGTTCTATCCGCTCTCCTTTTAAAGCAGGTAGAAAACCAGGAATACGAATACCCACACCAAGTCTACAAAGTGCCAGTACAGGCCAATCTTCTCGACCATTTCGTAGCCGTTCTTCCGTTTAACATATACTCCACTCGCAGCGTTGATCAAGATGATCAACAGGAATACTACTCCCGAGAGAACGTGAAAGCCGTGAAAGCCCGTAATAAAGAAGAACAAAGCACCAAAGGCTTTGGGTCCGAACTCCTGCTGCTTAATCTTACCGGCAGAATTTTCACCTTCTGACACCACAAACTTGCGGAGAATAAAGCCGTCTTCATCGATGGTGTACCCATCATAATCGCCGGGCTCAGTAGCATAAGCCACTTCCTCCTCGCCATGCGATTCGCCGGCTTTGTGGATTAGATAACTCTCACCCGGTTCAAAGACTTCTTCGGAGCGACTCCCATCAGGGTTAAGGTATACCCCTGCTTCCGTATGCGTACCGAATGGGTTCCGTGTAACGGTCATGTGCTCCGTAGCAATCAAATTCGTCCATTCCCAAGCCTGACAGCTCAAGAAACCGGCACCACCTAATACGGTTAGCAGCATCCAGTATACTACGCCACGTTTGTTTTCACGATGCCCCTCTTGTACCGCTCGTACCATGGTCACAGAACTAATGATCAAAAGGAACGACATGATCGTTACAAAGATCAATGGTGCGTTGTGAACACCGAAGGGCGCGGTCGAGAACACAAAGTCTGGTACCGGCCAGGTCGGGCTACTAAAGCGCAAAGTGCCGTAGGCAATCAAAAACCCGGCAAAGGTAAATGCATCCGAAAGGAGGAAATACCACATCATGAGCTTGCCGTAGCTTACTCGAAACGGGCGCGTGCCTCCGTCCCACGAAGCTTCCTGCTCCGCGTGCACATCATGTTCCAGTACAGTCTCTTTTTCTGCCATCTTGCAGCGTTTATTGATTCAAGTCTAGTTGTTGGTTCATCTATCGTTGCAGGGTCCAGAATACAATCAGGTACACCCACAGAAAATCGACAAAGTGCCAATAAGTTAAGGTCATTTCAAAGCGCAGCTTGCGAGCAGGCGTCACCCGAAACGAGCGGCTAAACGCCATTATAGTGGCTACCAGAATTGCTGCAATGCCACCAATAACGTGTGCTGCATGAATTCCAGATACCACATAAATGAAGTCTCCGCTAGGGTTCAACTTCAATGGTACTCCCATTTCCTGCAATGCCAACCAACCTTCATACTGGGCATACACAAAGTACAAGCCCAAGGTGAGTGATGCGATTAACAACCCTTTGTACAAGCCTTCTCGCTCTCGCTTAAACGCAAGATAGGAGCCATGTAAGGTCGCACTACTCAACAGCAAAATAGCTGTATTGACAAAGAAGATCGTCGGCAATGGAAACTCAAGCCAATTACCTGCAGCCTGCCGTACCATATAGGCACTAGTCAGTGCTACAAACATCATTGTAATGCTCGCGCAAGCAGCCCAAAGCGCAAATTTCTTTGGGTGAACTTTATTCCGTCCCAGATTTTCTGCCACGATACTCTCCATTTCTATATCAATTTATCTACCCAAAACAGAATGAGCGATAAGGGGATATATGCAAACGAATAAAACATCAGATGCAAGGCCGTTTTTCGCTCCGCCTTTTGCACAAAACGCCAGGCGAAGTAAGTATACAAGCCGCCTAATACGGCTACCAAGCCAGCTACTCCATAACTAACCGCACCGAGGTAAGCCGGCACAACGGCAAGCGGAATAAGGATTAAGCAACACACCAGCGCCTGCCAACCAAGCTTACGGCTATCTACCTGCCCTTCCCGCTCTGGGATGAACTGATAGCCCGCTTTGCTATAATCCTCGAAACCTAGATATCCGATCGACCAGAAGTGCGGAAACTGCCAAAAGAACTGAATGCCAAAGAGTGTTAGTCCTAGCCAGGTCAGTTCACCTTGTGCAGCGACACAACCGATTAATGTCGGTAGGGCTCCAGGAACAGCGCCAATCAGCACGGCATCCGGAGAAACTCGCTTCATCGGCGTATACACAAAGGCATAGCTAACCAATGCAAAGGTTCCAAGAAAGGCGGTCCATGGATTGAATAAAGCCAGCAAGCTGATGCCAAACAAGCTCATGAATCCAGCCGCAAGAACTGCTTCCGATATTTTCATTCTGCCGGCAGCCAAGGGGCGGTCGGCCGTCCGCTTCATTAAGCGGTCGAAATCTTTTTCCAGTACTTGATTTAGTGCATTAGCAGCTCCGGTTACCAGAAAACCACCAAGCCCCAGAATCAATACTGCTAGCCAATTCACCTGTGTACCCCCAGCAATCAGATAGGCCATCACGGAAGAAAAAACAACCGTTGTCGTCAACCGAAACTTCACCAACATGTGCAAGTCACGAACTTTCTGCCGCAAGGCGGAGAAAGGACCGTCAGTTGGTAACGTCCGGGTAGCCGTCACATAGCTATTCTTCTGATTCTCTTTCATCTACTTTGGCTATATCAATCACTCAAATGAGTTAGTGACCACCGTCGTGTTCACCCTCTTTTAGTGGAATATATTGCGGGATGAACTCTTCGCCATCCTTACCATAATCATAAGCCCACCGCTGTACGGAAGGAATCTTACCAGGCCAGTTACCGTGACCGGCGTGGATAGGTGTTGTCCATTCCAAAGTGGTCGCTCCGTATGGGTTCTTTACTTTCTGCTCCTTACCGCGCCAGATACTGTAGAAGAAGTTCATAATAAACACCACCTGCGCTGCAAAAACCAAGATGGCAGCAACAGTGATAAACTTGTTCATCTCAGCAAAGTGGCCGAAGGTTTCAAATACATCGAATTTGTAATAACGGCGAGGAACACCTGCCATACCCAAATAGTGCATTGGCCAGAAAATTGCGTAAGCACCTACCATGGTTACCCAGAAGTGCAACTTACCCAAGCGATCGTTCATAAAACGACCAAACATCTTCGGGAACCAGTGATATACACCGGCAAACATGCCGAAGAAGGCCGCTACACCCATCACAATGTGGAAGTGAGCCACTACAAAGTAAGTGTCGTGCATTTGGATATCGATGGCCGAGTTACCAAGGAAAATACCGGTCAGACCACCAGAGATAAACATCGATACAAACCCAATGGCAAACAACATGGCCGGGTTGAAGCGGATATTACCGCCATATAGTGTCGCAATCCAGTTGAACACTTTTACCGCTGATGGAACAGCAATGATCAAAGTGAAGATTACGAAGAAGTTCGAGATGAATGGGTTAACACCAGACATAAACATGTGGTGAGCCCACACGATAAAGGATAAGAAGGCAATTGCCAGGATAGAATACACCATCGCCTTGTACCCAAAGATCGGCTTACGTGCATGTACGGAGAGTACTTCCGATACGATACCCATCGCTGGCAGGATGATGATATACACCTCTGGGTGGCCCAAGAACCAGAATAAGTGCTGGTAAAGTACAGGGCTCCCGCCTACGTGATCGAGCGCCTGGCCACCAATAAAGATTTCACTTAAGTAGAAGCTAGTACCCAATTCGCGATCAAACATGATCAGGAAGAAAGCAGATGCTAATACAGGGAATGACAGTAGACCTAGGATAGCAGTAATAAAGAACGCCCAGATCGGTAGTGGCAACCGCCACATATTCATACCCTTTGTCCGCAGGTTCAAGACAGTAGTAATGTAATTAATACCACCTAACAGTACGGAGACAACAAACAGAACGAGGCTTATTGTCCATAAAGTCATGCCAGCCCCGGAACCCGATGAGGCCTGGGGTAAGGCACTAAGTGGCGGATAGGCTGTCCAGCCTCCCGAGAACGGTCCTGTATTCAGGAAAAGAGAGTAGAACATCACGATACCGGCCATGAAAAAGAACCAGTACGATAGCATATTGAGGAACGGAGATGCCATATCTCGCGCACCAACCATCAACGGAATAAGCAGATTACTAAAGGTTCCACTTAGTCCGGCCGTTAATACAAAGAAGACCAGAATGGTCCCGTGCATGGTTACCAGCGCGTAGTAGAACTCCTGAGATAGTGTACCAATACCATCTGGATTGATTTCGATCCATTTACCCAGCACAGGTTGCAACCAGGCCAGGCTCTCCTCTGGAAAGCCCAGTTGTAAACGGAATACCAATGACATCAAGCCACCAATAACTCCCCAGAACATACCCGTAATCAAGAACTGACGGGCAATCATCTTGTGATCTTGGCTGAAGATGTAGGTCGTAATGAAATTCGACTGGTACTTATCACCATGATGATGCTCATGAAAATGATCATCGTAGCCGTACTCCTCTACGAGTTGTTGTTCTAAAACATCTGGATTTACTACTGCATTAGCCATTTGCTACTACTTTTTGTCGGTCCGATCAATATAGATTGGTGACTACGTTCTTTCTTTATTCAGTGGCATCCTCGAGCACCGGCTCGGCTGCCTCCATCACTTCCGCTTCCTCTACCACAATCTCTGCTCCTCCGGAAGTGATCGTAAATTCAGTCCGGCGATTGTTCGCCCGGCCCGCTTCTGTTCCATTGTCGTCAATTGGAGCATCCTGCCCATAACCCACTGCGGTTAGTCGATCAGCGGAAACGCCATTTTGTACCAAGTAAGCCATCACTGCATCAGCACGTTGCTGCGACAAAGTCATGTTACTCTCGACATCACCGGTATTATCCGTGTGTCCTGCCAATTCAATGGTCAGGTCATCGTATTCCTTCAAAGCTGCTACCACATTATTTAGCGCATAGTCCTTGGAAAGATCGGTCAAGGCAGCAGAACCCTTCTCGAAAGTCACATACTTCAAAACGAAGGTTTTGCCATCGGCATCAGTCGCATTGCGGGCCGTGTCAAAGGCATCCGAGAACTCCTGCTTACGTGAATCCGCTACGATACCCGGTAATCTACCGTCAATTGGCCATGGATCATCAGCCGTACCATAAATAGAAGTCATATAATAAGGCTGTTGCTCTTTCAACCAAATGTTGTATTCGTCTTCTGTAACGATACGCACTAGCTTCCGCATACTCCAGTGGCCTGTTCCGCACAATTCGGCACAAGCCAATTCATATTTGAAGGTCTGCCAAAGCATCTTGTCCGGTTCATTTGGATCAGGAACCTGGTACTCTGGGTACTTACTCAGCTCCTGGCGGTATTCTTCCGTGGTCTTGGTCGGTGTGAACACAAAGTAGGTTGGCATACCAGGGACAGCATCCATCTTCACACGGAAATGCGGCAGATAAAAATCGTGCAACACATCACGCGCAAGGATTCGGATCCGCACTTTCTTTCCAACTGGCAGTACCAGGTCGTTCGGATGAAGGTCATCTAAGTTAGCCTCATCTGACCAGTCCTGACCTAATGGGTTGACACCAGAGGTCATACGGAAATCACGAGCACCAATCTTGCCGTCTTCACCTGGGTAGCGAAGCGTCCAGGCAAACTGATAGCCCGTTGCCTCCACTTCGATGAATTCCTCGTCAGACCCTACATCAGCCATAACTTCATTCCACACATCCAAGCCACCAATTACCAAGAAAGTCATCACTACAGCAGGAATGACAGTCCAGATAACCTCAAGACGGTTGTTATGTGGCATGTACATGGCCTTTCCGTTCTTCTTCGCCCGGTACTTATAAGAGAAATAGAACAAGGCGGCCTGGGTAATGAAGAATACAATACCCGTGAAGAAGGTGGTAATGTTGAACATATAGTCCAGGCTACCTCCGTGTTCAGAAGCAGCTTGGTGAGGACCAAAGCCCAACATCCAATTCTTGTAGTAAGCGGCCGAGGCAACACAGGCGATTAGGAAAAGGATCATAAAGACCAGCATATAAAAGCTAGTCGTACGGTTATTCCGATCCGCCACTTCCTCCTCGCCGCGTATTTTGGCAGCCAATTCGGTCACTTTGCCAATCTGAATGGCAATGATTCCGATTAAAATGATGCTTAGTATTGCCCAAAAAGCGGTCATTCCTACAGCGTTTTAATGTATGACCCAAAGGTCAGTTTCAAAATTCTCAAATCCTTTGTCACGTCAGTGTCAGCAAGGCTCTTGCTAACTTTCAATATTTACAATACTAAATGAACTAGACGTGATAATGTTTACTTTCTTCCACAAATGGGTGCTTCTCCGGCACCATGGATACTTTTTCCAATCGCGACAAGGCGAAGAATAAGAATCCGGCCAGAAATCCAAGCATTGTCCCAATTTCCAGGAAGCCTGGGATGGTTGTTCCCATTTTGAATGATGCCCCATGGTGGCCATCGCCATGCTCTCCTTCTTCACCATGTCCAGCAGCTGCGTGCGCCTCATCACCATGATCGTCTTCGGCATGCGCTTCATCAGCGTGGCCTTCTTCTAAGTGAGCTGCGTCACTAAGGTCATCACCATGCCCTTCATGCATTGCATGGATTTCATGAGCGGTATGTGCCACACCTGGCTTAATCATCTGGAAGTAATCCCACCAGTGCCCGATGAACAAGAACATAGAGATGAAGAATAGTGTACCGAATTTGCGCTTCGTATCGTTACGCATTAGCACAAAGAACGGCAGGATGAAATTGATCAGTAGGTTGCCGTAATACAATACTGGGTATTCGTGTACCCTGGTAAAGAAGTACACCGTTTCTTCACCATTGTTGGCATACCAAATCAACATAAACTGACTGAACCACAAGTAAGTCCAGAAAATACTGAATGCAAAAATATACTTACCCAGATCGTGGAAGATCTCCATCGATACTTCTTCATAGTATCCACGAGACTTTAGCCAGATCAAGGTCATAATCGTCAAAGACATAGCTGCCACAAACCAGGAAGCCGTGCCATACCAGGCAAACAAGGTGCTGTACCAATGCGCATCAACACTCATCACCCATTGCCAGATCATAGCAGCACTCGTAAAGCCTGCCACCGGCAAGAAGATCGCAGAATACACTTTGATCTTGCGATACTGCGCATGATCAGCTGTAGCGTTGGTATCCTGATCGGTAGATAGTTGGCGAAGACGCACCGCAAAGAAAATCCAAATACCGACTACAACGATGGTACCAAAAGTGTACCAAGTCTTATTCAAGAACGACTCTTTCTTTTGCAGTATCGGATCGGCAGCTACCGATGCTTCATCGGCCCAATGGTACAAGTGATGCCAATCGAGTTGAAGTCCAAGTATCAGGATCAGCAATAATCCCAAGCCTGGGATCAGGAACAGGGAATAAGCCTCCCATATCCGCTTGATCATCATGTGCCAACCAGCGTATGCGGTTGTAAAGGCACTCAACACAAACAGCGACACGAAGGCCAGGCCTACGAAGAATACTGTGTTGTGCAAAATATTTGACCAGAAACGCGTCAGCATCCCATCATCAGTCCAGGCCGTCAGTGCTAGGCAGATCAGCCCTACGAGCATGAATGCCCCCAGTACTGTTTTATGTTTGGCCTCAAACGTAAATTGATTCATCGCGTATTATTTGTGCGTCTGCGAATAGTTAAGTTGGTGTAAAACGATTGTTTAGTGATCGCTTTCGTTGCTATGATCTGCCGGAGCAGCTTCGCCATGGTCTTCGTGAATTTCCTCATCTCCGTGCTCCTCGTCAGTATGAAGTTCAGCTTCCATTTGATCAGCCATTGCGCTCATCATTGCTTCCGGTGTACCAAAGACCGGGTTATAAGTATTTTCCTCTTCATCGTAAGCCAAGCCTGCTTCCTTAGCCTGCAAGCTGCGAATGTAGTGGATCACTTGCCAACGTTCCTCGTAATTGATCTTGTCAGCGTAGCCACCCATTCCCAGGTTCCTACCGTACATAATCGTGTGGTAGTAGCGACCATTACTAGCGGCCGAAAATTCTTCGTTGAGCAGATTAGCCGGTGCCAATGGAAACTTCGCGTTTGAATTTACATCCGTATCGTAGAGGTAGCCTAGCCCATCCGCTTTTTCGCCATGGCAAACACCGCAGAAAATGTCATACAGTTCTTTGCCACGCTCCAAGCCATCCGCAGTAATTGGGAAAGGGTTTGCCTGGATTTCTGCCATGGCACGCGCCCGATCTTCCTCCGTATCCTCATAGTAATAAGGTACTGAGCCATTCGGCTTAATCCGCATATCCGTCACTTGGTCGCCATGGGCACCCATATCGTGTCCGCCGGCGTACCCACGAGGGATCGTTCCAGCTACAGGCAGTGCAGGGTTTTTCACCAACTCGGCCAAAGTAATCGTGCTGGCTTCATCCCAAGTGTTGTGATGATAATAATTGTAGGTGTTCGCCTCTAAGGCTACTGAGTGGCCCATATCCGGAATGTATTCATGTCCGGTGTTATCACCCTCAGCGGGTCCGCAAGACTGGATCACCATGATCGTCACAAAAGCCAGGATGAGGAGCTTACTATTTTTCATCAGTCAGCTATTCTTTTTGCAATTAGAATCAGGTCAAAATCAAGATCAAGGATTTCTTAGATCACTTTCGTATTCACCTCTGAAGCGCCCGTGGCACTAAAGAAGCTACGCAGGTTCTCGACTTCCGATTCTGAAGCATTGTTGGTTTTAAAGGCAATGCAGAACTTATCGTCTGTAATGCGATCGTCAAGTGTTGGGTTAGTCTTACCAGGTGCCATTCCGCATACCGTGTAGAAGGTCACCACCATTCCGATAGAAGCAAACAGTACAGTCAACTCAAAAGTAATCGGGATGAACGCTGGTACCGACCAGTATGGCTTGCCACCAAAAATGATCGGCCAATCACGGGTAAATACCCAAGTCATAAACAAGAAGGCCGTTAGTGTTCCGAGCGCTCCATAGATAAAGCCTGTGATATGCAAGCGGCTTTCTTCCAAGCCTAGCAGTGGATCAAGGCCGTGCACCGGGAAGGGTGTAAAGACATCCATGATGTCCAGGTGCTCATCGTTGGCTTTTGATACTGCCTTTAGCAAGACTTCTTCGTCATCGTAAAGGCCGAACAACACTTCTTTATGATTATCACTCATGATATATGCAGCTTAATAGCGTGGTTCAAATGGATTAATGATGTGCAGTATCAGCGTGATGCTTGGCATTCTCGCCTGCATACTGATCACCGGAAGACTTCAGGATACTCTTGATCTCTGCAATTGCTACCACAGGGGCAACCCGTACGAAGATCAAATAGCAGGTGAAGAACAACCCTAGCGTACCGACGAACAAGCCGATCTCTACCCAAGTAGGCACATAGTAGCTCCAGCTTGAAGGCAAGTAATCACGTGCCAGCGTAGTAGCAATGATCACAAAGCGCTCAAACCACATACCGATGTTTACGAAAATCGACATGAAGAAGGTCACGAAAATGCTACGACGCATCTTCTTGCTCCAGAAAATCTGCGGCGACAGTACATTGCAAGACATCATGCCTACGTACGACCACCAATAAGGCCCAAGAACACGATTGTAGAAAGCAAATTGCTCGTAGATATAACCGGAGTACCAGGCAATAAACAGCTCAGTTAGATAAGCCACACCTACAATGGTACCCGTAGCAAGGATTACCTTGTTCATGCTCTCTACGTGCCCAATGGTTATGTAGTTCTCGAGGTTCAGCACTTTCCGGGTGATCACCATCAGGGTTTGCACCATAGCGAAACCAGAGAAGATGGCCCCTGCAACGAAGTAGGGTGGGAAAATCGTCGTGTGCCAACCAGGAATTACTGAAGTGGCGAAGTCAAAGGATACAATGGTGTGTACAGAAAGTACCAGTGGTGTAGCCAATCCGGCCAAAACCAAGGATAAACTTTCCCAGCGTTGCCAGTGCTTCGCTGAACCTGTCCAACCGAAGGACAGTGCGTTGTATACCTTCTTGCGGAACCCTTTGGCACGGTCACGTACAGTTGCAAAATCAGGCACCAGACCGGTATACCAGAATAAGAGGGATACGGTGAAGTAGGTGGAGATCGCAAATACGTCCCAGAGGAGCGGCGAGTTGAAGTTTACCCACAACGGACCACGTGTGTTCGGGTAAGGGAAGATAAAGAAGCCCAACCACAGACGTCCCATGTGAATCAGCGGGAACTGGCCCGCACAGATTACGGCGAAGATCGTCATTGCTTCCGCAGCCCGGTTTACCCCTGTACGCCATTTCTGACGGAAGAGCAAAAGGATGGCGGAGATCAGTGTTCCGGCGTGACCAATACCGACCCACCATACGAAGTTGGTAATATCCCAACCCCAGCCGATGGTACGGTTCAGGTTCCACGATCCGATACCGACCCAAATGGTCCATGCCACACAGAATACATAGAATGCCAAGCCGGTGACCGCCACCATAAAGGCGATTACCCATGCCGGAGTTGGCGTGCGTTCTGTCGGCGAACAGAGATCCTCAGTAATTTGGTGATAGGTCTTCCCACCCTGCACCAAAGGCTCTCTAATCGGAGATACAACTGCGCTCATGCTATAGTTAGTTTCAGGGTTTTCGGGTTGATGAATTTTTTGGGTTTAGCAAATCAAACCCGCAAAATTCAATACCGCAAAAACTTAATTATGCTTCTAATTCTTCTTTGCTATTGTTGACGCGTGCTGCGTAGAATACGCTCGACTTAGTATTGATTTCCTCGAGCACGAGGTAATTCAATGGATTGTCGATACGCTCTGCTACATCGCCACCGTGTGCATTTTGATCACCAAAAACGATCGCTCCTGTGGGGCAAGCCGTCTGGCAAGCCGAACGAACATCAGCATCAATCAAACGACGACCTTCCCGCTTAGCGGTCAGTTTGCCTTCTTGGATACGCTGCACACAGAAACTACACTTCTCGATCACACCACGTGAACGAACCGTCACGTCTGGATTCAAGACCATACGCGTCAGGTTGTCGGCACCAAATGGCACTTCTTCACCATTAACCGTTGGTTCGTTGGCACCGAACAAATCCGCTGTCGTATAATCCAACCAGTTAAAGCGACGAACTTTGTAAGGACAGTTGTTCGCACAGTAACGGGTACCAATACAACGGTTGTAGGTCATCTGATTCAGACCTTCAGCGCTGTGGTTGGTTGCTGCTACGGGACAAACATTCTCACAAGGTGCGTTGTCACAGTGCTGGCACATCATTAGCTGGTAAACCACTTTGGGGTTCTCATAGTCGCCGTAGAAATAGCGATCAATCCGCAACCAAGTCATTTCGTGGTGGCGGAACACTTCGTATTTGCCAACTACCGGCACGTTATTTTCCGCAACACAAGCCACTTGACAAGCACCGCAACCGATACATGCATTCAAGTCGACATGCATCGCCCAGTGGTGTCCCTGGCTATAGAACTCTTCCGAATATTCATCGAAAGGATATAGTGTCTTTTCGTTGAGGTGATCAGCTTCTGAACGTTTGTGTTCGATATGGCTAACCAGCTCATCCAGTTCATCCAGTTTACCTTGGTAGATAATCGAGCGATCGGTTAAGCCGCCTTGATAGCCTGCGCCAAGCGTCATTACCGTCTTCTCGTCTACATTCAGTGGTTCGCCGGTCTCTTCATCCAAGACCAGTGCGCCATCCTCTCCACGAGCGGTAACGCCCATCGTGTGGTGGTACTGCACGCAGGCAAACTCATCATCTTCTGCTACTGCTTCCGAGACCGTTGCGCCAGCAGCGAAGTACTGAACATTGCCGTCGCTATCAAGTGTCAACCATGGGTAAACGTTCGTACCTACCTCGTTTCCAAGGGCTTTGCCCATTTCACCGGTCGTTGTACGGCCATAACCCAGTGCCAACGAAACGGTGCCAGCAGGTTGTCCAAACTGACGCACGCAGGTTGCGCGCTGCGTGGCATCACCTACCGTCACGTCAACGATATCAGCTTTGCCTTTAAATTCCCACTGGTTCAAACCGTTATAAGCTGACCATTCATTGCCGCCATCCCACTCCACTGGAATTCCTAGGTAATTGCCCCAGGTACAGCGGGTAATTGGATCAGGCATTTCTTGCAGCCATGGATTGTTAGCGTATTCGCCGCCACCCATATTGACTGTTTCAAAGAAGGCAATCTCGATATCGGAGTTAGAAGGTTGCGTCACTTTGCGGGCGGCTGCAGCAATGTCACCCGTGTAGATCGGTGCCACAAAATCAGCAGCAACTGGTGCTTCAAATACACCGTCATGCAGGCAACTGTCCCAGAAAGCCTGGAAGGTTGCATACTCTGATTGTTGGGGGAACATATTGGCTTCCCAGCTCGCTTTGAGGTAGTCGAAGTAAGGTTGCTCCGCCTCTGTGTCCAAATTAGCGCTATCAGCCCAGCGCAAGAGGCTCTCTTCTGTCTGGCGGGTTCCTGCTCGTCCAACCGTTGCGAAAATCGGCGCAATGGTCGGCTGGATCAGCGAGTAAACGCCAGCTTTAGGTTCTGCATCACCCCAACTTTCCAGGAAGTGATGGGTAGGCGCGATATAATCGCACAATTCAGATGTTTCGTTTGGCGTGCCGGAGAAGCTAACCTTTAGGTCAACGTTACCCATAGCAGCAGTGAAGGCAGCTGCGTTCGGGAAGTTGTACGCTGGATTAGCACCATCCATGATAAACAATGCATCAACGGCATTCCCTTCCATCGCTTTGACCAACTGCGCAGCGGCGCGGTCATCGCCCTTGCGTTGCATGGACGGACGATCAAAGGTCAAGGTGCGGCCGTAGTTGCCGAGGATTTCATTAATTGCATTTACCAATGCTTGCTCACCTGCATTGTTTGAGCCGGAAACAACCAAACTCTCACCGCGGGCAGCCAACAACTCATTGGCGATCGCGCTGATCTTCGACTGCTTGTCTGCTGGAAGATCAGGACCATTAGCCTGGGCAGCACCCGAGGTGGCAGCAATCTCATTATATAAGGCCACGATCGCCGCGCCGATTTGCGTAGGCTTAATCGTAACGCGGTTATCAGCATTAGAGCCCGTCAGGCTCATGTAGCTTTCAATTTGAATATGGCGAGACATATCTGGGTGATGGGGATCGACACGACGACCGGCAGCGTATTGCCGCGCAAATTCTGTCGGAGAGACCCAGGTACCCAAAAAGTCGCAGTTGATGCCAACAATCACTTTCGCCTCATCAAAGTGATAAGAAGGAAGTGTGCGCTGGCCAAAGTTTTGCTCATTAGCCATCAGCATACCAGAGGCGGAAACCGAATCATACATCACTACGGATGTGTTCGGATACTTGGCCTTGAACTCTTCGATAGCTTGCATAGTAACCGGACTCATTACAGTCGGAGCTACAATACGAACTGTGGAGGTGGGCTTTAAACGGCTACCAATAGCTTCGTCGGCAGCAGCCCAGTCGATCGCTTCAAAGCCATCACCAGCTGCCTGGCGAGGACCGTCAAAACGGCTGGTGTCGTACAAACTCAGCACACTCGCTTGTACACGAGCGCTTGTGCCACCTTTCGTTACTGGTGAAAGGGAGTTGCCTTCAATCTTAATCGGGCGACCTTCACGCGTCTTCACCAAAATGCTGCAGTAATCACCACCTTGGACATAAGAAGAGGCATAATAGGAAGCAACACCAGGAACGATGCTATCCGGCTTCACCACATAGGGGATCGCCTTACGCACTGGAATATCACAAGCAGCGATAGTTGCTGCCCCGATACCAAACCCTAGGTACTTCAAGAAGTCACGGCGGTTGGATTCCATGCGGACTTCTACATTGTCCGCACCACCCGCTACCGGCAGCTCGATGAATTCAGACTTTGCCGCCTGGGCAAGCTCGTCGCTATTGTTGAGCTGCTCCGTGCCTATCCAGACGTTATTCTTACTATTTTTCATTATGCTGAGTTGTCTGTCTGCTAATTTGAGTTTCCCAAAATGGAAGAATAAGACACCTTATATACTAGTAGTGGCATTTTTGACACTCCAAACCTCCGATGTCTTCCACGGTGACCTTATCACGGCTTCCTTCTTGCAGTTGTTCGTGATAATTCTCATACACCTCATAGTATTCGTTCCCGGCAAACTGTACTTCCGTTTGACGGTGACAGTTTACACACCATCCCATGGATAGAGGAGAATACTGAAATACCACTTCCATTTCTTCTACCGGGCCGTGGCAGGTTTGACACTCTACTTCACCGACAGAAACGTGCTGTGCGTGGTTGAAGTAAGCGTGATCAGGTAAGTTGTGGATGCGTACCCATTCGATCGGGCCGGCAATTTTATCATCACCGGTCTCCTCATTGGTCAGGGCTTCAATGATGCCTTCCCACTGCTCATCAATCTCTTGCTCCCCGAGTGCATCTAAACCACCATTTTCAGTAATGTACTGATCAGAGATCCACTTGCGGTAGATTTCTTCAATTTCGTCACGAGAGAGTTGATCGTAATTTTCTTCGTAGGTATCTGTATTCGGGTTGTAACCGATGGATGCGTAGATCTTGGTAATCTCAGCTGTACCATACTGTGAACCGTTTTTCACCGCACGGTGACAATTCATACAGGTATTGGCCGCTGGAATAACGGAATGCTTTGAACGGCGGGCGCCATCGTGGCAATACTGACAATCAATCTGCTGGATACCAGCATGCGTTTCGTGCGAGAACTTGATCGGCTGCTGTGGCTCGTAACCTTGCTGGCGGCCGAGGCTGATGGCATTGTTAACCGTTGTATAACCGCCCAGCACTACCAAGGCAACTATCACGAAGCTGATGACGCCGCGGCTGGTCAGGATATCCGCCAGGGTCTTGCGCTCTACTTCTTCACCGCCTTCGCGCACCTTGATCATGTAGTTCAGGTTCGCAACGATGCGCGCCAGTACGACGGCTAATACGGCTAATACTAAGGCCAGGATGATAAATAGGGGCGTGTTGTTCGAAGTTCCGCCTGTTCCTGCAATATCTTCTGGAGGCGGAGGAGGTCCACCTGGGCATGTGCCTTCGAAAGAACAGTTAACAAACGCCATGATGTTCAGAATGTCATCATCCGTCAACTGCAGGAAGTTGGTCATGACGGTTGGTCCCCACTCTGCCCAAAGTGCTGTGGCCCGCTCATTCTCGCCGCTATTGATCATAGCCTGGGAGTTGCGGATCCAGGAGTAGAGGGCTTCGTCGCCGCCGTAATCAGCCCAACGTTCTTGCGAGCCACCAAGAGCGGGGCCGGTCAGGTTGGATTTCATGTCGGCAGCGTGGCAGGCAGCACAATTCGCACGGAAGAGCGCCTTACCGGCATCCGGATCGCCCTGAGCGTTCATTGTCCATCCGGCAAAAAGCAGCGCACCCATTAATAAAAAGCGGTGCATCAGAGACTTATATGTCATCGGAGTTGACGTTTATTTCTTTTCGCTAAGCTTGCGGTTCAATCCCAGCGTTTGGAATCAGCGCAAAGATAATTTTGTGACAAAAGTTTAACAAACTATTTACCAAGACAACTTTCTATTTAGACCGATTCTAAACAAAAGCGCTTTTTCGCTGAAAATCAGCGATATATAGTTTGGAGTATTTGCCTATTCAGCCGCATTTCCACTGGCAAAACTCGAAATCCACTATACGTTTTGCGCCAGCATCGGCGGATAAAGCAAATATTATTCCAAAATCATCAAACTGCAACGGGTGCTTTGATGACTGGATGGGGATCATAATTGACTACTTCGATGTCATCGAAAGTGAAGGCAAACAGATCCTTGATCTCACTATTTAGTCTCAATTGGGGTAAGGGACGTGGTGTACGGCTCAACTGTAGTTGGGTTTGTTCCAGGTGATTCAAGTACAAATGCGCATCGCCATAGGTGTGCACAAAATCGCCCGCTTCCAAACCACAAACCTGCGCCACCATTTGTGTAAGCAGTGCGTAGCTCGCTATATTAAAGGGTACGCCGAGGAAGACATCTGCCGAGCGCTGGTAAAGCTGACAGGATAATCGACCTTCGGCCACATAGAACTGAAATAAGGTGTGGCAAGGCGGCAAACCAGCTTTAGCGATGCCAGGGATATCTACCGGATTCCAAGCCGATACGATATGACGGCGTGAATCGGGTTTCTCCTGGATCGAATTTACCACTTCTGCGATCTGATCGACTCCTGAGAAATCGCGCCATTGTTTTCCATAGACGGGCCCGAGTTCACCCCAGCGTGCAGCGAATTCGTCGTCGCTCTTTATTTGCGCTACAAATGCTCTACGCTGCTCCTTCCATCCTTCGCTATAGTTTGGGTAGTCACTAGCCAGGCCTTCTTCTTCGAGCCAATGCTGGAATGGCCACTCATTCCAAATGTTCACTCCATTACGAACCAGGTAGGCGATATTCGTATCGCCTTTGAGTATCCACAGTAATTCGTGAACAATGCTCTTGAAATGTACCTTCTTAGTAGTAAGGAGAGGGAAGCCTTTAGATAAGTCGCAACGGAGCTGATAACCAAAAACACTGAGTGTGCCGGTACCGGTTCGATCTTCTTTCCGGACACCTTCTTCAAGGATGTGTTCCAGTAATTGATGGTATGCTCTCATTCGATGGTCTTCCGCTTCAAAACCGAGCGTCAAATCGCTTCGGCTTTTTCACACGGCAAACGTAAGGATTTTTTTTTAGAACATGTCTATGCTTGGCGCTAGCTTCGCTATTATACTGCACACTACTAGCTTGCTTCGCGATTCCGCTTCACAAGTGTAGCGGGTAGCACAAATAAATTAGTAAAACCCTATTTTTGCCGCAACAAGAAAATCAGTTATGATCAAAGGCAGTGCAGCCGTATTTAATGGATCGATCAAATTAGGTGTACTTGGTGGAGGTCAATTGGGTAAGATGATGGCACAGGAAGCCGCCGATTGGCATCTCCCCTATTGGATACTCGATCAGGACAGTGGATTTCCGGCGGCCCCTTATGCTACTCATTTTGTCACCGGAAACTTTCGGGATGAGCAGGATGTACTTGCATTCGGGCAGCAGGTTGACGTCCTTACCATCGAAATTGAACACGTGCATACTGGTGCACTTCATCAGCTGAAAGCAGCCGGCACTGTAGTACACCCTGATCCCGACATGCTGGATATCATAAAGGATAAGGGTCGGCAAAAGCAATTTTATCAGGAACATAAACTACCTACCTCTCCATTTCGCCTTTACGATTCTCCTGAAGCTATCCGAAAGGCCGTTACGGGGAGTGAGCTCGAACTGCCTTTTGTGCAGAAAAGCCGAACTGGCGGCTATGATGGTCGGGGCGTAGCCGTCATCATCGATGAAAATGATCTGGCAGAGAAACTACTTCCCGGCACGGCGATGGTAGAGGAGCTGGTTGATATCGAAAAAGAGCTAGCTGTTATTGTCGCGCGCAATGCCGATGGAGAAATGCGTTCATTCCCTCTCGTTGAGATGGTCTTTGACCCTATCGCCAATCTTGTTGACTACCTCTTAGCTCCAGCCCAGGTTAGCAAGGAGGTGGAACAAGGGGCTATCCGGATCGCGGAAGCTGCCGCAGCAGCTTATGGATTAAGCGGCCTGCTGGCTGTAGAATTATTCTTAACGAAATCGGGTGATATTCTGATCAATGAAGTCGCCCCCAGGCCACACAATAGCGGTCATCATACTATTGAAAGTTGTGTCACCAGCCAGTTTGCGCAACATCTTCGTGGCGTTTTGAATTTACCCCTTGGCGACACGAGTTTACTGCAACCAGCGGTCATGCTCAACGTACTTGGGGAAGCGGATTACCAGGGGGCTGTTCGCTATGAAGGGCTCGACATCGCTATGAAGACTCCAGGGGTTTTTCCACACCTCTACGGCAAAATGGAAACCAGGCCGTTCCGGAAGATGGGCCACATCACCGTTTTAGGTGCCACAGCTGAAGAAGCCTTGGCAAAGGCGAAGTCGATTAAGGCGGTTGTTAAGTGTAAAGGAGAAAACAAAATCGAATTGTGATCGCTGCGCAGCTGGCGCAGGGAATCAGCTAAAAAGCTTGAATATGATCAGCATTATCATGGGCTCCGACTCCGACCTTCCTATTATGCGGCAGGCTGCGGAAATTTTGGAAGAACTTGACATTTCCTATGAACTAACCATTGTTTCTGCGCACCGTACGCCGGCGCGCATGTTCCAATTTGCACAAGAAGCTGCCGGACGAGGTATTCAAGTTGTGATCGCCGGGGCTGGCGGAGCGGCTCACTTGCCCGGCATGGTCGCCTCGCTCACTCCCTTACCAGTTATCGGTGTCCCAATTAAATCTTCGAACTCCATCGACGGGTGGGACTCTGTCTTATCCATCCTTCAAATGCCCAATGGTATTCCGGTGGCCACGGTGGCACTCAACGCCGCCAAAAATGCAGGCCTGCTGGCAGCCCGCATCCTAGGCGCTCAGGATAAAGAAGTCCAGGCCAAAGTCGGCAACTATATGACGACTTTGGAAGCAGCTGTGGGCGATAAGTTCCAGCAGCTAGAGGAGCAGGGCTGGAAAACTTATCTCGCTAACAAGAAATAAGCTTATTCGATCTTCTCAAATCGCACACCCGTTACCCGGTCGTCTACGATGAGGCGGACCCAATAGGTGCCGGCTGGCAACTGAGCAATCGGTAGTCGTTCTGTCGCTTGAACCGCATCAGCACTCCCCTCTAGCACAAGCTGTCCGGACAAATTATATAATCGCCAGTGTGCCTCGCCTTCTTCTGAAGAAGCCGTCCAGCGCAAATTCAATTCGTCTCGGCTTGGGTTTGGATACACCGCAAGGGTGAGATCATTTTCTTTCCCCTCATGAAGAACGGAGATGATCTTGTGGTAGGTCGTGGTTTCATCAAAGTCGACCTGCCGCAGTCGATAGAAGTTGCGGCCTGCGGCTGCCAGCTTATCCACGAACTGATAATGATGGATATCATAACTGGTTCCCTGCCCTTCTATCCGGCCGATCTCTCGAAAAGATGCGCCATCTACAGAGTGCTCTACCGCCATATAATTGTTGTCGATTTCACTTACGGTGGTCCAATCCAACTCAACCCCATTTTCCGTATCGGTAGCGGTAAAGGATAACAATTCGATGGGCAGGATAACGTTAACGGTGATCGCTACCTGGCCGGATGCTCCAAAACCAGAAACACCTGCTGCACTACCTCTTCCGCCGCCGCCGCCGCCAGGAACATTTCCATTTCCCCCGCTTGCAAAAAACCCTTCTCCAGCTCCGCCATTTCCTCCTACGCCAGCTCCAAATCCACTAAGTCCTCCAAAAGCGATGACTCCCACACAGAAAGCATTTCCGCCAGGGTTGCCATTTGAAGCTGGGCCGCCGCTGTCACCACCACCGCCGCCGCCGTCAGAGAAGAAGCAACCAATTGCATTGCCTCCGGTGCCTCCAGAAAACGTATTATCGCCGGTACTACCCGCACCGGATCCTCCAGCAAAGCCGCTATTACCGCTACCGCTACTACCGCCCAGGGCAATAACAGAACTTTCGAATAGAGAGCTTTGCCCAGGGTTTCCTTGGGTTCCACCTGATCCAACGGTAATACTATAGTCTCCGGGAGTCAGCTCCATAATGCTACTAGCATAGGCACCGCCACCGCCGCCAGCCTCTTGGTTGGCGCCATTGCCGCCACCGCCGCCGCCGCCCCAGGCTTCCACGGTCACATTAGCCGTATAGCCTGCCGGGACAGTCCAGGAATAAGTACCAGGTGTAGAAAAAGTTTCACTTGTGGGTTGGGCATGAAGCGAAAGCCCAACAAGCAGGCAGAAGCCTGCGAGAGGTAGATAGTAGTTCATTCTCATAGGGATTATA
>SPJK01012375.1_pt1 | contig 33650 bp, 27 predicted proteins | sample 3741771 | NCBI WGS metagenome assembly SPJK01 (sample SAMN10925997, study PRJNA522277) | cold seep metagenome | isolation source: Elba SIP-enriched marine methane seep metagenome, extraction at timepoint T2 | place: Italy: coast of Elba, Mediterranean Sea
AAGCAGGGCTCCGTTCAGCAAAAATCCAACCATTAGTGTCCCTTTTCTGCTGATATGTGCGTCTAAACAAAGAACAACGGGTCTCCTGACAGAGATCGCAGCAGGCATGATACGAAACTTCCCTTTTTACCACCAACTAGATGCTATGGATTGTGGGGCGACATGCCTACGCATGATTACGCGTCATTATGGTCGGTTTTATTCCTTGGAATATCTACGGGAATTGACCTACATGGGTAAACAAGGGGTGTCACTCCTGGAAATAAGTGATGCTGCCGAGCAAATCGGCATGCAAACCCTCGCCGTAAAGACCTCCTTTGATCGATTGACGGAAGATATTCCTTTACCATGTATAGCACACTGGGAAGAGGATCACTTTGTGGTTATTTACCGAGTCAGTGCTAAGCATGTTTGGATCGCCGATCCGGAAGCAGGGAAGTTCAAACTTACTCGTGAAGAATTTCTCCAGAGTTGGATGGACGAGGAAGAGGAAGAAGACCAGTTAGGTATTTTACTTCTCCTGGAGACCACGCCGGAATTTTTTGATCGCGAGGGCGAAGGTGTCGACAAATCTCGCTGGAGTTATGTCTTTTCGTATTTCCACAAACACTCCAGCTTACTGATCCAATTGTGCGCCGGCTTGCTGGTGGGCAGTTTGCTTCAGATTGCCTTCCCGTTTTTGCTGAAGGCCTTAGTTGACGTAGGTATTGGCCATGTCGAGCCCGGCTTCGTTGGGGTGATGGTTATCGGGCTAGGCGTGCTATTTCTTGCACAGATGGGCATCGAACTCCTGCGTCGCTGGATACTTTTACACGTGGGTGTACGAGTAAACGTAAATCTAGTCTCTGACTTCCTGATCAAACTAACGCGATTGCCTCTTCGGTTTTTTGATAACCGGATGACGGGCGATTTGCTTCAACGAATAGCCGACCACGAGCGTATTCAACGCTTTCTCAGTTCCACCACACTCTTCTCGTTCTTGTCTCTTTTCAATTTTCTGGCTTTCTCCCTGGTGCTGGTATTCTGGAACGTTTGGGTGTTTACCATATTCTTTTTGGGCACATTGATGAACCTGGTCTGGGTTTTTTACTTCCAAAGCCAAAAGCGGGAGCTAGACTATAAGAGCTTTGACCAATCGGCGCACAATCAAAGCAAGTTGATCGAATTGGTGAACGGCATGCAGGATATCAAGCTGCACAATGCCGAGAAACAAAAGCGTTGGGCCTGGGAACGAACTCAAGCTCGCTTGATCCGCACCGGCATGAGTTCGCTGGCCATTGACCAGGTGCAGCAAACTGGCGGTGACATTATTAATGAAGGTAAGAACCTCTTGATCGCTTTCTTCGTAGCGAACGCTGTCTTGCAAGGCAGCATGACCTTGGGAATGTTGGTAGCGATACTTTATGTGGTGGCGCAATTGAACTCGCCGATCCGACAGTTTGTGGAATTTATGCGTGCTTTCCAGGAAGCTAAGATTAGCCTGGAGCGTATGAATGAGATCCATAGTAAGGAGGACGAAGAGAATATTCGTGAAATGATTACGATGTTGCCGGAGACGGGCGACCTGATTTTGGAAAACGTATCCTTCCAGTACGATGGACCGAATTCGCCCTATGTGCTTCGGAATGTCAGTATTCGTATTCCGAAAGGTAAGACAACAGCGATCTTGGGATCTAGCGGCAGCGGCAAGAGTACGCTAATGAAACTCTTGCTCAATGCTTATGAACCGGTTGAGGGCACTGTTCGTTTGGGAGATGTCAATCTCGAAAATGTACAGAAAAAACTGTGGCGCGATAAGATTGGGGCGGTGCTTCAAGACGGTTATATTTTCAATGACACGATTGCCAAAAACATCGCACTTGGTGATGACGTGATCGATAAGCAACGTTTGCTGCAAGCAGTGAAAGCAGCTAACATTCAGACAACGATCGAAAGCCTCCCGTTGGGATATAATACGCGGATAGGCCGCGAGGGATTAGGACTGAGTCAGGGGGAGCGGCAGCGGCTGTTCATTGCCCGGGCAGTCTATAAGAATCCCGAGTACCTATTGCTCGATGAAGCGACTACCGCATTAGACACCTTTAACGAGATGTTGATCATGGAAAACCTCGAAGAGGCTTTCTATGGCCAAACGATGGTCATTGTGGCACACCGATTGAATACCGTTCGTAGTGCTGACCATATCATTGTGTTGGAGGCCGGTGAAGTGGTGGAGGAAGGTACTCATGACGAATTGTACTACTCCCGCGGCACCTATTATCAGCTCCTCCGCAATCAATTAGAACTCGGAGCTTGATGGAACGTATTACCGATACGGATGAAAAGCTGGAACTGAGAAGTGAGGAAGTGCAGGAGATATTGGGCACACCTCCTCACTGGTTGGTCCGCTATGGCATGTTGTTGGGGCTGGCGATGATCATTGGCCTAGCCTGGGCTTCCTACTGGATTGAATATCCAGAAACAGTGGAAGCTCGCATTCGCGTTACTTCCGAAGAAGGGGTCTTGCGACTCTATGCCGAAAACACCAGCGAGGTTACACACGTCCTCGTTGAAAACGAAGACCCGGTGGAAGCAGGGCAGACGATCCTCGCCTACAGTTCACAAGCTAAGTACGAGGATGTTCATACCTTGGAAAACTATCTCTTATCGGTAAAGGACAGAGGTGATTCAGCGCTGCTTTCTCTGGAGATTCCCAGAGACCTGATTCTCGGCGAACTAGACGAACCCTTGTTTCGTTTTCTGGAGATTCAGGAAGAGGTAAATGAATCATTAACCGGTCGGATTGCGAGCCTTAGCTCTTCACAAAAACGCACTCGAATTCGGCAAGAGCAAACGAACATCACCTTTGAACGCCGCAGGATTGATAACCTGCAGTCCCAAATGGAGTCAACACAGAAGAGGTATCTGCGGGAACAAAACCTGCTAGCTTCTGGAATTGGCGATGCCAATCGGGTTCGATTGCTACAGGAGGAAGTGCTGACCATTGAACGCCAAATACAAAACGCAGAATCGACGATCAAGAATAAGGAATACGAGATTCGTATGCTGCGGCGCGAATTGGAAGACAATGCACTTACAGCGACCCTCTCGACCTCAGAGGCGATAGAAGATTTGCGAGAAAGTATTGCAGCACTCCAGCGCGCGGTTGATAATTGGAAGAAGACATTCCTTTTAGTATCCAGAGTGGATGGTGTGGCCGTTCTTCGCAATGAGATTCGTGAAGGACACTTTGTTCAACAAGGTGATGAATTAGGTGCAGTGGTGCCGCCAAACGAGTCTAGCCGCCTGGTAGGCCGAACCGACTTGGAACTAAGCGAATCTGGGCAGATCCGCCCTGGCCAACGAGTAATCGTTAATTTCTTCAACTTTCCAGCCCAGCGCTATGGAGCAGTGGAAGGCTTCATATCTTTTAAGAGTAAAGTGCCAACGGAGGAGGGTACACTCCCGGTCGAAGTACGTTTTCCTAATGGCTTGGTAACCAACACAGGGCAAGTGTTGGAAGTAGAGCAGGATATGGGGGCAGACATGACGATCATCATCCAAGAAAAGCGACTGATCGAATGGTTGCTGGATCGCATTTGAAGACCTTACTTTTCCACAAAATCGATAGTTGATATGTCCTGGAAGGTTTCTTTTCCCGCCTTGCTTCTATTGGTATTTCTGATCGGACAGCGTTGCCAGTTGCGACCAGTGGATATTCGTAGTGGTTATTTAAAGAAAAACTTGAGCGAAGAGGATTATGAACATGGCCGAGCCTTGATTGACAGCATGCAAATCGTATTCGGCGGTAAATCGAACTGGCTAAAGCATGAACGTGCTTATTTCACTCAAACTGCCGACTGGTACGGGCGATTGAAACCTTCTGGGTGGGATACGCTTCCTCAGCAGTATGAGCTAAACGCTGAATTAAGGACGGATAATGCTGAAATCCGACTGCTGAATGGATCGGATACGAGTACTGTTTGGGGTCATGATCAAGGCAGGAGTTATCGACTCAATTCCGCGGGTGAACGAGAATGGCTGGAACATTCTCCTTATCAGCGCAAACTGATTTTCAAAAACTACTGGTTTCAATTCCCTTTTCGCATCGATGAAGCCGAAATTATTGCCTACGCTGGAGAAGAACAAATCGACGGTGAGACGTATAAGTTGGTGTTTGCCACCTGGGGGAGTGAAAAAGCGAATCGTGAATACGACCAGTTTTTGATCTATCTGGACCATCGATATAAATTGACCTACTTGCATTTTACGGTGCGAACAGAAATGCCGATGGTAAGCATGACTGCCAGGTTTGATAACTATGAAATTGCCGGATTGGGGCAGTTCTATTTACCTTTTAGTATGTACGTGTCACAGGGGAAGCCTGGCGGGAATGGCATTAAACTCCATGAGAATCACTATCAGAAAATGTATTTCTTTTGAAAACGAATTGGCATTACCTCATTTCTTTCGCAATCCGTTCCGATAAGAGCTGATAAATGGCCTGCCATTCTGGATGAGCAACTAGTAAATCCAGGTGACGTCGTATGGTTTCCTGGTCGCCACGTACGGCTGGGCCGGTTTGCGCTTCTATGGGACTAAGGTCATCTAATTTGGCAACCGTTTCCTTTAATAAAGGTTGGAGTAAATCGGCGTTGAGTCCTGCTTCTTCTAACAAGCCACTGCTAATATGTTGCAAATAGTTGGTGAAGTTATTGACAAAAATAGCAGCAAGGTGCAATTGCAAACGCTGCTGGCCATCAACCCGCTGAACCGATCGACTGAGTAATTTGCCTAATTGTTCCAATTGTTGGAGGTCGCTTTCTTTGTTGGCATAGAGGCAAAGGGGAACGGTACTAAAATCGACTACTTTGTTTTTACTAAATGTTTGCAGCGGATAGAATACGCCAAAGCGTTGGTACTCCTTGGATAAAACGGTATCGGGAGTGGCACCAGAAGTATGAACCACCAGTGGATTAGATGATGTCACATGTTTGGCGAGCTTACTTCCTAAGCGCCCGATCTGATCATCAGGAACTGCAAGGATGTAAAAACTTCCGGATGGAGGGATCTTTGACCAATCATTGCTAAAGGGGCAACGAAGCTGTTCTGCCAGTTCTCCGGCAGCTGTCAGGGATCGACTCCAAACAAAGGAAGGGGAGTGTCCAGCTGCATCTAGCGCTAATGCTAGCTGCGTGCCAACATTGCCGGCACCAATCATAATGATGTCCCTAAAAATCCTATTGTCCCGATTCACGGTAGAGGTTTCGAATTCGGTATACCATGCTAATCGTCAGCCCAATCATCAAAAGGCTGGAGCCTATCCAGAAGAAATTGATTCCGGGGAATTCAATGGCTTGCAGGGCAATCCAGTCGGTTCGATAAGAGTCTGTTGCCACGGAGAAATAAGCCCGCTCTTCTTCAGGGGCTCGCTGTGCAATAAACATCTTTGCTTTACCGGTAGAAGGATCTAAAGAAACGAAGCGAGCGTGAATTCCAATTTCACGAATTTCATCTTTGATATGCAGCATCTGGCCGCCGCGAACTAAGAAAATGGGTTCCGAGGAGTAGCGATTTCCTTCGCTATCAGCCACCTCAAGAACTGCTCCAACAGGGATGTCACCTTCTTCGCGGACGTAGGCAGGATGTTCCGGTTCACGATCGTATCCTCGGAAGAGAACGTCGTATCCATTGATCGAAATAACATCCCCTTCAGCTAACTCGAACTCCTCATAATCTAGCAAGTCTTCAGGTGTGACCAGCAGACTAAAGATGTCTTCATTGAGTTTAATACGGGCGTTTATCGGGTCGACCTGAGCAGGAAAACTGTACATCGCCTGCCCTCTGACAACTAGCAGGGGATGGGCCTTAAATGTAGAGTCTACATCGCTTGCTCGAATGTTAAACGTAGCACCCATCACCAAGTCACCCTCTTCGGCTATGTAATCGGGGTGTGTGGCCTGGCGATCAATCGATTGTAACTCGACGGTAAACTGATTGATCCGGAAGGTGTCTGGATTCTTTACCGGGATCGTATCAAAAAAGATAAGCTCAGAGCCCGGCGCTAACTGGAAAGCCTGATAATTCAAGCTGTCTTCCTTGGCCTTCTTGGCCGTTAAGTCCATTTCCTCCGGGGGTAGAGCAGCAATGTGTGTAAATACATCTCGCCCTAAATAGTGCTTCGTACTTGGATTTGAAGCGGCTACCTTGGTGAAAGTCTTATCGTATAGAATGTTAGGTTCCAGATCAAATTCTTCCAGAATGCGCCCGTTTTCATCGCGCTTCTTGTAGTTGACCAAGTAAGTCCGTGTCAGGTTTTCAACAGTGTCGCCCATGAGGGTTACTTCATAGCCACCCATAGGTAAGGGAGTGCCTTCTACCAAAAGCACGGTGTTGCGGCGGGCATCTTCATTATCGGTCAAGCCTTCCATAATGAATGGATTGCGGCTGATGACCGTTTTGTTTAGTCCACTAGCTAGTATGCCAACGAGCATTAAGCCAAATCCGACATGCGCAAATACCGAGCCTGCTGCTTTTAGGTTGCCGCGTAGGAAGAAGATCAGATAATCGATGTTGGTAACAACAGCAAACCAACCACAGAAAAGTAATAAAGCATACTGCCAGGCTTGTGCATTGATGTATAAGGTGGACACAAAAGCCAATATACCGGCAATGCCTGCACAAGATATCGTGTGTAACCAAAAGCGATTACGCTGCTTGCTGAAGTTGCTTTCTCGAAAGCGGAGAAATTGCGCAAAGCCGGATATCAGTGCCACGAAGACACCAATCCACAATTGATATTTATTGTAGTGCGGCTCTACATCGGTGATGACTCGGCCAACAAAACCCGGATCAAAGAATTCGCAAATCTTATTGTAAACGGGTAGAGAGGTCGAAGCTGTAATTAGGACAGAGGAAAACAAGAGCACCAGGCTGCCGATAAACAACCAGAATTCCTTACTAGCAGTAGCTTCTTCTTTTTCCGGACTGGGAACGCTGCGGTAGCGAGAAGCCAGGAGATAGATTGACAGGAGTACATAGACAGCAATGAAGCCCACCAACTGCCACTCCAAGCCCATTTCAGTAAAAGCGTGGACTGAAGTTTCTCCCAATACGCCACTGCGCGTGAGGAAAGTCGAATAGACAATTAGGATAAAGGTTAGCAGGTAAAATGCATAGGTGGATCGAATGCTGTGATCAGTGGATCGGGCCACCAAATGTGTGTGTAAGCCAGCGATCAGCACCAGCCAGGGCACCAAGGACATATTTTCCACAGGATCCCAGGCCCAGTAGCCACCAAAACTCAGGGCCTCATAAGCCCAGGCGCCACCCATTAGAATGCCGGTGCCGAGAATACTAGCACTGAAAAGTGTCCAAGGTAAAGCTGGTTTTAGCCAAGCTCGATGATTGCGGGTCCATAAACCGGCAACGGCAAATGCAAAGGGAACCACTGTAGAGGCGAAACCCAGGAAAAGCGTAGGAGGATGAATGGTCATCCAGTAATTCTGCAAGAGAGGATTCAGGCCGCTACCTTCCAAGAGGGAAACATAGTCAGCATTCGCAAAAATCGGAGCCTCCATCACGTCGCGAAGGAGCAAAAGCGGATTACTACCGATTCGCATAGGATCGTCACCAAAGCCGACGTAGATGCCTAAGATCATCGATACAATAACCACTTCAACGGAGGCGATCACCGTCATGACTGGTGATTCCCATTCTTTTGCGGATAGCATTAGCAAGCCACCAAGGATGGCATGCCAGAACATCCACAGCAGGAAGCTACCTTCTTGCCCTTCCCAAAATGCTGAAAACATATATCGAAAGGGGAGGTCATCGCTAACATGCGCCTGAACATATTGGTACTCGTAGTACTGATTGATCATCATGTAGAAGATCGTACCAATGATCGTGAATACTGCCAGGCCATGCACAATAAAGGACCAGCGGCCTATTCGTTTCCAGGCTACAGCCTCTGCCATTTCGCGACGCTGGGTGGCAAAGTAAAAAGCCAGCATAGCCAGGACCGCAGATGAAAAAGCTATAAGAACAGCTAGTTGCCCGATTCGTCCCGGCCAGAGGTGTTCTCCGATATATTGAATTTCTTCAGTCATAGAAGTGAGGCAGGCTTCGTATTAGCCCTCGTTTTCTTTTAGATAACCGGCTTCATCCTTGTACTTGGATGGGCACTTTAGTAGCACATCAGTGGCCACAAAGGCATCGTCTTGCATTCGGCCGGTAAGTACTACTTGTTCCGACATTTCAAAATCCTGCGGTTTGGGTTGTAGGAGCATCACTTTTTGCTCTGCGCCAGCGTCGTCGCGAACGTAAAAAGTAAAGAGGTTCGGGTCCGTAGCAGGATCATAGACCATATCCTTGTCCTTGGCTAATTGGCCAGCGATCTTGACGCGCTTGCCAGAATCACCTGCTTCAGCAAAAGTGGCATAGGTGCTAAGGTCGTTCTGCGCCATCACAAAGAAGCCGATACCAACAGCTACCATTATGCCAGCTACGATATATATCTTTTTCATAGGTTTTATTTTAGCTTTTGAAGGAGATGCCGTAAACGTGGCGACAAAATTACGATACATCCCGTCATACATGGTAATAAAGATGTCATTTTGACCTAGGGCTTGCGTAGCTAGCCCTAAAATACTAGACAGTCGATCGTTCGAAAGTGGTTGGTGATCCTCTAATAACTGATTCTATGTGTCTACTCTTCGCAGCTTCGGCGAATCTTGTACCTTTGGTCGGAATTTAGAAATGATATGTCAAATCTGGTTGTTGAACTAAGGCAGGTTGATATCTATCAAGATGAACAGCTCATCTTAGGGAAAGTAAATTTACGCATTTCTCGGGGAGAATTCGTTTACCTGATCGGTCGGACGGGCAGTGGGAAATCAAGCCTCCTAAAAACGCTTTATGCGGCCTTGCCACTTAGCAGCGGTACGGGGACGGTTGGTGGAATGAATCTCGCGACCATGGACCGCAACTCAATTCCTCAGCTGCGCAGAAAACTAGGGGTGGTCTTTCAGGACTTTAGTTTGCTGACCGATCGAAGCGTTGCGGATAACTTAGCTTTTGTCCTCGATGCTACGGGCTGGCCTGATGAAGAAGCAAAACAAGCTCGCATCACCGAACTCCTTAAGCAAGTGGATTTGGAACGTTACCGGGACAAATTGCCCTTTACGCTTTCTGGTGGGGAACAACAGCGTTTAGCAATCGCCCGCGCATTGCTCAATGACCCTGAATTGATCATTGCAGATGAACCGACGGGTAATTTAGATCCAGAGACCAGCGATGAGATCATCCTTTTGATGCGCAAGTTGGCCAACCAACGAAATACGGCTGTTCTCTTTGCTACACACGACTATCGCATTCTTGAAAACTTCCCGGCACGAATTGTTCGTTGCTACAATCAAAAAGTAGTCAACGACGAAGAGATTACCATGTAACTACCGGCTCATCATTCTGTCGGTTTTAGGGAGCCTAAATCCTTTACATCTAGGGGCATTCAAAACCAGGCAAACTGAAGACTTTCCTACCGCATACTGACTAATCTAAAAATCAAAGCATCATGTGGGTTCGCTTAACCGCAATACTTCTTTGTATCGTCTTTTTCATCACCGGATGTAATAGCTTGATTTCGCAATTCTTCGGTACACATAAATTGAGAAGCCTCTCAGTCGACGAAGCGTTGGATCAAGGCCTGGGAGATGCCGATTATGTGGAATTATTGGATGCCTGGCAAACTGGCGATTACATTGTAGTGCCACCTAAAACGACTGCTGATCGGGCCGTCCTTATTTTCCCTATTGTGGGTAAAGTTCAGTTGGAAAAGCTTGATGCTGGTCAAACGATTACGCCGCAAATAATCGGCTGGACAAAAAACTTCTCGATCCAGTGCGATGACGCAAACAATTGCGCTCCTCGGTTAAATATGGATTATCAAGGCATTGTCAGGGAAATGAGGCGCCAGAAGAATCGAGCCCACATGCTACCAGACAACCGCTACCAGCTGCCGGAAGATGTTGTTTACGTTGAAGTGGGCCGAGCGCCACTAGCTTGGTATTGGAATTTACTGATGATGCTTGGTGGCTTGGGTTTGGCGTTCTATATCGAATCAAAAGCACATTGGCAACGGAAGATCGGCGCAAGCTCAAATACACATTCTACCGATGAATTTGAAAATGAAACAACGGTTGACTAAATTTCTCGTAGCCGCTGTGATCGGGTCGCTAGTCGTACTACTGATACTCCTGCTCGCGCAACAGCGTGTAATGACTGCCTCGAAAGGAAAGATTTATCGATCGCTGGCAGATGTCCCGGAACAAACTGTTGGGTTGGTATTCGGTACGGCTGCTCAACTTAGAGAAGGCGTTGCCAACCCCTATTTTATTACCCGTATTGAGGCAGCAGTAGCCTTATTTAAGTCGGGCAAAGTACAGCACCTGATCGTTAGCGGAGATAATGGGCAAAAGGACTACAATGAGCCAGCGGATATGCGCAATGCTTTAATCGAGGCCGGAATCCCAGCCATGGCAATTACCTTGGATTATGCGGGCTTTCGAACATTAGATTCTGTCGTGCGGTGCCGGGAAGTATTCCAGCAAAATAAGGTGACACTTATTACGCAGGAATTCCATGCGCATCGAGCACTTTACCTTGCCAGCTCATTTGACCTGGATGCCATTGCCTTCATTGCTATCGATCCATCCTGGCACGATCAGTCAACTGTAGGCTTGCGTGAATACCTGGCGCGAGCAAAGGCATGGTTAGATGTGGCCTTCGGTGTCGGACCCCGCTTCTTGGGAGAGGAAGTTGACTTGCCGGTCTAGCTGTACTTTTCTATGGCAATACAACGATTGTGCGCTACCTTTTTCTAATTTTGCGCTTCATCAATTAAGCACTCCATCATCATGAGTACCACTCGCAAAGCTATTGTTGCCGGGAATTGGAAGATGAACAAGGATTATGAGGAAGGTCGCGAATTGGCCCGCCAGATCGTTGCGAAGCTTCAACCGGTAGAGACATTGGTTATTCTTGGCACACCTTACATTCATCTTAAGGGGATTAGCCACATTATCAGTGGGGTGAATAACTTGTTTTTGTCAGCCCAAAACTGTCACCAGGCCGATGCTGGTGCCTATACTGCAGAGGTTTCGGCCAGCATGCTCAAATCTGTCGGGTGCGACTATGTCATTCTCGGACATAGTGAACGTCGCGAATATTTTGGCGAGTCGAATGAGTTAATTGCTGAAAAGGTCCGTAAAGTACTCGCTCAAGGCCTTCTACCTATCTTTTGCTGCGGTGAGCCGCTTGCTGTGCGGGAAGCAGGGAAGCAGGAAGAGCTTGTAGGGGAGCAGATTAAGGTCGGTTTAGCCGGCTTGACCGAAGAAGAATTTAAGCAGGTCGTGATTGCCTACGAACCAGTGTGGGCCATCGGCACCGGTGTTACAGCCAGTCCTGAGCAAGCACAGGAAATGCATGCCTTCATTAGAGCATTGATTGCAGACTTATACGGAGCTGAGCTGGCCGAGGCGACAAGTATCCTCTACGGCGGCAGTGTTAAGCCTGCTAATGCTAAAGAATTATTTGCCCAGACTGATGTAGATGGTGGTCTGGTGGGGGGCGCATCACTAAAAGTGGAGGACTTTATTGCCATCGTAGAGAGTATCTAGGAAATAGGCAAATCATACTTCTGGAGCCAGTTCTTAGCCGATGGGTTACAAATAATCTTCCGGGATAATCACTTTATCACCAAAAAAATGGTATTCACCTGGAATTTCCGTTTTTTGATTCATGGGTTCTCAAGGAAGTTTCTATATTTGTTAACCTCATCTTATCCCAAGTAACTATTTCAACCATCTGAATGCGAAAGACGGGCAACGACCGTTGCCTGTGTGGAATAAGTATGATTTGGGGTCAGTTTGCACCAAATAGGGGAGAGTACTACCTGGTAATTTAGGGCTACACAACATGAGCAATATTGTTACACAACGCTTTATTAAGTGTCACGACAAGTTGAAGTCGGATGGGACCGTTCGGTCGAGCCGACAGTTTGCTCTTTCTCTAGAATACCTTCCACAAAGTTTAAGCGAAATATTGAAAGGTCGGCGAGATGTCACCATTGAGTTGTTACGCAAATCAGTGGCGAAATACAAGATTAACCCCGTATATATTATGACTGGGGAGGGACCGATGTTTATGACAGAAGAAGATCATAAAGATTTTCGAGTGCTCACCATTGTCACAAGCGTGCAGGAAGATGAGCGCATTGTTCATGTGCCGATTCCTGCCCAAGCGGGCTATGCTGCCGAACTCGGTGATCCTTCCTTCATTGCGGAACTACCGTCATTTACGTTGCCCGACTATAAGTACCATGTTGGCACCCACCGATCTTTTGATGTTGGGGGCGATAGCATGGAACCTACGCTTTTCGAGGGGGATAAAGTGATCTGTAGTTACCTGGAACCTACACTTTGGGAAACAGGAATCAAGGACAACTTTGTCTATGTAATTGTTACTCGTGCAGATATTATTGTCAAGCGGGTCAACAATTTGGTCAAGGATTCGCAAGAACTAGAATTACTTTCCGATAATAACTTCTATGCACCCTATCGGTTACGAATAGGTGATGTTAGAGAAATATGGTACGTTCGGGCAAAGATTAGCCCTTTCCTTCCTTCTCCACAGAATGTCAAGAACCTGGTCCGGGAAGAGGTTCGCGAACTGCGTAATTCACTACAGCAGCAGTCGCAAATGATTGGCAATCTTAACCAGCACATAGAAACGCTAGTAAGTCGCCAAAATGAAAAGTAACCCTCGGCAAACAGAACACATCAAGGGGACCGTCGTGTTTCGCAGTCTAGAAGGTGGAATGTGGGTCCTTGTTGATCCTTCCGGCTTAGAGTACCAATTGATCGACCCGCCTTCAGCGCTGCGTAAGAATGGACTTCGTGTAACCGTAGAGGGTTATTTGCAGGAAGATATCGTGACGATCGGCATGGCGGGTATCCCGCTAAAAGTTGAAAGCTTCCTACTGGAGAATTAGCCCGTTCGGCACACGTCTAGTAAGTATCAAGCGATAGCAAAACCAGCGTACAGGCTACCTCCACATCAATGCCCGCTTCTCGGGCTATTTTTGCTAATACCGCATTTTCCGTACCTGGATTTAGGATCAGTCGTTTCGGCTGTAGACGAACGATATAGTCGTATAAGGCCTCTTGTCGTTGAGGTCCAACATAGAGTGTAATAGTATGTACATTCTGAATGTCGGGTTGCCCAACGAGAATTGGGATATCAGCAATAGTGCCGTGCCTGATCCCAACAGGAATAACCTCATGGCCGTTAGCCAGCAGGCGGTAAACTGCTTGATTGGATACCCGAGAAGGATTAGGACTAGCACCAAGGACGACCGTACGCATAACGAGAATATAAATAGGCCAAAGGACAATGTAACGTCCCTTGGCCTATAAAGGTTGAATGGCACAGACTAGTTAGCGACTTCCTATACCATAAGGCGGATAGGGTCCTCCAAAATGGCTTTAAAGCTTTGCAGGAATTGTGCTCCGCTAGCACCATCCACTACCCGGTGGTCGCAAGATAGGGTCACTTTCATGCGTTGCCCCACCACGATAGCTCCATTTTCTACGACGGGCTTTTCGATAATGCCGCCAATCGCAAGGATACAGGCGTCAGGTGGGTTGATGATAGCCGTGAATTCTTCGATGCCAAACATACCCAGGTTCGAGATGGTGAAGGTGTTCCCTTGCATCTCATCGGGCTGTAGTTTACGAACCTTAGCCTTTCCAGCCAGGTGCTTCACTTCTGTATTGATTTGAGATAAGGTCTTCATATCGGCGAATCGGACAACGGGCACAAGAAGCCCGTCTTCCACTGCTACAGCGACACCAATATTGACGTCCTTGTTGAAGCGAATATGATCCTCCATCCAGGAACTATTCACCGCCGGATGCAGACGTAAGGCTGCTGCTGCGGCCTTAATGACCAGGTCATTAAACGAGATTTTCACAGGAGCCACTTCATTAATGCGCTTACGCATCTTAATGGCTTTCTGCATATCGATCTCAATCGTCAGATAGAAATGAGGAGCAGAGAACTTGCTTTCACCTAAGCGACGAGCAATCACCTTCCTCATTTGCGAAACAGGCTTGTCTTCAAAATTATCGCCAGTGCCATTGAACTGGAAGGGCACGACAGTGGGGCCTTCTTCTACAGCAGGGGCAGGTGCGGCAGGCGCTGTGGCAGGAGCGGGAGCCGGGGCTGCCGCAGGAGTGGCCGGTGGGTTGGCCAGAAATGCCTCAACATCGCGTTTGATGATCCGGCCGTGATCACCGGAGCCGCTTAGTTGGGCAAGATCGATATTCGATTCGCGGGCCATGCTGCGGGCTAGTGGTGATGCTTTGACGCGCTGATCACTGCCGTTTGCTTCGACCACAGCACCAACAGGTGCGGCTACTGCCGGAGCAGGTTCTGGGCTACTGGCAGGTGCTGACTCTTCAGCTGCACCGTTGTCTTGTGCGGCTGCACCGCTATTTTCGGCTTCGGCTAGCGCAGCCTTCCAATCTTCTCCTTTATCGCCAATTACGGCGATGACGCCGTCGATGGCTACGGGGCCTTCCTTAACTGCGATGTGTAGCAATACCCCATCGAAGTAACTATCCAATTCCATAGTCGCTTTGTCGGTTTCTACTTCCGCTAGCGTTTCTCCGGCTTCAACGGTTTCGCCTTCTTCTTTTAACCAACCGATGATATTGCCTTCTTCCATGGTATCGCTCATGCGAGGCATGCGAATGACTTCAGCCATGATCTTGTCTGTTTATTGTTTCTTGATTTGCCAAAAAGGTTAGGGGCTGCTGCAGGCAAAGTTGCAATAAATTTGCTGATAATCGGGCCTAGACCCGCGCTTAATTCAACAATGAGTATTATACATTGTTTGGATAAATCACAATTTTAGCTTGCTGGAATCACTCAAGAATAAGTTCTTAAGCTTCCGTAACTTTGCGTGGCACGAAGTAAAGAAATATGCAGTTTTCCTCCAAATTAATTGAGGACGCGGTTAATGCTTTTGCCAGCTTACCGGGAATTGGCCGTAAAACAGCGCTCCGACTGGTCCTTCACTTGATCCAAGCAGAGCCGGAACAGACTGAAGAGTTTGCAGAAGCACTCCGTCGGTTAAGAAGCCAGATCAGAGAATGCGAATTGTGCCACAACTTGAGCGATGATCCTCGCTGCAGTATCTGCCAGGATGAACGACGCGACCCTAGTGTCGTTTGTGTGGTAGAGACGATTCGCGATGTTATGGCCATCGAAGAAACCGGGCAATTCCGAGGGAGATATCACGTGCTGGGAGGAGTCATTTCTCCGATTGAAGGTATCGGCCCGGCTGACCTGCAGATCGATTCCTTGATTCGCCGTGCAGCCGAAGGTGAGGTCAAGGAGCTGATCATGGCTATCAGCCCGACCATTGAAGGAGATACAACGATCTTCTATTTAACCAAGCAACTACAAGATCAGGCCGTAAAAGTTAGCACGATTGCCCGCGGCGTGTCTTTTGGGGGAGAATTGGAATATGCCGACGGTATTACACTAGGACGTAGTATTGTGGCTCGCGTTCCCTATCGTATAGACGGGGAATAGAACGCTATTCATGAAGCTTTCCGTAATCATTGTTAATTACAACGTACGTTACTTCCTGGAACAGGCCTTGCTGGCCGTTCGGCGGGCGGCTAAACGTTTGCCTACGGAGGTAATTGTGGTAGATAATAATTCTGTCGACGATAGTGTGGCGATGGTCCGCGAGAAGTTTCCGGAGGTGCAGTTGATCTGCAATCAAGACAATCCTGGATTTGCCATTGCCAACAATCAGGCCATTCAATTGGCCAACGGAGAGTATGTTCTATTGTTAAATCCGGACACAGTAGTAGAAGAGGACACCTTCGAGCGCTGTGCCAACTTTATGGATCAGCGCCCGCAAGCAGGTGGCTTAGGTGTACGAATGATCGATGGAGGAGGAAGGTTCTTGCCAGAATCAAAGCGCGGCTTCCCTACACCAATGGTGGCTTTCTGGAAGAGCTTTGGGATGTCCCGGCTGTTCCCCAAATCTCGCGTATTCAATCGCTACCACTTAGGCTATCTGGCCGAGGATGAAGTGCATGAAGTAGAAGTGTTGTCGGGGGCGTTTATGTGGCTACGCCGTAGTGTATTGGATGAAATTGGCGTCCTTGATGAGAACTTCTTTATGTACGGCGAAGATATCGACCTGTCTTATCGGATTGTACTGGCTGGCTATAAGAACTTCTATTTCCCGGAGACGACGATCATCCACTACAAGGGAGAGAGTACCAAAAAAGGGAGCCTGAATTACGTCAAGACGTTCTATCAAGCAATGATCATTTTTGCTCGGAAACACTTCCAGGGTGGGCAAGCCAAGTTATTTGTAGGCATGTTGCAGGTGGCGATCTATCTGCGAGCGGCCCTGACCTTGGTCGCTAATGTGATGCGAAGGCTTCTCTTACCTTTAGCCGATGCGACGCTTCTTTATGTTGGGTTGATTTTTCTAAAGAATTTCTGGGCCAACTACCACTTTCATACCTCGGATTATTACCCGTCAGAAATCCTTTATTTCAATTTCCCGCTGTATATCTTGATCTGGTTGGGAGGGGTTTTCTTTAGTGGCGGATACGACCAGCCCTTTGACCTGCGACGGCTATTTCGCGGTTTGTTGGCAGGAACAGTCCTATTAGCTGCCATTTATGGCTTCCTTGATTTGGAGTATCGATCTAGCCGTGCCCTCATTGTTTTAGGGGCAGCCTGGGCTATGTTGATGACCTTTCTACTACGCTTATCGATTTATTTTTATCGATATCGGTCCTTAGCGCTTGGAAGAGCCAATGATCATCGGTTAGTTGTAGTGGGTAGCTTAGGCGAAATGGATCGCGCTTTGCGATTGTTGCAGCGGGCAAGTGTGTCCAACAACTTCATTGGCCGGATTAGAACCGGTGATGATGAGGCAGTAGACAGTATCGGCCGAATAGACCAACTTGAAGAGATTTGCCGGATCTACCGGGTGAACGAGATCATTTTTTGCTCGAGAGATGTCAGTTCGCAAGCGATCATGCGCTGGATGTCGAAACTGGGCTCCAAGACAATGTTTAAAATCTTGCCGGAAGACAGTGTAAGTATTATCGGGAGTCACTCCAAGAATACCTCTGGAGAATTGTATACGATTGATGTTCAATTTGATATTGATCAGCCATTGGAGCGCCGCAATAAGCGCATCTTTGACCTTTTACTAGCCTTATTCCTGCTGATTAGCCTGCCCCTTCAGCTGTTACTGATTAAGCGCCCGTGGCGTTTTTTGAGCAATTGGTCAAAGGTAGTGGTCGGCCATTACTCATGGGTAGGATATAGTGCGGGCCTGAGTCAACCTCACTTATTACCCCAACTCCGGCCAGGTATACTGAGCCCGCTGGATGCACAGGAACTAGCGATTGAGGACCCGGCTACCTTGCAACATCTAAACCTCCTCTACGCAAAGGATTATCGCCTGTGGACTGATCTTCAAATCGTTTGGCGAGCTTGGCGTGATCTCGGTCGCTGAGGTCGAGGGCAGACAACTAACTAAATCAGTTCAGTCAGAGAATCAATACAAGAACCGACTTGTGGTTCCGCTAGGGCAGTTTGGAATGGTGTACCACCATACCTTCGTGAACGTAACCTTCCGACTCTGACTCGGCCATAAACTGTTCTGCAAATTGCTGCAAGGTGGGGAGGTGTAGCTCCACCTCAGCGTCACTACTGATTGCATCGGTAATATAGCCAGCAAGCACGGCATCAAACTGTCGATTTAGTAGTGCCGGATGACCAAAAAGGTCGGCGCCAAGAATACGGCCACCATCCAGGGCCACAAATCCTACGATTTCTTCATTGTTGGCGAGTTTATCACTGAAGTACAATTGGAGACGATTCCTTTGATCAACGAAAGCTGCATTTTCTTCTAAATCAGCAAATGCCTGGGTATCGCTATTTACATCGTGCTCTGAACGAATGACCGCTACTTCGTCCCAAACCGCTTGCTGGCTTCCAGCATGAACGGAGCGACGAATAGCACTAGGGGCTACATTATAGTATCCTCGAAAAGCAAAGATTTTCTTGTCGGCTTCATTCAAAGCATGATCGCCTTCATAGGTCCATCGGCCCTGTTCGACACAAAAAACGGGAATATCCGTGATGGTCCTTGGCGGCACGATGGAGTTTTCAGCCAATACACGATCCTGATTGCCCCCCTGTACAACTTCGCCAGCCATCAGGAACACGGTGTCCTGCGACTTATTTTGTACAGTAAGAGTACTGACCGCTTGGGCATCTGAAAATCGACCGTAAGGTTTTTTCTCCGTGATGCGAAAGCGTTCATCTTCGAGGGCTTCCCCCAAAACCTTATATTGCGCCAAACGTTCCTGTTCCGTAATGAATGTTGCTGAGGCGGTGATCGGAATTAGCCGAAAATCATCTTTTTCCCAGAGCGGGTTTTCGGAAAGATCAAGCTGGAATAACTGTTCAGATGTGACATTTGAGGTAGCTGGCTCAGTGGGCTGGCACGCAAATAGACCAACGACTAACAGCAGGACAATTGTAAAGCGCATGTTTTGAGGATTTGTCTTCAAAGTTAGCTAAAATAAACGAGCGACGCCATGGCTAAAAAACGCCAGCCTATCTCATCGCGTTATGGATTTTTTCGCTTAGCTGTGCTCTTCCTGGCCTTGGCTCAACTATTGGTGGGGCTAGACTATGTAACCATTTGGCCAGGTGGAGAAGCACAGTTGATTTGGGATGCAAAAACTGGAGAAGAAGCAAGCAATTTTGTGCAGGCATTACTCGGTTTAATCCCCCTGGAAAGTGCTTATTGGTTACTTTGGTTTCGACTTCCCGGGGTTCTTTTATACCTCGGCACCATGTACTTGTTTTACCGCTGGGGGCGCATCCTCTTTGGTCAACAAACGGTTGAATTGGCGCTCATCATCGTGTCCGCAAGTTTATTCGTGCCGATAATGCCCAAGTTGGCCAGTCTCGATGTTTGGTGTTTCAGTTTCAGCCTGGTGTTTTGGCTAAGCTATGTTCGGCTATTAAAGGCTGCGGACATGCGTTGGTTGGCAATTTCTACTGTTTCGGGAGTCTTAGCTATTGCGGCCGGGCAAGGGGCATTGCTGTTCATCATTTGGATGCTTGGTTTTGCCTGGTGGTACCGGGGAAGCTGGAATTCTAATTGGAGATTAGCCATTCCTTTCATAGCAGTTCTAGTTGCTTCCTCGCTCAAGGGGTATTGCTGGCCAGATAGCGCTTTACCGCAAAGTTATTTTTCATTTAACCCTTCCGGACTTAAACAATTACCGGCATTGGCCTTCATCGGTATTGCACCTTTTATTGGATTTGCTATTGCCGGTTTGCGTGATCTGGTTTATAAACTGCGAAAAGGGGAGGAGTGGTCAAAATTGCTATTTATTGGCTTGATCGGAAGTTTACTATCACCCTCGCTGATCTTTCCATTTTTCTTGATCGTTCTGGCAGCTCGCCAACTAGATCATTTCTTTCGCATTGAGAATTACCCCTGGCAGAATTGGGTAAAAGGGGCCACCGTTATTCATCTTATTCTTGTCTTTTTCGTCGTTGTGGGGGCTTTGATGGGTGGTGCGATCCAGTTTAAAGGTGATGGTTTTCGTGCAGTGCTTGGTTGTGGTGCAGGTTATTGGATGTTCAGCTTCGTTGGAGTCATTGGCCTTTACGGTTTCCGACGCGATTACGTCTTGGGCGGAATGAGCCTGGCAGGACTAGTCGGTTTATTGTTCTTTTGGGTCCAGCTCTATCCTTTTATTCATTTGCAGCGCAATTGGCCGGAACGTATGACGGAAAAGATTGAAAAATTAGATGAACAAATCGATGGGGTCGATGTGTTTGCGAGCATTTGGACGCCGGAAACACTTCCGGTAGCTCCTTATCTTCTACGTGCAGAGTTTTCGGTGAATAATGCTGATAAACTACCGCAGCTCATGAGTCCGATGATCGGGAATCAGGAGCAGTATGATTTTATGCTAACAAACGATAAGGACCTCAAAACAGATTCTACCGGCGTCATACTAAAGGAGCGGGGTTGGTCGGGCCTGTGGCAAGAAGATGAATGGTGGTTGATCGATCGACGTTAAAGTAAAACGGCTTGGAGGGCACATCCTCCAAGCCGTTTTATGTATCAGAGTTAAAAGCTGATTAAATCCGGAAGCGAATAGGGATATTATACCGAACCTTTACCGGTACGCCTCTTTGCTTGCCAGGAATCCAGCGAATCTCCTCTTCATTCATTTGTTCTATAACGTCTGCACCTGCCTGACCACATCCTCCTCCGATGTCACGTAGGATGGTAATGTTATCAAGTGTGCCATCAGTGTCTACCACGAATTGAATGACTGTTGTGCCAGTGATTCCCGCCTCTCTTGCCTCTGCGGGGTAGTCAAGGTTCTCATAGATGTATGCTAGCATTTTTTCCTGTGCACAATTCTTGCGTTCATTGCGATCAAGGGTGTCTTCACAACCAGGAAATAACGGCATATCTTCTACCACTACAAAGATTTCCTCTTGGCCTTGAGCTGGCGGCGGAGGAGGTGGCGGCGGCGGCGGAGGCGCCACCTCGACAGCGCGAGGCTTTATTGGCGCGTCTTCTTCTATAGTCGGCGGAGGAGGAGGTGTATCCTCCTCTGCAACGGTGTATTCTACAATTTCTTCTTCAGCTCTCATGGGTGGTGGCGGTGGCGCCTCCTCTTCAAAATAGACTGGCTCGTCTACCTCTTCCATTATTAGCGCGTCGTCAGGAATCTCCACTATTTGCGGCGCTTCCTCTTGTGGCGGCTCCGATAATTCAAAGCGAATAGGCATATTAAATTGCACGCGTCTGGCCCGACCTCTCTGCTTGCCAGGAATCCACCGAATGTCTTCCGAATTCATTTGCCCGATGATACGCTCGGCCTCGTGACCACAGCCGGCTCCGATATCACGAACGATCCGGATATTGGATAAGCTCCCGTTCTTCTCTACGATAAAGGAAACCACCACAGTACCTTCTACATCGTTTTCACGGGCGAGTGCCGGATACTGTAAGTTGTCAAATATGAAATTCAATAGTTTTTCCTGAGAGCAAGATTCTCGCTCTTGCCGGTCGGTTACCTCTTCACAGCCAGGGAAACGAGGCATTTCCTCGACGACTCGAAAAATCTCTTCTTGAGGTGGTGGCGGCGGAGCAGGTTCAGGTTGGGCCCAGAGGTTACCACTGCAAAGCAAAGCCAGGCAGAACATTCCGAGCCGGAATGTAGTTGTCACGTTCATTTCGTTTAGTGTATAGTGATTGATAGAAAGTGAATTTCCCATTTATTGCAGCGGGAGCGCTGAAGGTAATCAGCGTTCCATGAATTTGTGCAAAAGATAGATGCAGGAAAGTCCAGGAAGGTTGTTTTAGCTTAAGTGCGCGTTTTTAAAGGAGCATACTAGCTTTGATCTAAAAATAGGGCAACAATTTTCTTTAGTGAAAAACCAGACCGTTTTTAGCATTCCTTTAACGTAGCGATGCATAGCAAGCGGGGCAGAGTAGTTGGAACTATTTACATCACATCAGCCTATTGCTCCTTGCTGGAATCTTCGTTATCTTCGCCCCCGCTGACCGGGAACCATTCATGCGGTCGGCTTTGTTTGCAACAAAAGCACAATTTAGAGTTGATGGAATATCAGGCCCGCGATATAGAAAAAAAGTGGAAAAAATACTGGGAAGATCACCAGACCTACCAGGTAAGTAATAACTCTGATCGACCGAAGTACTATGTCTTGGATATGTTTCCATATCCATCAGGAGCTGGATTGCACGTAGGCCACCCACTTGGCTATATCGCATCCGACATTTTTGCTCGGTACAAGCGGTTACAAGGCTTCAATGTGCTGCATCCGATGGGTTATGATTCTTTCGGTTTGCCTGCCGAGCAGTATGCCATTCAAACCGGCATTCACCCCGCAATCGCTACTGAGGAGAATATTAAACGGTACCGCGGCCAATTGGAAAACCTCGGGTTCTCCTTTGATTGGAGCCGTGAGGTACAAACGAGCGCACCAGAGTACTATCGCTGGACCCAGTGGATCTTCCAGCAATTGTTCAAGTATTACTATGATAACGATGCACAACAAGCGCAACCAATCGAAAGCTTGATTGGTCGATTTGCGACCGAAGGAAATGGAGCGATTAATGCCGCTTGTGATGATGATACGCCGGAAATTAGTGCTGCTGATTGGTCAGCAATGACAGAAAAAGAACAGCAGTTGTTCTTGTTGAACTATCGCTTGACTTTTCCGGAGGAGAGTTTTGTGAATTGGTGCCCTGCTTTGGGAACCGTATTGTCGAATGATGAAGTGAAAGATGGTGTTAGTGAACGTGGCGGTTATCCGGTAGAGCGAAAACTAATGGCACAATGGAGTATGCGAATCACCGCTTACGCCGACCGTTTGTTGGATGGTTTGGATCATATCGATTGGCCAGAAAGCTTGAAAGAACAACAGCGCAATTGGATTGGGCGCTCTCAGGGAGCTAGTGTTCGCTTCGCTTTGGAAGAGGATGAAAGCACGCAGATCGAAGTATTTACCACCCGCGTAGATACGATCTTTGGCTGCACCTTTATGGTATTGGCTCCAGAGCATGACTTGGTCAGTCGGATCACCAATGATGAGCAACGCTCGGAGATAGAGGAATACCAGGCATGGGCAGCGTCTCGTTCGGATGTGGAGCGAATGGCAGAAGTGAAAAAAGTAACCGGTGCCTTTACTGGTGCCTACTGCATCAATCCGTTTAACGGAGAACGAGTGCCAATCTATATTGCCGATTACGTCTTGGCAGGATATGGCACTGGAGCTGTCATGGCGGTGCCTTCTGGCGATCAGCGCGATTGGAATTTCGCTACGCATTTTGGCTTGCCCATCATTCCAATTCTGGATGCTCAGCAAAATACGGAGGAAGCGGCCGATCCAACAAAGTCTGGTCGCTACATTAATTCAGGATTTATCAATGATTTGACCTACGAGGAGGCGATTCCTAAATTAGTCGAATTCTTAGAAAGCAAGAAAATTGGTAAGGCCAAGATCCAGTATCGCATGCGTAATGCGGTGTTTAGCCGCCAACGCTATTGGGGAGAGCCGGTACCTGCCTATTGGAAAGACGGAGTACCTTATCTGGTGGAAGAGGCCGATTTGCCTTTGGAGTTGCCAGAAGTTGATAAGTACTTGCCGACTGAAACCGGAGAGCCACCTTTAGGGCGCGCGGAGGACTGGAAGTACCAGAATAACTACGAGTACGAGCTGTCTACGATGCCCGGTTGGGCAGGCTCTTCCTGGTACTTTTACCGCTATATGGATCCTCATAACGACAAGGCATTTGTGGGGAAAGAGGCGGTGGAATATTGGCAGGATGTTGATTTGTATTTAGGCGGTTCGGAACACGCTGTAGGTCACTTGTTATACAGCCGCTTCTGGAATCACTTTTTGTATGACCTGGACTTGGTGCCTAATAAGGAGTACGCCAAGAAGTTGATCAATCAAGGAATGATCCAAGGGGTGATCGAGTTCTTGAAATTACAAAAGGACAAAGTGGATGGCTACAGCCGCTTCGTCTGTGCAGATATTGCCCGAAAGGAAGAGGCCCAAGGGGTGGAATTCGCGCAAATCCCCGTACATATCGATTATGTGCAGGAGTATGGTGGCGATAGTTCCTTTGTGAATATCGACAGCATCAAAAAATTCATTGACTGGCGACCAGAATATAAGGATGCCATCTTTGAATGCGGTAGTGGAGTTTATCAGAAGGGAATGTTTACACCACATGAGAGTGCTTCAGATTCTCATCTGATGACGGTTTCTGAGGTGGGCAAAATGTCGAAGCGTTACTTCAATGTGGTGAATCCGGATGATGTGGTAGAACGCTACGGTGCCGATTGTTTCCGCATGTTCGAGATGTTTTTAGGCCCAATTGAGCAAGCTAAGCCTTGGAATACCAATAGTATCAGCGGCATCAGTCGTTTCTTGAATGGTTTCTGGCGCCTGTTCTATGATAATGGAGCATTTAAAATTGTAGATGAGCCGGCCAGCAAGGAAGAAATGAAGGTATTGCATACCGCCATCAAAAAAGTGACCGAAGATGTAGAGCGTTTTTCCTTCAATACTTGTGTCAGTGCGTTCATGATCGCTACGAACGATCTGAACAAACTGAAGTGTCATAAGAAAGCAGTGCTGGAACCGCTGGTTATTTTAATGGCGCCGTTTGCCGTTCACTTATCAGAGGAGTTGTGGCATCAACTTGGGAATGAGGGAAGTGTACACAAAGCTGATTGGCCTACATTGGATGAGCAATGGTTGGTGGAAGACTCGGTTACTTACCCGATTGCGATAAACGGAAAGACGCGAGCCACGGTCGATTTTGCTGCGGACGCGAGTAAAGAAGACCTAGAAAAGGCTGCGCCCGAGCTAGAAGAGATCCAGAAATACCTGGATGGCAAACAGATTCGCCGCATTATTGTGGTGCCTGGGCGAATGATCAATATTGTGGTCGGCTAGATCGATTAAGAAAATCTTAATGTCCGACCTGTGTGTCGGAGATATCTTTTGAATTCTGTAGGTTGGTGAAGAGTAGAACTGCTATTCTTCACCAACCTCTGTTTATATGCAACGCACGCTGACTTCCCTAGCGGTATTTTGCTTTCTTTTTCAGTCGGCCCTCCTCGCCCAAGAGGAAGCCTCTCCCTTAAAAGTACAAGCCGATAGCCTCCGAGAAATTGGTTTATTGGAACAAGCTATTGAAAGCCAAAAAGAACTGTATGCCTCTGGCGATGACAGTGAGCTGTATAACATGGCTTGCAACTATGCGCTCTTAGGTAATCGAGATTCTGCCTTTCATTACCTCACCATCAGCACCGAACAGGATACCACTGTTTGGCCCTTGACCGACCCTGATCTAGTCACTTTGTTTGATGATGGACGCTGGCAAGCTTTTTCGGATGAAGTTATCCGTAAGGTGGAACTAGCTTTCGGCGAATACGAAAATGAGGAACTGGCCCGGGAGCTCTGGCGGATGAAACAATTGGACCAAGCCTATTACTATCACATTTTTGCCTCAGAGAAAGCTCACCCTGACGAAGCCTATATGCGCAGAGCTTTATGGAATCTCAAATCGAGGATCAACGATGAAAACCTGGTTCGGCTAGAAGAGATTATTGCGGAGCACGGCTGGCCCAAATCGTCGGTGGTTGGCGGTAATGCCGCTGCTGCTGCCTTCCTCATCGTACAACACGCTGATCTGGAGACACAGAAGAAATACATCCCTCTCATGCGGGAGGCCACCGATGCTGGTGAAGCGCGCAAAAGTAGCCTGGCCCTTTTGATCGATCGCATAGAAATGCGTGAAGGGCGCCCACAAGTATACGGCTCGCAACTGCGCACCAATCCTGAGACCGGACAAATAGAAGTCTACCAGATCCTTGATCCAGAAAATGTAGATGCTCGCCGGGCAGAAATGGGCTTAGGCCCACTAAACGACTATGTCGCCCGTTGGGGCCTAAGTTGGCCACCGGAAGAATAATCCGTTCCTAAACTGCCTGTAGCAAATCGTATTGTGTAACGATATGCCAGGTGCCTGCCGCCGATTTAGTCAACATGGCCGGAATCTTCTTAGTAATGAAGGGGCGTAGTTGACTGATTGGCGTATCAAGGGCCACTACAGGGAAGGCATCTCCCATGATGGTGCCAATCGTCTGCTCGCCGTGGTTTAGTGGATTTTCTAAGAGATAGGATAGAACGGTGCTTTCTGTGAGGCCACCGACAATCTCTTCCCCACGCATAACGGGTAATTGGGAGATATCTTTTTCCTTCATAATGTCGAAGGCTTTTCGAACAGTGTCGGAATCTTGTATGGCAATAAACGTACTGTTCTTAGGATCGATCAGGTCCTTTACACGAAGCTCGGTGTCGAGGAAACCCCGTTCCCGCATCCAGTCATCGTTATAGATCTTTCCTACATAACGGCTGCCGTGGTCATGGATGACGACAACGACAACATCATCTGGTTTTAACTCATCCTTTAGCTGTAATACACCAGCCATCGCTGATCCGGCAGAATAACCCAGCAGGATGCCTTCTTCGCGGGCCAATCGCCGCGCCATCACCGCCCCGTCCTTATCGGTAACCTTCTCAAAGTGATCGATTACCTTAAAATCGACATTTTTAGGGAGAATATCTTCACCAATGCCCTCGGTAATGTAAGGGTAGATCTCCTTTTCGTCGAAAACGCCGGTTTCATGATATTTCTTAAAGACAGAACCGTAGGTATCAATACCCCAGATCTTGATGTCCGGGTTTTGCTCTTTCAGGTAACGGCCAGTTCCGGAAATGGTGCCTCCGGTTCCGACGCCCACCACTAAGTGAGTCACTTTGCCTTCGGTCTGTTTCCAAATCTCGGGCCCGGTTTGTTCATAGTGCGCCTGGCGATTGGAAAGGTTGTCGTATTGGTTAACCCAGTATGAATTGGGGATTTCATTGCTCAATCGCTCTGCCACAGAGTAGTAAGAGCGCGGGTCGTCGGGTGTTACATTGGTAGGACACACGATCACTTCTGCCCCGTGAGCCCGCAATAGATCCATTTTTTCCTTCGACTGCTTATCGCTTGTAGTGAAAATGCAGCGGTATCCTTTTACGCATGCGGCAATTGCCAGGCCCATCCCTGTGTTACCAGAAGTACATTCGATGATGGTACCTCCCGCATGAATGTCGCCGCGGGCTTCGGCATCTTCCAGCATCTTGAGTGCCATTCGGTCTTTGATAGAGTGGCCAGGATTAAAGGTCTCGACCTTCATGAGTACTAAGGCCGGCACATCCGTAGTGACCTTATTCATCTTTACCAATGGTGTGTTGCCAATGGTTTGCAGGATATTATCGCGATAGTCCATAATTAGCAATTGATAGCAACCCGAATCCTTGAATTCAGGGCGGTTCTGAAATCGACTGCAAAAATGGCAAAAAGATTAGAGCAAATAGCTACCCTAACGGATGTATTTGATGCGTACATAAAATCGTTGATCTAAGGCGCCCAGAGCTTTGGCGGCCAAAGGAGAAACAACGATCAAGGTATTGCGATCGTATACACCTTCCGGCAAGCGAGCGCTTACCTTCAGATACATGGTTTGGCGGGTCAGGGGGTTGTGTACTTCTACAATGCTATTGATCTCGGCGGTCCGATGCAAGCAGAAAAATCCGGAATCTTCTGCTAAATCCTGCGGCCAAAAAGCAGCTCCATTGTTATTATGGACCGTTTTGCCGGCAGTAGACCGGAAGTACTCCATGCGCAAACCATAATTCATGCGGGCATAGGGCCCTCCTCGGACCGTTCGCCAACTTTCGGGGATGCCTTCGGTCGACATCCACCCGATGAACAATAGCTGCCCATTTCGCAAGCCTTGGGCCATGCCGGGGTTGCGAAGCATCAGCGTGTCGGCCGGAACATTAAATATCCGGTTGCTTAGCCCAAAAACGGTATCACCACGCCGTACTCTATAATAGACTTTGGCCAGGTCAGCCGCCAGGCGTGCCGGAGGCGTTCTGCGAATGACGGCTCGTAGAGGTACCGGGATGTAAATGGGGTCACCTATATTGTAATGGGCACTTATGTGTGGATTATACGCATATAGCTCTTGCAAGCTGAGGCCGTAGAATTGGGCGAGGGAAAAAAGGGTCTGTTGAGGCTGTACGCGATGGGTCATCATTAGCTCACCCATTGGGTGAAGACTGGTCTCCACTGTGTCGGTTGGTAGCAGGTAGTGGAGGCTGTCTCCATCAACGGCGGCTGCCAAGCGCCCCATCAACAAAATTGTCACTAGGGTTATTAGTAAGCGCTGCATTTTTTGGGAAGTTTTCTCGTTGCAACAAAGATAAGAGAATCCCGCTGGCTTATCATTTATCAATTAACAGGAGGAACGGGGAATCCTGGCCTTTCATTGCTAACTTCGCCTTATGAAAGTTCTAGCAGTGATTCCAGCTCGCTACGCGTCGACTCGATTTCCCGGTAAACCCCTGGTAGAAATCGGAGGTAAAAGCATGATACAGCGCGTGTATGAACAAGCGCAGAGCTGTCAATTGATTAATGAAGTGGTAGTGGCCACAGATGACACCCGAATTCATGCCGCAGTGGAGGAGTTTGGCGGGGCAGTAATGATGACTAGTGATCAGCATCCTAGCGGTACGGACCGCGTAGCTGAAGTGGCTGCTCAACGCCGGGATATTGATATTATCGTAAATGTTCAAGGCGATGAGCCATTTATTGACCCGACTCAATTAGCAGCGGTAGTTGAAGTATTTGAACGGACGGATGCACCAATTGCGACGCTTGCCCGCTTGATCACCACGAATGAAGCCCTCTTTAGTCCGAATGTGGTGAAAGTGGTTGTTGATGCAAATCAAAAAGCCCGATACTTCAGTCGACATCCTGTACCGTTTATTCGCTCTAAACCCCAGGAAGAATGGTTGGGTGCAGGTGTTCACTTTCAGCATATTGGCATATATGCGTTTCGCCGAGCATATTTGAATGAACTTAGTCAACTACCGCCAGGGCAGTTGGAGTCCTTAGAGTCATTAGAACAACTCCGTTGGCTGGAAGCTGGTTATCAAATCTATGTGCAGGAGACCAATAAGTTATCGATCGGCATTGATACACCGGAAGACCTTCAGGCTGCCGAAGCGTGGCTACGAGAACAAGGGCTACCTTAGAGAAAGGAGCCGTCGAAATGAAAGGGTAACAAGTGCTTTGCTGAACCCAGGCGATAAATCTGCCCGCTTTGCCCCCGAAGAATAATGGCAATATCGGCTCCTTGCCGGATCTCCGTTTCTACGAGTACCTGTCGGCAGGCACCGCACGGAGCAGCTGGTTTGTCAATCTCATGAGATGGACTTTCAACGGTAATGGCCATCGTCAAAATTCGGGCATCGGGATAAGTGGATACTGCTGTAGCAATAGCGCTGCGTTCAGCGCACAAGCACATCGGATAGGCGGCGTTTTCATAATTAGCACCACTAAGGATGGTGCTGTCCTCCAGTACAAGCGCCGCACCCACTTTGAAATTGGAATAGGGCGCATGGGCTTTATCCAGCGCTGACTTGGCTTCGCGAAGAAGTTCCTGCTCTTGTTCCGGTAATTCTTCCGGCCTCGTATACGCTAACCAAGTGATAGTTAGTTGCCGCTCATTTTTTCCCATACATGCAATTTATGGATTGCCACTGAAAGGAAGGGGTTCGCTATGACAAAAGTTTGTTAAAGATATTATCTTGCGGCCATCACGCTAATCGCCTTACTGAGTAGTGTCAGTAGGCGTTCTTTTTTAACATAGCGGTTAAACCATATGAAAAACATTCTCATCATTGGTGCAGGGCGTTCATCGAATGCGCTGATCCGGTACGTACTGAATAAATCCGTCGAAAAGAACTGGTTCGTCACGGTTGCTGATTCTAATCCTGCGGCAGCTGAGGCCAAAGTAGCCGGGCACCCCAATGGCCGCGGTACTTGGTTGGATGTCAACAAAGCTAATGATCGACGCGAGCAAATTGGACGCGCTGACGTTGTCGTATCCTTGTTACCTGCCCATCTTCATTTGGAGGTGGCTCACGATTGCATCAAGCTGAAGAAGCACCTGATTACCGCTTCTTATGTGTCGCAGGAGATGTATCGTTTAGGCGATGAAGCACGAGATCGGGAGCTCATTTTTATGGGGGAAATGGGCTTGGATCCAGGAATTGACCATATGTCTGCCATGCAGAAGATCGATGAGATTAAAGCCAAGGGCGGCAAGTTGTTGTCATTTCGCTCCTATACAGGTGGTTTAATTGCTCCGGAAAGCGACGATAATCCATGGCATTATAAATTTACCTGGAATCCACGCAATGTGGTATTGGCTGGTCAAGGCACTGCTCAATATTTGGAGAACGGTAAGTTAAAATTCATTCCTTATAATCGGTTGTTTTCCGAAACCTGGATGATCGACGTGCCTGGCATGGGGCCTTTTGAAGTATACGCTAACCGGGATAGTTTGCTATATCGTGAGCAATATGGCTTAGATGAAATTCCGTCAATCCTCAGGGGGACAATTCGTTATCCTGGTTACTGCAAGGCTTGGAGTGCCTTGGTCCAAATGGGAATGACGGATGCCGATTTCCCCATTTTGGATAGTGGTAAAATCTCTTTTCACGCTCTGATGGAGGCATTCGCTCCTGCTGGTACAGGTTCGGTAAAGGACCGTATAGCAACACTGATCGGAGAGACTCCAGGCTCTGATGTCATTCAGAAATTAGAGTGGTTGGGTTTGTTTCGGAAGAAGCGCATCCAATTGCCTAATGCAACTCCAGCCTTAATCCTGGAAAATGTGTTGCTCGACAAGTGGAAGTTGAAAGATGGCGACCGGGATATGATCATTATGCAGCATGAATTTATTTATGCGCTGAATGGCAAAAAGCATCGGTTAACTTCCTCGATGGTGATGAAAGGAAATGATCAAATGGATACGGCTATGTCTCGATTGGTCGGTTTGCCAATGGGGGTATTTGTCCGCCTGATCGTAGAGGGTAAGATTGAGTCGAAGGGAGTACAGATCCCTGTAATGAGGGAAGTCTACGAACCAGTTCTCGAAGAGCTTAAGGAATACGGTGTCAACTTCACTGAGGTAGAGGAAGTTATTCACTGATATTGCAAGCCTTACGGCATATCGATTTCTGGCTTAGCAATAGCAGAGCCTTACAGCTGTTCCAGGTTATGCGGCAAGGGGCAGCGATTCTCATCGCTATCTTATTGGCTTATTCGGGCCTTGAAGACCGTGCAATCGGGCAGTATGAAATGCTGCTTTATGTTGGGTACCTACTGAGTTTTGCCTGGATTTCAGGATTGATACAGGCCTTATTGGCCTTCTATCCAAGACAAGATGAGAAAAGGCAGGCCCAACTCTTCTTTCAAAGCTGGCTTGTTTTTCTTATCCTGAGTCTTTCCTTTGGTGGCTTGCTGCTTGTTTTTCCGCAAACTACCCTTCAGCTACTTACCCAGCAAACCGATATTCCTTACGCTGCCTTGTTCGCAGCCTTTCTAATGGCCAATTTACCGGCTACTCTGCAAGAGCATTTCTATTTATTGCAGGGACGAGCAAAAGCGATTGTCGTTTATGGTGCAGTGAGTATCAGCGCTCAGCTACTGGTCGTAGTAGTGCCGCCCTTACTTGCCTGGTCATTCTCCTGGAGTTTCTGGGGCTTAGTACTAGTTGGTGCTCTAAAATTCATGTGGCTAACCTTTTTTGTTTGGCGCTACGGGAACAGGAACGGTGGAGGTGCGGTGCGGAAAGCGTGGTTATTGGCAGGCCGGCCCTTGGTTGGCTACACCTTGTTAGGGGCTATAAACGTTTCCTTTGCCCCGTGGTTGGTAGGCTTCTATTATGCTGGTGACGAATTCCTCTTTGCCGTTTACCGATATGGCGCTCGCGAGTTGCCGTTTGTGATGGCCTTGGCTGGTGCCTTCAGCAGTGCCATGATCCCTGTATTCGCTATTGATCGAATACAGGGACTTCAGGATATTAAAACCAAGTCTCGACAGCTCTATCATTTGCTTTTCCCGGTAAGTATCCTCCTATTATTGAGTTCCCGATGGTGGTTTGTCTGGCTGTTTAGCGAACGTTTTGAAGACAGTGTGTTGATCTTTAATGTTTTACTGCTGCTAACGGCTAATCATTTATTGTTTCCCAGGACAATCCTGGTCGGATTGCAAGACACCGGCCGCCTAGTTTGGTTTGCCATGGGAAGCATATTGGTGAATGTGTTAGCGTCGACCGCATTGGTTCCGTATTTCGGATTAGCAGGAATTGCCGGAGGGACAGTGATCGCCTATTTTTCTGAGAAAGTTGCCATGCTCTTCTATTTGCAACGACGACATGGGATTTCCCTAAGCGATTACACCGACCTTCGCTGGTGGTTAGCCTACACTTCTTTGCTTTTGCTGAGCTTGCTGTGGCAGGTGCTTTGGTAATAGCGATAAACCGATTCTATGGACAAGGTTATTTTTGAAAATGAGCAGCTAACCGTTTTTCAAAGCGGCCTCTACCAAACGAACAGCGCTGTGGTAAAGTTGGCAGAGATGGTTTTGGTCTCAGACCCCAATTGGCTACCTGAAGAAGTAGCGGCCATTCAGCGCTATGCAGCACATCAAGCAAAAGAGAAGGAATTATTCCTCTTTCTAACACACTCCGATTACGATCATATCATCGGAGTGGGGGCTTTCCCCGGTGCCAAAACGATCGCATCCAGGCGATTCGCTCAGCGAAAAGACAAAGCGACTGAGCTCGAGCAGATCATTGATTTTGACGATAAGCATTACATACTGAGAACGTATCCTATTTTTTACCCGGGAATTGATCTGGTAATTGAGGGGAACGATGTGGAAGTTCCACTACCAGGTGGCAATTGGCGCGGATGGATGGGGCCTGGCCATCATCCCGATGGCATGATCTTGTTGGAAGAAGAATCCGGTATACTGCTGGTTGGTGACTACCTTTCGGATGTCGAGTTTCCGTTTGTCTACGATAGTTTTGAGGCCTACCATCAAACACTAGACTATTTTGAGGCGATCATTACGGCCAATCGTGTTCGTACGCTGGTGCCGGGGCATGGCAGCGTAACACAAGATATAAAGGAGATGCTTGTACGGTTGGCTGACAGCAGAGCCTATTTATCTGATTTGGAGACGGCCTGTCGGGGTGATCAAGACTTTCCCTTAGAGCGTTGGTTGCAGCGATACGATTTTCCAAGGGGATTAAGAAAAGCACACGAGAAAAACGTGGAACGTTGGCACGAACTTCACGGAGGGGAACAAGAAAAAAATAGCTAGAGTCCCCGCCAACTTTCGTTAGCGGCATCTAATTAAGAGAGCGTTTTTAGATAGACTTATTTGGTAATAGGGGCGAAAAAATGCTGCTACAAAAGAGTAATTTAGATTTGTTCTCTTACTTACTTTTGCGGATCGAATTATGTTTGCATTTCTAGGATCAAAGAAAAATCATGTCGAAAGTACTCATCATTGGCGCAGGGGGAGTAGGCCGGGTAACGGCTTTCAAATGTGCAGAACAGTCCGATACATTCACGGGGATACTGCTGGCTAGTCGTACGAAGTCGAAGTGCGATGCGATTGCGGCGGACATTCGGAGTAGACTGGGTTATCAAGCGATTGAGACAGCGTCGGTCGACGCAGAGAATATCCCTGAGTTGGTGACATTGATTCGATCTTATCGGCCGAAACTAGTCATTCATGTCGCCTTGCCCTATCAAGACCTTACGATTATGGAGGCTTGTCTGGAGACAGGTGTTCATTATCTGGACACAGCTAACTATGAACCGAAGGAAGAAGCGAAGTTCGAATATAGCTGGCAGTGGGCCTTTCAGGATCGATTTAAGGAAAAAGGCCTTTTGGCGGTCTTAGGCTGTGGCTTTGATCCAGGCGTAACGGGGATCTTCACAGCAAGAGCGGGTAAGCACCATTTTGATGAGATGCACTACCTGGATATTGTAGATGC
>SPJK01031593.1_pt1 | contig 33545 bp, 27 predicted proteins | sample 3741771 | NCBI WGS metagenome assembly SPJK01 (sample SAMN10925997, study PRJNA522277) | cold seep metagenome | isolation source: Elba SIP-enriched marine methane seep metagenome, extraction at timepoint T2 | place: Italy: coast of Elba, Mediterranean Sea
CCGTTTATCCCCGTTTTTAATTTCTGGTAAGTATCGTTGTACCATGATATATCGATTACCATATTCAGTCATGGTTTCAATAATTACGTTGGTATTTGGATCGGTTTTATGAAGTCTGAAAATTGAGCTTCCTCCCATCCCATCAAGAGGTTTCAGAATGATTTCTTGATGTTCATGGAGAAACGACTTGATGTGCTCTGATTGCCTGCTGACTAATGTGTCAGCACAACATTGTGGAAACCAGCTGGTATAGAGTTTTTCGTTGGCATCCCTCAGAGATTGTGGTTTATTAACGATTAGGCATCCAGCTTGTTCGGCCTGCTCCAGAATAAAGGTTGCATATAAATATTCCTGATCAAACGGAGGATCTTTACGCATAATAATGCAATCCAGCTCTGCAAGTTCGATGATCTGTGATTCTAAAAATTGAAACCAGTTTTCAGAATTGCGTTCAACTTTCAAGCTTCGTGTTCTGGCCTGTGCTACATTTTTGCGCAGGAATAAATCATTCATTTCAATATAATGAATTTCCCAATGACGTGATTGAGCTTCAAGCAACATGGCAAAGCTGGTATCTTTGTTGATATTGATCTGCTGGATTGGATCCATGACCATGCCGATTTTAATCATAAAAGTTCGTGGGTGATTTCTGTTTGTTAAAGCTTATTGAAAGCATGAATGGTTGTTTCAAAATCTTGTGCAGTCAGGCATTTATGTTTTTTGTTCTAACTAACTTTATGCTGAACGCGTTGTCTAAAAAACAATTATTTTAGCATTAATGTTTACCTTTATTTAAAAATTTGGTATAAAGATCGGCTAACTTTTGAATTTAGGTCTGATAGAGGTAATCATGTCCAAAGTATGTCAAGTTACAGGCAAACGCCCTGTAAGTGGTAATAATGTTTCACATGCCCATAATAAAACGAAAAGAAGATTTAATCCAAACCTGCATCATCATCGTTTTTGGGTTGAAAGTGAAAATCGTTGGGTACGCCTAAGGGTTTCAACCAAAGGTATGCGAATTATCGATAAAAAAGGTATCGATGCCGTATTAGTTGATATTCGTAAATCTGGCACTAAAGTCTAGGGAGATAATAATGCGTGATAAAATAAAATTAGTTTCCAGTGAAGGTAATGGTCATTTTTATACCACTACTAAAAATAAAAGAACCATGCCGGAAAAAATGGAAATTAAAAAGTATGATCCGGTTGCTCGTAAACATGTAATGTACAAAGAAGCGAAAATTAAATAAGGAAATAATGGCTTTAAGCTAACAACCCTGAAAGAATTTTTATCATTGTCATGATTGATAGTATCAGATCAGAAATTTATTCAGGGTTTTCCTAAGTTTTCAGGAACAAAAAGTAATAAGAAACTAGACTAAGCCAAGTTGATGTCCAGCTCATTTTTTAAGTGAATCAAGGATAGATTTTAGTTTTTCTGCTTGCTTATAAAGGCTTCTGTATTTATTTTCCAGTTCATCTTTCTCCGATATGAGCTGCTCTACCATAGTACGCAATTGCTGGTTTTCTTTTTGTAGCAAATTAATTTGACGGAAATGGCCGCTTTCTTCAAATTCTCCATTTGTGCTGGAATCTGAACTGGACGATGGATCAAAATGGGCTTTTTCAGAGTCTGCATCTGGTTTTGTTTTGGGCTTTTGATTTGCTTCATCTGCCTGTTCCAAACCTTTATTTGCTTTTAGTAATCCCCCTTCAAGAATCACTGCCTTAAAATTGTTTCTTAATAAAAGAAATGCTGCGGCTTCGCTGGTGTTGCCATCTTCACAGATGACGATATGCTTTTTCTTTTTATTAAAGGTTTTATGCTGCATGCGCAGGGTAATGAAGGGGGCATTGATACTGTTTTCCAAATGGCCTTTTTTAAATTTATCGGGTGTTCTTACATCGAGTAAAACTGTGTCATTTGCAACGCCATTTTCTATTTCTGAATATGAGATAAACTTTAATGAAGGTTCTTTGATCAGTGAAATAAATTTCTCTTTACTCAGTCTCAACAGGCTTATGTCAGACAAAGCATAAATATTGACATTTCTTGGATCGCCCGAGAGCAGGGAGTCTTCTCCGAACGTATCGCGTTTGTGTAACTGGGCCAGCTTGATTTCCTTGGCATTATCATGAGGTTTGCGGGTTAAAAGGCAAGAGCCTTTTTTTATCAGGTAATAACAGTCGCCTTCATCCCCTTGCTTAATAATCATTTCTCCTTTTTTAAAATGTACTTCTTCCAGACTCATGATAATCTGTTGAAGGTTGGACGGTGGTAATGCTTTAAAAATCGGTGACTTTAATAATGTGGTCATCCAGTCATCGTCTTCATCTTCAATTTCATCAACGATCAATGAACTATCTGGTTCTTCGTTATTGTCTTCTTGGATTGAATTAATCATATCCATATTAACTCTTAAAAAACGTACGGCGGAATTTGTGTAAGCATCGATTTTTCTGGGTATTTGATGTGCCAGAGCAAATCGGGATGACTCACTGCCTGATTCAATGGTTTCAATAGTGAGTTGATCAGACTTCAACGTGACTGAACCTTTGATCAAAAAAATCAGATCGTTTGAATCATCATTGCGTTTGAATAGAAAGTTGCCTGAGCCTGTTTCCTCGATGACAAATTTTTTACACAATGCCTCAAAATGACTATTCGAGATAGTTGATAGAGGAATTAAACGCCTGATTACTTGTCCTTCCTCCGAATTTATATCTACGGCCATTTTCTATGAAACTTAAAATTATTGTGAGTTCAATTATTTGCCATATCAAAATTTATTGCAAGCGGTAACTCAAATTAGAATGTAGACTTTCATCAATGAGTTAAATATATATTATTTTTGATTTACAGGAGCTTAATAGCAAGCAAAGTACAATAGTAACTTAATCCGGATTAACATCTAACGCTGATATTTAATCAAGCAATAGCTGTTCTGGATACTCAGGCAAAAAAGCTTGGACAAAATGGAAAAGGCATAGCAAGCTCTGGTTTGAGTTAATTTATTCAAGATTTGAAGCCAGATTTTTTCTGAAAACCATTCTGGTAAATACTGTGTTTTTGGGAAAGACATGAAAACATCACTTAAGCTTTTGAATAGATAGTGTTTAGTTAAAAACATCAACCGCCTTCATGAAATATACGGGCTAAGTCTTTTACCGCAATGTAAACTTTTTCCAGAGGAATTGATGAGGTCTGGATATTATTTCTAAAATACAGCTGCTTGAAATATTAAATTTTATCCTGATTATAAGTTAAACAAATTTGATCTCTATCGGTCTACTCTCTGATTCTTCTAGATTTGGATACAAAATGAAATTTTATCGTATTACTTGTTTAAGCCTGATTGCTTTTTTTTCCTTGATTAATCTTTCAAGTGTTAATGCCGGTTTGCCAACGGAAGTTAATGGACGACCGTTGCCTTCGCTGGCTCCCATGTTGGAAAAAAGTATGCCGGCAGTGGTGAATATTTCAACAACCAAAAATATTAATATCCGGGAGAACCCTTTATTGCAGGATCCCTTTTTCAGACATTTTTTTCAATTACCTCAGCAACAACGCCGTCAGCAAAAAAACAGTCTGGGTTCGGGGGTGATTATTGATAAAGATAATGGATATGTATTAACAAACAACCATGTGATTGATAAGGCAGATAAAATCATGGTGACCTTAAGCGACGGGCGCCAGTTGAATGCCAATATATTAGGGACTGATCCAGAGGCCGACGTTGCGGTGATACAAATTCCAGCAGAAAATTTGACTGAATTGGCAATTGCCAATTCAAATGCGCTAAAAGTAGGTGATTTTGTTGTTGCCATTGGTAATCCTTTTGGGCTGGGCCAGACAGTGACTTCCGGCATAGTCAGCGCTTTGGGCCGAACAGGGCTGGGTATAGAAGGTTATGAAGACTTTATACAAACGGATGCTTCCATTAACCCAGGAAATTCAGGCGGTGCTTTGGTAAATCTTAAAGGGGAATTTATTGGTATGAATACCGCTATTTTGGCTCCTAGCGGGGGAAATGTGGGAATAGGTTTTGCCATACCGTCCAATATGGCCATGACAATTAAAGATTCCTTGATTGAGCATGGAGAAGTCAGAAGAGGGTTGTTGGGGGTTACAACACAGGATTTAACATCTGAATTAATTAAAGCGTTTGACCTGAAGATCAGGCGAGGGGCCGTTGTAAGTAAGGTAGAAGGAAACTCAGCAGCAGAAAGGGCCGGTATTGAACCGGGGGATATTATTGTGGCCTTGAATGGAAAAAAAGTTAAAGGCAGTCATCAAATCAGAAATATTGTTGGTTTGATGGAGATAGGCGACAAAGTTGAAATTGAATTGATTCGTGGAAGTAAAACCAAAAAGGTTGTTGCAATCATAGGAAAACCACAAAAAATCAGATTAGCCGGAGCATTATTACATAAGACCCTTGATGGAACGGTTTTATCAGAGACTCAAAAAGAGCAAGTAGAAGGAATTTTGTTTTTAAAAATTGATAAATCTTCATTTGCCTGGAAGCGTGGATTGAGACCTGGAGATATTATTGTTTCGGCAAATCAATATCGAGTTAGAAACCTTGCCCAGTTAAAGAAGGTGACCAATCCTAGAAGGCCATTGTTGATTAATATTCAGAGAGGAACTGAGGCGTTTTTCCTAGTCTTGCAATAAATTCAGAAAGTTATAAAGTAGGCTGGATAATTTATCAATAGAATGATTTTTTTGAATTATCAACTTGATAAAAAGGCATAGAAGACTCCGGCTTGAACCATTTTGTTTAAGAGGTTTAGCCAGGTTTTATTTCATAAAATCATTTGGTTAAAGACTGTATTTGTCAAAAAATATCACATTTGATTTTGAATGTTACGTCTAGTTCAAACCGTTTCAATCTGATGGATTAAACTGGTTTTTTTCCCAGAAACTGATTTGGTTAAATGGATGGTCTGGTTCAGGTTGTATTTGTCTGGCCAGCTCTATCCAGTGAGCCGGTGTTATGTGGAAGCGGGGGTTTTTTCTTCTATAGTCATAAATGTCATTAAACTGATGAGTTCACCTTGAGGAGTAAAAAGGCCTCCACCACTACTTCCATGGGTAAATCTGGCGTTTATTTCAAGGATTAAACTATTTTTGAATTGATGCAGGGCGATAATTTTGCCCTGTTTGCTATTGATTTTCAGGCCTAATGGATAGGCTATCAATGTAATGTTTGAATCAAATAGTGAATGGTCTGGCTTTAGACGGGTCACTGGGGGCAAATCCAATTTTTCTCTATTGAGAGAAGACAAATATCATAATCAGGAAGAGCTAATTGAGATTTGGCCGGATAGATTTGATCAGCCTTGACGATCAGGATACGTTCAGCCTGCCGTGTGATATGGCAGTTTGATGCAATCTGGTTATTTGCAACGACAACACCGGAACCCAGCTCATGTCTGTTATTTTCAGAAATTGCGATTACCCTGACAACGCTGATTAAAGGCTTAATTTCTGCTGCTATGGAATATTGATATATCAGCAAGGTCAGCTAAACAGGGTATAAACGGCTATTTCATTATCACTGCCTGTATTTTTCTTATCTGATTCAAAATCTTTTGTGAGTAGGAGCGACAGGCACTGACTAAACCCATTTCAGGTCATGATTTTTTTCTGATTAATCTAAAACCGAAGGAGTTCAGACTGGTATTCGGATAGCCCCTGCCTCGATAGGCTGAACGGACGTTGTTGACAAAATGAAACCAAGAGCCGCCACGAACAACTCTGGGTCCAAATGTATTTTCTTGTGCGGATTCGGTTTCAGCACCTTGATAATCACTGTCATAGACTGAATTAGTCCATTCCCAGACATTGCCATGCATATCGAAAAGTCCCCAAGGGTTGGCTGCAAATTGACCAACGGGTAAGGTTTTTCCCCGTGCAATTCCGGTTTCGCCATCATCATAGGCATGTGTGCCATCATAGTTGGCATCCTGGTCGCAAATTTCATCACCAAAACTAAAGGCGGTGTCTGTGTCAGCTCGGCAGGCGTATTCCCATTCAGCTTCAGTGGGTAATCGGTGTTCAATTTGAGTGTGTTTACTTAGCCATTCGGCAAATTTTCTGGCTTCAAACCAATTAACAAATAGAACTGGGTGTTTATCCCGGCCCCAACCTTCATCTTTATTAAGTTCCAGTTCGACTTGTTTGCAATATTCGTCATATTGTTTAAAGGTGATAGTGAAACGCATCATTTCAAAGGCTTCGATTGAAACGTTATGTTCTATTTCATCTTCTTCGTGGTCGACCTCATCTTCTGGTGAGCCCATAATGAATTCACCGGCTGGAATTGAAACCCATTCATCTTCAGAAACAGGATTATTAAACATACAATCTCCTTATTGATAATTACTCGCTGAAAATGGAATAACCAGCTGGATCACCGTATCTGTTTGCCCAAAGGTCTGGGTTAAGGTGAGTAGTCATTCCCTGTACTAAGAAACATTCACAAATTTAGTTTGCTTACATTCCTCTAAAAGCTATGCAGCCACGCATTGGGCTATATTTTAGACTATTTAAATGCGAGCAGAAATGAAAATCAACAAATGTTTGGAATCTGTGTGGGATTTAACAGTCAATTATTTATCATTGTAAAGAGAAATCCGTTGTGAACAGCTTTTTTGATGAAACATGGCAATCGGTCAATCAATTTTATCTGGCTAATGAAAAAGACATGCTGGATCGATTGTTATCGACTATTACAGATTATGATTATAGATTGATACAAGAACAGGCTCGTTCATTAGTTGAAAATGTCAGGACAGATGACAGTCAGAGTTTTGTAGAGGGTTTTTTGCAAGAATATCAATTGAATTCAGAAGAGGGACTGGTCATGATGTCCATCGCGGAAGCCTTGCTGCGAATTCCAGATAAAAAGACACAAGATGTGTTTATACAGGAAAAATTGATTGCAGCAGACTGGCATCATCATTTACAGAATAATGATTCAATCTGGCTTAATTTAATTAATCATTCTCTAGGGGTGGTGAGTCGATTTGAAAAACAGCAGTCTCTATCCTCTTTCCAGAGACAAACAGTTTTTACCCGTTTAACGGCAAGACTCGGAATGCCTCTGATTCGAAATGCTTTGAGAACGGCCATGCAGTTCATGGCAAACCAGTTTATCTATGCGGAATCAATGCAACAGGCAATTAAGCAGGCTTGTCAGGATGAATCGAGCTGCTTTTCGTTTGATTGTCTGGGTGAATCTGCGATGACACTTGAAGAAAGTGAGGACTATTTAATAAGCTACAGTCAGGCCATTGAGTCTTTAGCTTTAAAAGATACAAATCGTGAGAACTTGGATGCCGGGATATCGATTAAATTATCAGCTTTGTTTCCTCGTTATGAAATAATCAAGCAGCAGAGTGCGGTAAATCGCTTAACAACTAAGTTATTTTATTTAGTAAAAAAAGCCAAAGCCGCGAATATCAATGTGACGATTGATGCTGAAGAGTCCGAACGTCTGGAGATGTCATTAAGGGTGTTTTTCAACGTGTTTACTGATCCAGAATTTAAAGGTTGGTCTGGTCTGGGGTTGGCCGTGCAGGCTTATCAAAAAAGAGCTTTCAGTCTTCTACACTGGTTGGCAGAGTTATCTGATCAGGAACAGAAGATCATTCCCGTTCGTTTAGTAAAAGGCGCCTATTGGGATAATGAGATCAAGAAAGCGCAGCTACAAGGATTAAATGATTATCCTGTCTATTCTCAAAAGTTATTAACAGATTTAAGTTATCTGGCGTGTTCACGTTTTATGTTATCCAGGCCGTCTTGCTTTTTTCCTCAGTTTGCGACCCATAATGCTCATACCTTGACGGCTATTAGGCATATGGCGGGAGAAAATAATCTGAATTACGAGTTTCAAAGATTATTTGGTATGGGACAAAAACTTTATCAACATTTTTTTGCAGCGCATCCAAAAACAGTTCATTGTCGGGTCTATGCACCTATTGGTGATTATCAGGAATTATTACCTTATCTGGTGCGCAGGTTACTGGAAAATGGTGCGAACAGTTCATTTATTCATCAGTTGCAGAATAAAGCGCTCAAGATCGATACGTTGGTAATAGATCCATACATTCATTTTAAACGCACAGGTCAGATAAACCAGCACATAGCCCGCCCACCTGATTTATTTGGGAAGGATCGACTGAATTCATCGGGTTGCAATTTGAGTGATCCTGAGGTGATGTCTAGCACTGCTAAGAGTTTAAATATTTTAAAAAAAAGGTTTTGGCATGCTTTTCCACATGGAAGAAGTAAAGATGAAAACGATGGTAAAGTCTCAATAATCAACCCTTCAGATCAAAATGACGTTGTGGGGGAATTAGTTTTATTTCGGGCAGAATGGTTTCCAGATTGTATGATTCAAGCAGATAAGGCTTATTTGCATTGGCGTAAAGTTTCAGTTGTTGAACGGGCAGAATTGTTAAATAAGACTGCCTATTTGTTGCAGCTAAATCAGTTGGAACTGGTTTCTCTGTGTCAGAGGGAAGCCGGGAAAACTTTAATTGATGCTTTGGCAGAAATACGTGAAGCTATTGATTTTTGTCGTTATTATGCTTATTTGGCCAGAAAATTATTCAGCCAGCCAATACATTTGGATAGTATGACGGGTGAAACCAATCAGTTAATTCAATGGGGGCGGGGTGTTTTTTTATGTATCAGTCCCTGGAATTTTCCGGTTGCTATTTTTGTGGGACAGATTGCAGCCGCTCTGGTGTCAGGTAACAGCGTGGTAGCTAAACCGGCCAGGCAAACCAGCCTGATTGCGATGAAATGCATCGAGCTGTTTCATCAGGCTGGTTTTTCAGAGACATTAGTTCAATTTTTGCCTGCTGATGGCTCGTTGGTTTCGGAAAATTTATTGCAAGATCCGGCATTGGCAGGTGTTGCTTTTACAGGTTCTAATCTAACAGCCCGTTTAATTCATCGTAAACTGGCAGAAAGAAAAGACATTATCCCTTTGATTGCTGAAACGGGTGGCCAGAATGTGATGATTGCAGACAATTCAGCGCATCGCCAGCAATTGATACATGATGTGCTGGAATCTGCGTTTAATAGTGCGGGTCAGCGTTGTTCAGCACTGCGGGTATTGTATCTTCCTGACGATTCAGCTGATGACATTATCAAGGATTTAAAACAGGCCATGCGCTTGTTGGATATCAATGATCCTGGTCTGATAGAAACAGATATCGGGCCATTAATCAGTGAGAGAGCCTGGGCAGACATACAGAGGCATGTTGATGAAATGAAACATCAAGGTAAAACAGTTTTTCAACTTCAAATACCTGACAATTTGAAAAGGAAAAGTGGCTGTTATTTTGCACCCACGTTAATTGAAATTGCTGGACTGGAAGAATTGAAATCTGAAGTTTTTGGTCCTGTTTTGCATTGGACACGTTATTCAGCTGAAAAACTGGATCAGGTCATTGATGCGGTGAATCAATGTGAGTATGGCTTGACTCTCGGTGTCCACAGCCGGATTAATTACCATGTTGATAAAATTTTACAGCGGGTAAAGGTGGGTAATATTTATATCAATCGAAATATGATAGGGGCAGCTGTGGGTCAGCAACCTTTTGGTGGTATGGGTTTCTCAGGTACAGGTCCGAAGGCAGGGGGGCCACATTATTTGTTTCGCTTTATGACAGAGCAAACGGTAACAGTCAATACAGCGGCATTGGGCGGTGATTTGAAATTGCTATCGAGATAATGATTTACAGGATCATATCTGAACAACAGATTTAAAATGGATAATAGAAATCTATTGTTCAATTTAATCAATAATCGTTGTTTTCGTGGAGTAAATATTCCATCATAGACTCAGAATGTCCCTCTATTTTGAAAATCAGATTGTCCCGACAAACCATTCAGGTATAAACTGTTTTTTAAAAGAAGAAAAATACCCTATGAGTTTTTGAATGATTAAGAGTTAGTTATAAAATTCAGCCTTCATGGCGGAATATCCGGACTAGAAAAATCACTTCACTCACAGCCTGTTCTAATTTCTGAGGCTTTATTTAATCTTGTTGGCCAGAATTCTCTTAAATTTCATACCTTTTAAGAAATATTCGGTGTAATAAAATTTTTGCTTTTTAGCCGCTATAATTTTGCTTATATTATGCAATTATTGCGGACTTTTTTTTAATTCAAATAGGAGAGAACTATGACTACGATAGCGGATCCTGTAATTGGCAGATGGTTTAAAGATGTAGAGAATGATCTTACCTTTAAAGTTGTGGCCATTGACGAAAATGATGATGCCATTGAAGTCCAGTATTTAAATGGAGACATCGGGGAATATGATAAAGATTCTTGGTATAATTCCACCTTTGATTATATAGAAGAACCCGATGACTGGAGTGCTCCCTATGAGGTTGAAACAGATGATCTGGGTTATTCCGATCCAGATATTCATATGAAACCGGATCAGGAAGATTTAGATATCTCAGACTATTTAGACAGGTAAAGCATAATCGATGAAAATGAACCGCCAGGCATTTTTGGATTGGGAGTCCAAACGAATTACCTTATTAGCCATGTCAGGTGCAGGTAAAACAACATTGGCAAATAAATTACCCAAAGACAGATGGTTTCATTATTCAGTTGATTATCGCATAGGGACTAAATACCTGGCAGAACCTATACTTGATAATATCAAGCGCCAAGCAATGGATGTGCCTTTTTTAAGGGATTTGTTATTATCTGATTCGATCTATATACACAATAACATCACTGTTGATAATCTGGCACCTGTCTCCAGTTTTTTAGGGAAGCTGGGCGCAGAAGATCAAGGGGGGCTGGCTTTAGCAGAATTCAAACGCAGACAACAGCTACATTATCAGGCGGAGGTGTCTGCCTTGCTGGATGTGCCTGAATTTATACATAAAGCTGAAGACATTTATGGTTATAAGCATTTTTTAAATGATGCGGGTGGCAGTGTTTGTGAATTGAATAGGCGGGATGTTTTAGAAACACTGGCTGAAAATAGTTTAATTTTATATATTCGAATTCCTGAAAGTTTGGAACAGACCATTATTGAAAGAGCTAAAACTGATCCGAAGCCTTTATATTATCGGGAAGACTTTCTTGATCAGCAGTTAAATCGATATTTAAGTTTGAAAAATCTGCATACGCCAGATGAAATGATTCCCGATGATTTTGTCAGTTGGGTTTTTCCTGAATTGTTTAAATCCAGAGTGCCTCGCTATCAGGCGATTGCCGATCAGTATGGCTATAGCATCGATGCTAACGATGTCGCTGCAGTCAGTGATGAGACTGAATTTATTCAATTGATAGCGGATACGCTTGGACGATAACAGGATAGCATTATGCCGCTCGTTGCCCATACCCACTTACCCACATTCGAACGTTTGAAACAGGAAGGAGAAGAAATTCTGGCACCATCGCGTGCCAGTCATCAACATATTCGAGAATTACATATTGGATTATTGAATATTATGCCCGATGCAGCACTGGAAGCAACTGAACGCCAGTTTTTACGCTTAGTGGGAGCCTGCAATCAGATTGCACAGTTTCATGTGCATTTGTTTACTATTGATGGGCTTGAAAGGGGGGATGATGCCAGACAACATATACATGACTTTTATGAGACATTTGAGCAAATTAAAAAAGATGGTTTGGATGCGTTAATAATCAGTGGTGCCAATGTAACGCATGATAATTTATCAGAAGAGGATTTTTGGCTGCCTTTGACAGAAGTTTTTGATTGGGCAAAACAAAATGTTACTTCGATTTTGTGTTCCTGCCTGGCTACTCATGCCTTGATAGAATATTGTTATCAAATTCGGCGCACGCCTCAACCGGCAAAACTCTGGGGTGTATTCAGTCATAAAGTGCTGGAACGCAAACACCCTCTGGTAGCTGAAATCAATAGTCGCTTTGATGTGCCGCATTCCCGTTTTAACGCTGTTTATCAAAAAGATCTGGAAGCAAAAGGAATACGAGTTTTAGCAGCAAGCGAACAGGTGGGCGTGCATTTGGCTGTCAGTGCTGATGGTATTCGGGTGGTTTTTTTTCAAGGTCATCCTGAATATGATGAAATCAGCCTGCTAAAAGAATATAAAAGAGAGGTGATTCGTTATTATTCGGGTGAAAGAGAAGATTACCCCCCTTTTCCAGAAAATTATTTCAATCAAGAAGCAGAAAAAATCCTGCTGGAATATAAAGATTATCTGACTGAGTGCAAACAAACGGGCACGCACGTTGAAAGCTTTCCAGAAGCAGAACTGTTACCGCATTTGGATATTACCTGGCGCGATTCAGCCAAGGCTGTATTTAATAACTGGCTAGGTAAGGTTTATCAATTGACTAACCAGGATAGAAGACTGCCTTTTATGGAAGGGATCGACCCAAAGAATCCATTAGGACTGGACTCAACAAAATAGGTTTGAATTATCTAGGTATAAGGTCTTTACTGACCTATATATTTGTTCCATATTGCTTCAATTTGTTGTTGATACGAACCGAAATCGGGTTGCTGCGTCAGTGTGGGTTGTTCCTGTAAAACTTTATGATGGCCAAAATCTCTGTATAAACAATAACAGTGTACTAGGGCTTCACGTTCTTGTTCATTAATGATTGAAAGATTGCTCAGTTTTTCTAATAAGCGCAGGTTATCAGTAAAGAAGGCTAACTCGGGAATATCTGCTGCGTAGGCAAGCACCATAAACTGCACCAGAAATTCAATATCAACGATTCCACCTCGACTGTGTTTAATGTCAAATTCTTTGGTGCTTTTCGGCGCCAGAGAATCGTACATTTTTTCCCGCATTTCGGAAACCTCGTGCTTTAAATTAGCTGTATCACGATGCATGCATAAAGTTTCTTGACGAATTTTGTTGAATTTAGCTTGCAACAGTTCATCACCTGAAATGAAGCGAGCTCGAACTAGTGCTTGATGTTCCCATGTCCAGGCATCGGATAACAAATAATTTTGGTAACTGAAAATCTGAGTTACCAGTAAACCTGAGTTTCCACTCGGTCTGAGGCGCATATCAACTTCGTACAGAATTCCTGAGAGCATACGACTGTCCAGAATATGTCTCACCTTTTGCCCCAGCTTGGTGTAAAACTGGGCGCTGCTAATGGCTTTATTGCCGTCAGTCATGGCATTGCTTTCCGGGTAATCATACAGAAACACCATGTCCAAGTCTGAACTGTAGCCTAATTCAATACCACCAAATTTGCCATAACCAATGACGGCAAACTGTCTGTTTTGCTCGTGAGTACCGGGTGGGCAACCGTGTTTTTCAGTCATGAGTAGCCATGCTTTTTCAATCACGGTATCAATAATTACTTCAGCAACATAAGTCAGATAGTCGCTGACGACAGTGACTTCGATGACTTCCATAATATCCGCCGCAGCAATTCTTAAGACATTGAGTTGCTTGAACTGACGCAATTTAATCATGATTTGCTCAAGATCATTTTCATTGCTCAGCATTTTTTGAATGTCATTGCTAAGTTGCTCTTTTTCTAAAGGTTCATACAATGAACGTGTATCCAGCAATTCATCAAATAATACAGGATATTGGCTAAGATATTGACAAATCCAGGGGCTGGCCGAACTTAATGTAATCAGTTGTCTGAGTGCATCTGGATTTTCTGTTAACAAGGCCAGATAAACGTTTCTTCCTGCAACCTGTTCAATTAAATCCAGCAGACGTTTGAGCGTTTGATCTTTGTTTTCTATTGATTCCAGTGATTCAATTAATAAAGGTAACAGCTTGTTAATGACAGCATGACCTTTTCGGGTTAGCTTGTTAACCGTTCTTGAATTTTTAAAATACTGTAACTGTTTTAAAGCCTGATCTGGATCATTATAGCCCGATGTTTTTAACAGCTTAATACAGGTTCCATCCGTTTGATTTTCCCAAATTTGGTTTGCCCAGTTGTCTTCACTATTAGAGTCAGTTAAAGAAAAAACCTGTTCAAATACTTGATGTACTTGATTTCGTTGCTTGTTTAATTCAGTTAAAAAGCTTTCCCAATCAGAAAATCCCATCGAATAGGCTAAAATGACTTGTACATCTGGATTGCTTGGCAGATCGTGAGTTTGCTTATCCTGATATTGCTGGATTCTGTTTTCAGTTAAACGTAAAAACCGATAGCCATTTAGAATCGTTGTCACATCACTGGATGGCAGGATTTCCATGTCACCCAGAATGCTGATGATTTTTATAATACTGCGTTCCTGCAGTTGTTGATCCTGGCCACCTCGAATTAACTGAAAGGCCTGGCCGATAAATTCAATTTCACGAATTCCTCCTGGCCCTAGTTTGACGTTATTTCGTTTGTCATGCCGGTTTAGCACATGTGTGATTTTCAGTTTCAGGGTTCTAAGTTCTTCAAATGCTCCAAAATCTAAATAGCGACGATAAACAAAAGGTCTAATCAGTGCTTCCAATGTTTTTCCACTTTCAAAATCACCGGCAATCTGACGTGCCTTGATCATGGCATAGCGTTCCCATTCTCTGGCCTGGCTCAGATAGTAGTTTTCCAAACCATCAAAGGTCATAATGACGGGACCACTGTCTCCAAAAGGCCTCAGGCGAATATCAGTTCTAAATACAAATCCATCAGCAGTTATTTCATCCAGAGTTTTAACGATTTTTCGACAGATCCGGGTGAAAAATTCGCCATAGCTGGTTTGTTTTCGGTCATTTAGCTGGCCTTCTTCGGCAAAGGCAAAAATTAAATCAATGTCTGAGGAAAAATTCAGCTCCCAGGCTCCCAGTTTCCCCATACCCAGGATGACTATATTAAATGCCTGGCCTTGGCTGTTCATCGGTGTTCCGAATTTTTTACAAGCAGCCTGATAGTGGTAGTCCAGACTAAACTGTACACAGCATTCAGCCAGTTCCGTCAAATCGTATAATGTTTCTTCAAGGGAGGCCCATTGGGCAATATCTCGCCAGGCAATTCTGACCATTTCCCTGTTTCTAAAGCGCCTTAATTCCCGCATTAATGCGGGTTCGTCACTGATGTGCAAAGAAGCCAGTCGTGAAGCGTAATTTTGCCTTTGACTGGCAGAAAATAAATCACCGGTTTCGATCAATTGCTGCAATTCTTCTGGAAAACGCAGACAGTATTCAGCGACAAAGCGGCTGCAACACCAGACTTTAGCCCAACTTTGTATCAATTCTGGAAGAGTTGGTATTGCCAGTTCTGCTTGCTCAGCCTTTTCTTGAAAACTGTTGATTTGATCGAAAAGCAGAGGTTGAGTTGTTTCTGGTAATTCGGCAATTGTTTGTTGGAGTTTGAAATAGAGAGACATAATGTATTATTCGTTTAATTGATAATCATTTCTGCTTGTAAAAGCTTGATTTGATCTCTTACAGCTGCTGCAGACTCAAATTCCAGGTTTTTTGCATGCTCATACATCTTTTCTTCCAGCTGTTTGAGTTTTTTGGCTAATTGTTTTTCGGTTAATACTTTGTAATCAGCAACGGGCTCTGAAACTTTAGCTTCAACCTTGGATAGTGAAGAGCCAGCGCCCGGTATTTCAAGCTCAAGGATATCCTTAACCGATTTAAATATAGTTTTGGGCTGGATATTGTTTACCATATTGAATGCTTGTTGTTTGCTTCTTCGTCTTTTGGTTTCCTCAATTGCTTGCTGCATCGATTTTGTCATTTTGTCAGCATATAGTATAGCGGTTCCTTCGACATTTCGGGCAGCTCTGCCTATGGTTTGAATTAAGGAAACCACCGAACGCAGAAAGCCTTCTTTATCTGCATCTAATATAGCAACCAAAGACACTTCTGGAATATCCAGGCCTTCTCTTAACAGGTTAATTCCAACAAGCACGTCAAAATGACCCAGTCTCAGGTCTCTGATGATTTCAACCCGCTCAACCGTATCGATGTCTGAATGAAGATAGCGCACTTTAATGCCATGTTCCATCAGGTAGTCGGTTAAGTCTTCTGACATGCGTTTGGTCAGGGTAGTGACCAGTACCCGCTGTTTTAATTTAACGCGTTTATTGATCTCAGACAGTAAATCGTCAACCTGGGTGGAGGCAGGCCGTACTTCGATGATTGGATCAACCAGGCCGGTTGGTCGTACGACTTGTTCGACTATTTTGTTTGCATGTTCTTTTTCATAAGGTCCGGGGGTGGCAGAAACATAGATTTTTTGAGCGGACTTTGACTCAAATTCAGCAAAGGTCAAAGGGCGGTTGTCTAATGCTGAAGGTAAGCGGAAGCCGTATTCCACCAGTGTTTCTTTGCGAGATCTATCGCCTTTGTACATTGCACCGATTTGAGGAACGGTCACATGACTCTCATCAATGATTAATAAGGCATCATCCGGTAAATAGTCAAACATGGTTGGCGGTGATTCACCCGATTGTCGACCGGATAGGTAACGTGAATAATTCTCGATTCCTGAACAATAACCTACTTCTACAATCATTTCCAAATCAAATAAGGTACGCTGTTCCAGTCTTTGTGCTTCAACCAGCTTATTGTCCTGTCGCATTTGTTCCAGACGCTGGCTGAGTTCCAGTTTTATCGATTCAACTGCTGCCAGTAACTGTTCTCTGGGGGTGACGTAATGTGTTTTTGGATAGATGGTGTAGCGAGCAATACGTTGTTTTATTTCTCCGGTTAATGGATCAAACAACGAGAGCCTTTCAATTTCGTTATCAAACATTTCAATTCTGAGTGCCTCCTCGTCCGATTCAGCCGGAAAGATATCAATGACTTCCCCCCTGACCCGATAAGTTGCCCGTTTTAAGTCCATATCATTGCGGGTATACTGCATCTCTGCTAATCTGCGTAACAGGTCGCGTTGATCAATTAAGTCACCTTTAACGACATGTAGCACCATTTGAAAATAGGATTCAGGTTCCCCCAAACCATAAATTGCGGATACCGTAGCAACAACAATGGTGTCTCTGCGCTCCAGTAATGCTTTGGTTGCCGATAAACGCATTTGTTCGATATGTTCATTCAGTGACGCATCCTTGTCGATAAAGGTGTCAGAAGCAGGAACATAGGCTTCTGGCTGATAATAGTCGTAATAGGAAACAAAATATTCAACACTGTTGGTTGGAAAAAATTCTTTCATTTCACCATATAACTGGGCCGCCAGCGTTTTATTGGGTGCCATTATCATGGCAGGTCGCTGTGTTTCCCTGATAACATTGGCGACGGTGAATGTTTTTCCGGAACCGGTTACACCAAGCAGTGATTGATGAAGTTCACCATCATTCAGACCTTCAACTAATTGCTCAATGGCAGCAGGTTGGTCACCCGCTGGTTGATATTGGCTTTGCAGTTTAAATTTTCTTGTCACGTTCAATTGTCTCTGGTTTCAGAAGAGTGGTTAGAAGTTGAATGAGCTTTTTTATTTTTGAAATCGATCACTTTATGTACCGGGTTGATATTAATTTCATCGATTACAACATGAGGATCAGCCGATAAAATGTAGTTTACAGTCGCAGCTATGTCAGTACTTTTCAAACTGTGTTCTGGCTGTTTGCCTGGATGAAAGTCCAGGTTGTTATAAAATGCGGTATCAACCATTCCGGGGTTAATCAGAGATACCCGGATACCCTGTCCACTGCTTTCTTCCCGGATTGCCTGACAAAATCCTCTTAAGGCAAATTTACTGGCGCAATAAATAGCGCCCTGGCGGCTGCCTTTCAGTCCTGCTTCTGACCCAATATAAATCAAATGGCTGAGTGGTTTTTTTTTAGATGGGGTAATAAACTGCGACTGATGCAAGCCTGACTGGTGAAATTAACCTGCATCATTTGATTAATCTGAGGGTAGGAAAACTGTTCCAGTTTTGCGAATTGACCAAAACCAGCGGCAAATATGGCACCATCAATATCAGGATAACTTTTGATGATTTGTTTCATACAGGATTCAAGAGAATGAATGTCAGTTAAATCCTGTTGGATAGGTATAAACCGGGAATGCTGCTTATTAAATTGTTGAATGTCTCTGCTCAGGCCAATAATTTGATGCTTCTGATCGAGTAGATTTCTGCTGATGCTTCGGCCTATTCCAGAACTGCAACCAGTCATTAAAAAAGTACGTTTCATTGGAGGCAAGGGAAAAATTTTTTAGGTGGAATAAATCGCAATATTTGTTCTCTGCAATAGTCCAACATGTTTTGTTCCAGTTGCTGTGGATATGAAGTCAAATTTTGTTGGGTTTTTAATGGACCTGAAAATAAAGGGTTTTCAGGATAGAGTTGATGAATTTTTTTGTAATAAGCGGTCGGTAAGCGAAAGACACCTAAACTGACTGAATGAATCGATTCGGCCTGAATTTCTGAAAAGACCTGTTCAAATAGTCGCAAATAATGCACTTGATAGTCTTCCTGGTAAATCAAGGGATCAAAACGTAATCCAATCGGCCAGCCCTGGTCAGCGAGTTTTTTCATGGCTTCAATTCTACGATCCAGGTTTGGTGTTTTTTGTTCCAGACTTTCTATGATTGATTGAGGTGAAAGGCTAAAGGCAACAACACAACGTGGAAAGCTGGGAAATTCAAGTAATGAACGTATTTGAGTGCTTTTGGTTCTTAATTCCAGCCAGGCATTATCCAGTTTGGAAAAAAAGGGTAAAAAATGTTCGACAAAGCCGGTTACTGGCTCAAGCGCGATACTGTCACAGTCATAGCCTGAAAAAAAGTGTACCATCTGACCATTATGTTGCTCAGACAGTGTCAGAATACTGTTTTCGTAATCTTCATAATTTACATACAAAACATAGTTTGCAGATTGATACATGCCTTGCAAAAAACAATAGCGGCAATCATAAAGGCAGTTCAGCATGTGGGAAAAATAATAATTGTGTACTGCGCCTATGCCATAGCCTTTTGGGGTGGCTAATACCTGATTGTTATATTTTTCCGCTAATATCAGAGCTGGTTTTAGCTTTTGGAGCCTGAAGTTTTGAGATTTTGGGTTAAAAACTTCTTGGTATCGCTGACAATGGATGATTCGAGCATTAGGGAAACGCTGCAAAATATTCAGGCTGCGAGGATGTTGTTGAACAGCGTCCTCTATATAAATGGTATCAATCATCCAATCGGTTTAATAATAATTAACCTGGATATTTCATCAGGGTGGTGAGTGAATGTCCAGAAAATCCATTTATAGGATGCAAATTCCGGCTAAGTGAGTCGAGATTTTAACCCATAACCTGATAGGTTTTCACTGTTCTGATTGTTATTCCGAGTCTTTAAACCGATCCTTGATGCGTAAAATTTCTTCAATATCGTGTAGAAAAGCAAATACACAGGCTCGATCAAAATGGCTACCAGAGTTTTCACGTAGAAAATTGAAGGCGTCTTCAATCGCCCATGCTTTTTTATAAGGCCTTTCACTGGTCAGTGCATCAAATACGTCTGCGACAGCGACTATACGTCCATAAATGGAAATTTCTTCATCTTTCAGTCCATTTGGATAACCGCTGCCATCATATTTTTCATGATGGGCCAAGGCAATTTGTGCCCCAACCTGCATTAATCGTGAATTGCTTTCATTGAGTATATCGAAACCATATTGAGCATGTTCTTTCATGATTTCAAATTCTGATATATCAAGTTTTCCAGGCTTTAGCAAAATGGAATCTGGTATGCCAACCTTGCCTATATCATGCATCGGTGCCGCTTCAAGAATAATATTCTGTTCATCCGCAGGCATGCCTAATTCCATGGCAATATGCCTGGAAAAATGGGCCATCCGTTTAATATGCCCGCCAGTTTCAGGGTCTCTGTATTCGGCGGCTTTGGTCAGGCGAAAAATAATTTCCTGTTCCCGAGAACGAATTTCTTCAGTTGCCTTGATGATTTCTTCATTTAACCATTTTGAATGATCCGATAATTTTTTTGACTGTTGTTTTAAGGTTAATAAATTTTTCGCCCGGGTTGTAAATTCAATGGCATCTATAGGTTTATTAATAAAATCTGTTACGCCGGCTTCAATAGCTTTATGTTTTAGTTCAACCTGATCATTGGGAATCGCTAAAATGATTGGAATATTGGCTTGTTTGACTTTTTTTTGAAATTGATCAATAAATTCAGTAAAACTCATTTCCGGCATTAAATAATTCAACACAACCAAGTCCACATCATTGTGCTGACACCAGTTTAAAGCCAGTTCAGAATTAATAAAATTCGCTGCATCATAACCTTTTATTTTTCTGACCAGATGCCAGAGTAAGGTGATAGTATCTTGTTCATGGTCAATCAGAGCGATTCGTTTCATAAAAATTTTAGAGCAATTCGGGAATACATAAGCAGTAGAGGAGGAGAATTCAACCTGTCCAGGGTTAAAATGTGGCTCAGTTTCAGGCAAGAAAACTGAAATTGTTATTTTGAATTCTAGTATAGACTAATATTGACGCAACTTGGCGTAGTCGCCCCATGAATACTTTTTGATTTTTGTTTGATTTGAAACAGCTTAGGTATCGTTTAACCTTGTTCTATATTAATTCCATTATAGGCTGTTCTGATCCTGTGCTAAAATTCCACTGTTAAGTAGAATCAAAGTTGTTTTATATTAAGCTGTTAAACGCTTATTAAAATTTAGAATCAGTACAGTACTTTTGGGTATCAATTGACATCATATGAATAATAAAAAAATTGGTTTTATAGGCGGTGGAAATATGGCCAGCAGTTTGTTGAACGGATTGATTGCCAGTGGACATGCCGAAGATAAACTTTGGGTTTCAGATACAAATCCTGATGTTTTAAATCATCTAAGCACGAAATTTAACATCCATATTTGTGAAAATAACAGTCAATTGGCTGAAGCAGTTGATGTGGTGGTTTTGGCAGTAAAACCTCAAATCATGCATGCTGTGGCAGATTCTTTAGCATCAGCAATGACTGACAGGCCGTTGATTATTTCCATCGCTGCAGGTATCAACCAGGCAAGCTTGGCAAAATGGCTAGGATCTGAACTGGCCATTGTCCGTTGTATGCCGAATACACCGGCTTTGGTCAGAATGGGCGCGACAGCGCTTCATGCCAATTCCGTCGTTGACAACGATGAAAGAAACCTCGCTGAAACGATTCTCAGAGCTGTAGGGGTTACACTTTGGGTAGATGATGAGTCGCAACTTGATGCTGTAACAGCTGTATCTGGAAGTGGTCCTGCCTATTTTTTTCTTCTGATGGAAGCAATGGAAGAAATAGCGATCGAATTAGGCTTACCCGCTGAGACAGCCCGGTTATTAATTCAACAAACCGCATTAGGTGCAGCAACCATTGCATTGGAATCAGAGGAGCCGCCCGGTATATTGCGTCAACGTGTTACATCACCAGGAGGAACAACAGAAAAGGCAATTCAAACTTTTCAACAGGGTGATTTTAATACGTTGGTTTCTCAAGCCTTGACGGCAGCTAAACGCCGTTCGGTTGAACTATCTAAAGAACTGGGAGCTTTATAATGGATTCAAGTTATTTAACTAATCCGGCGATTTTTGTTATTGATTCAGTATTCACACTTTATATCCTGGCATTGGTGCTCAGAATGTTACTTCAGTGGGCGCATGCTGATTTTTATAATCCAATTTCTCAATTTATCGTTAAAGTGACGCATCCGCCATTAAAGATAATGCGACGTTTTATTCCTTCGCTGGGAAAAATCGATACCGCTTCTTTGGTATTAGCTTTTTTCTTGCAGATGATTGCAGATTTTTTAATTTTGCTTTTGATTGGAAAAATGACAGGCTTGTCTGCATTGGCTATCATGTCTTTTGCCCAACTGGTTACCTTACTGTGTAATATCCTGTTGTTTGCTATCTTTATCCGAGCAATTTTGAGCTGGGTAGATCCTGGAAATTACAACCCTGCATCATCTATGCTAATGAGTTTGACTGAGCCTGTATTATCTGTGTTTCGCAAAATAGTGCCTGATTTAGGCGGGGTAGATTTATCTCCATTAGTTGCGATATTAATGTTGCAGCTTGCAAAAATGATTATAATTCCTCCCTTGGAATATATTTCCAATTTCATTGCTTAAACTGTATTTAGCTGCATAATTTAAACTTTTGCTATAATCCGTTATCAGAATAAAAAACTCTGTGACAAAGGATCTTTAATTTCTTCTGACCTTTCATTTCTTCAGGCTACTTACCTTATATCAGTCTGAGTGTCAGGTTTTCTAAAGTTAAGGGTGATCCATTTGTGATTTACAGATTTGCTGTGGTTGTACATATGTAGTGATTTTTTACATACATCCATGTTTTTGTTTGATATTACCAATTCCAACATATTTACTCTATGCATAATTTAAGGTCTCTAAAAATTATCGTCAGTTCCATGATATTTTTATTGTTTCTTTTGCAAACGCCTGTTTCAGCCAAAAACATGTATCGTTGGGTTGATGAAGAAGGTAATGTTCGTTTTTCGGATAAGGTTCCTCCGGAAGAAGTCAAGCATAGGCGTGAAACCTTAAACAAAAATGCACGTACTGTCGGTGTGGTAGAGAAAGAAAAGACCAAAGCGCAACGTGAACTGGATAAAAGACTTTCCGTATTAAGAAAACAGCAACAGGATATAATCGATAAACAAAGAATGCATGACAAGGTTCTGTTAAGTACCTTTAGAAATGTTGATGATATGAAGATGGCTTTAAAAGGCCAGATGCTGGCAATGGATGGTAAGAGAAAAATAGTTCATAACAATTTACAACGATTGCAAAAACAGCTCAGAGAACAGCAACGAAAAGCTGCACAATTTGAACGTGATGGCAAGCGAGTCCCCTCTGATTTGTCAAAATCTATCCGGACTAGCAAACAACAAATTAAACAGGCGTATGTAGATATTTCTGCTCAGTTTCAGAATAAGAAAAAAATCAGGCAGGAATTTGAGGAGGATATTGAACGCTTTATCTTTTTAACCAAGTCTTCTGAAGAAAGTCAGGATCTAAGTCGAGAATTAGCTGAAACCAGAGCGGCCAGTGAGTTAGGCTTGTTTATTTGTGAGAATATGGATCAATGCAAACAGGCCTGGAAAGTTGCCAAGCAGTTTGTTTATTTGAATTCTACAGTGTCTCTTGATATAGAAACAGATAAATTAATCATGGGTAAAACTCCATCCAGAAATACTGATTTAAGTTTATCTGTTTCTAAAATTACCGAATCGGGTTATAAAGAGCAGCTGTTTCTGGATATTCGTTGTCGCAATTCTTCCTTGGGTCAGGAACTGTGTAGCAGTTCCAAAGTCAAGAAAATACGTAATTCATTCAGTGATTTTATAAAGGCAGGAATAAAAAAATTATAAATACTGTGAAATTCATCATCTGCCTGTTAATAGGGTGCCAACGCCCTGGTCTGTAAATATTTCAAGTAGTACCGCATGAGCGACCCGACCATCAATGATATGAACAGCAGAAACACCTGCCTTTAAGGCATCAATAGCGCAGCGTGTTTTTGGTATCATACCAGCATGGATAGTGCCATCCTGTGTCAGATTATTAATATCAGAGATGGATAGGCCTGTTAACAGTTTTTCCTGTTTATCTAGAATGCCCGGCGTATTGGTTAATAACAATAATTTACTGGCATTTAAAACCTCAGCCACTTTACCTGCTACCAAATCAGCGTTGATGTTATATGAGTGTCCATCATCACCGACACCGATAGGGGCAATGACCGGAATAAAATCACTCTGACAAAGCATATTGACAACCGATGGATCAATACTACTGACTTCACCTACATGTCCCAGGTCGATAATCTCTGAAGCATTGGTTTCTTCATTTAATTGATTTGACTGAATTTTGCGGGCATGAATAAAATCGCCATCTTTGCCAGTTAAACCAATTGCTTTTCCTCCGTGGATATTAATCAAATTTACAATTTGTTTGTTAACCTGGCCACCCAGAACCATTTCTACCACATCCATGGTTTCACTGTCAGTGACACGCATGCCATCAACAAATCGACTGGAAATATCCAGTCTTTCCAGTAATTTGCCAATTTGTGGCCCACCGCCATGAACAACTATGGGATTTATTCCAACGAGTTTCATTAAAACAATGTCACGAGCGAAACTATGCTTGAGCTGTTCGTCAACCATGGCATTTCCGCCGAATTTAATAACGATGGTTTTAGCTGCAAACTTTTTTATATAGGGTAAAGCTTCAATCAGGACATGGGCGATATCGTGTGCGTTTTTATTCTTCATAAATTTTATAATTGCCGTTAAGCGGTTATTTTATTGCTAGCCCGGATCTCAGGGTGATCTTTTAGGAATGCAACGTAGGGTCTTTATTTATTTTGCAGGATAGACGTTATTAAAAAGGCAGGCTCAAACCCGGTTTGATTTGCATAAGGATAGATTTAAATTGAGATTGAATCCGCTTTAAGCTTTCGTTGGTATCGCCTTCAAATCGCAGAACCAGTAATGGCATGGTGTTTGATGCTCTGATTAGCCCCCACCCATCTTTGAACTCTGCTCTTAAACCGTCGATCGTAAGAATTTCCGCATCGATGAAGTCCGCCTGTTTTTTAAACTGGTCTATAATCAGAAAATTTTCACCTTCAGCCAGTTCAATATTGATTTCAGGCGTGATGATACTTTCAGGAAATTCAGCAAAAACTTCATAGCTGTCTCTACTGTCAGTTGAAAGAATTTCAATCATACGAGCTGCTGAATACAAGGCATCATCAAAACCAAACCAACGGTCGTTGAAATAGAAATGTCCGCTGAATTCACCAGCCAATGCTGCACCCGTTTCTTTGAGTTTGGAACGTAATAAAGAGTGCCCTGTTTTCCAGATGGTAGGCCTGCCATTAAGTTTACTGATTTGATCATTCAGCGTTCTTGAGCATTTTATATCGTAAATGATTTCTGCCCCCGGTTTTTCAGCAAGAATTGACTTGGCAAACAGCATGAGTTGTCGATCAGGCCAGATGATTTTTCCCTTAGAGTCTATTACACCCAATCTGACCCCGGCACAATCAAAAGCCAGTCCCAGGTCAGCCTTGTGTTGTTGTACTCCATGAATCAATTGACTCAGGTTTTCAGGTTTGTTGGGGTCAGGGTGGTGATTTGGAAATGTGCCGTCAACTTCACAATACATTTCTATGACTTCGCACCCCAGTGTTTTAAATAAAACCGGGGCTAATTCGCTGGCTGAACCATTCCCGCAGTCAATAACCACTTTCATGGGACGGGCGATGTGAATATCATCAGCAATAATGCCTATATATTCATTAACAAACATGCTGTTTTTTTCGATGCTGCCAGGCGTACTTGTGGAAATGATATTTTCTTTATCGATACGCTGTTTCAGAGATTGAATTTTTTCTCCTGCCAACGTTTCACCATGAATAATAATTTTGAGGCCATTGTAGTCAATGGGGTTATGGCTGCCCGTGATGACAACGCCTGATTTGCCTTCAGTATGTTGCGTAACAAAGTAAACGACTGGTGATGGAACTGTGCCAATGTCCAGCACATTGATACCGGTTGAAACAATACCATTCATCAGTGCTTCAGATAACGACGGGCTAGAACTTCTTCCATCATTTCCAACAATGACGGTTTTGATATTTTTTTCTTTAACCTCAGAGCCAATCGCCTGACCGATGATAAAAACAATGTCTTTGTCCAGTGTTTTTCCTACGATTCCTCTAATATCATAAGCTTTGAATAGTGAATCAATGGAACTGGACTTGGTGGGGGATTGCTCTGAAGGCATTGAAATTGCGGAGTTATTTGCTTCAGATAGGGCTGCTTCGAACAATTTTTCATCATCAACCGAAGAACTTTCAGCTTCGTCAGCAGGTTCAGGCATGCTGATCGGTGAAGCGCTCAGGTCTTCAAAATTTGAATCCGGGTTCATAAATGAATCCGGGTCTTTATCTAGAAATTCAATGCCAATAGGCTCTTCAAACATATCATCCAGGTCAGCCTCTTCACTGGCTTTATCCAGAAAGTCACTTTCATCGTTTTCCTTGCTGCGTTTGAATTTAACGATACTGGTTATGATCGATTTCATTTCATTCAGGTTGATCGGATAGTTGCCCACGATTTTGTCAGCCATCAGATCTTTTACTGCCCTTAAGATCACGCCAAGATCTTGTCTAATTAGATAACTCAAATTGCGATAATTTACAAAGAAGGCCAAGCCAACAATCAGGATGGGTAAAATAACCAGCCCTGCGAAAGTGCTAAGAGTAGTCAGACTGGTTGGATTATTAGGCCAATAGTCAATTTTCCAGGATGTATTGGGAATGTTGATAGATGATTTGTCACTGTCTTTGACGTTTACATTTCCAGCTTTTACTAAGATGGCTTTTTCCTGCTTTAATTCTATATAGCCTTCAGTAATTTTATGCGTTTTAATGCTGTCATTTAAAAATGAAAAATCCATACTTGCCAGAATGACGCCTATAGCTTGCTGGTCTTTATAAACGGTGGATGTAATCGCCAGGTGACGGTTAGAACCCAGACCTTGAATAATAGGGATTTGCTGTTGTTTTAGGCTTTCTTGTACCATGAGCAGATCGGCAAAGCCCATATGGGGTGCAGCGGATTCATCAACTTCACTGATATCAGCAGGCAATATACGTATTTTACGTACCTTGGGCAAGAACTGTTCTAACACTTGCGCCGTTTGCTTCATTATCTCAGGATCTTCGCTTTCAATCGCAGCAACGACCTGCGGCACGGAAGCCATTTTAGTCACTGACTGTTTCAGAATGTTCATTTGTGAAACGACACTAAACGAGACACCTTTGACAATTGCTTCAGTGGACTGTTTTTTTGCATCGTTTACATCGTAGTATGTAATCCAGTATGTTCCACCCCCAGCAACAATAATCATGCTGATACAAACAGTTGCTAGAATAATAAAAAAGCGAACCATTTTTTTCTCCCTAATTCAAACTAGTTACGCCCGGTATGGCCAAAGCCACCTTCGCCGCGTTTGCTGGCAGAAAAGTCATCTACTTGTTCAAATTGAACCTGGATGATGGGGACAAAGATCATTTGTGCAATGCGTTCGCCAATTTCTATAGTGAAACTATCATGGCCTCTATTCCAGCAGGAAACAAAAACCTGGCCCTGATAATCAGAATCAATTAACCCCACAAGATTACCTAAAACGATGCCGTGTTTATGCCCCAGGCCTGAACGGGGAAGTAATACAGCTGCAATTTCAGGATCCATGATATTGATAGCCATACCTGTTGGAATTAAGATTGTTTCTCCTTTTTTGAGTGAAATATCTTGTTCCAGGCAGGCTCTTAGGTCAAGGCCAGCAGATCCTGATGTTGCATAGTCTGGTAATGGGATAGATTGACCTAAACGCGAATCCAGTATTTTAAACTGTATGTTTCTCATTGATTCTCTCAGCGATTAATTGAATTAATTGATGGGCTAACTGGTTCTTGTTGGTCATTGGTAAACAGGCTTTTCCATGCTGCCAATAAACATTGAGCTCATTTTCATCATGTTCAAACCCTCCTTTTTCTTGTCCAACCAGATTGGCAGCGATCATATCAATGTTTTTTTTCGTTAGTTTTTGCAGGGCATTTTGTTCTAAATGTTCTGTTTCCGCTGCGAATCCGACTACATAAACGGGTCTATCTGACATTGTTGCAACATCTTTTAGTATATCCGGGTTTTGAATTAATTCTAAGCGAGTTTCTTTTGCCTTTTTTTTAATTTTTTCTTTGCTGACACTGATGGGTCTATAGTCAGCTACGGCAGCGGCTCCGATATAAATATCATGGCTGGGACATTTTTCCAGCACGGCCTGATGCATTTGTTCAGTCGTTTCAATATTTATCAATTTACAGTGTGCGGGTGGTTTCAGGTTGACAGGGCCACTGATTAAAGTCACTTCAGCGCCTGCTTCAATTGCAGCATTCACCAGTGCATAACCCATTTTACCTGAACTGCGGTTAGTGATGAAGCGTACAGGGTCAATTGCTTCTCGAGTTGGGCCGGCAGTGATTAATAATTTATATCCTTTTAGTGGTTTTTTGGCTGGTGTTGATAGGGTTGTGTAGATAGTCTGGATGTCTGCCATTCTGCCCATTCCCGTTTCGCCACAGGCTTGTGGCCCTGCTTCCGGTGATATGATTCGTATGCCTTGTTTGCCTAGATTGGCAATATTATCTTGAGTGACCTGTTTATGCCACATTTGCTGGTTCATCGATGGGGCAATGATAATGGGGCAATCAGCAGCGAGACACAAAGTAGATAATAAGTCATCTGCAAATCCGTGGCTTAATTTCGCCACAAAATTAGCGGTTGCAGGCGCAATTAAAATCATATCAGCCCAGCGGGCAAGGTTAATATGGCCCATGGCATTTTCCTGTTCACTGTCTAGTAGTTCTGTTGCAACCGGATTACCAGATAATGCTTGAAAGGTTAAAGCTGTGATGAATTCAGTTGCTGCGGAGGTCATGACTACCCGGGTATCCATATTATTTTTTTTCAGCAGCCGGGTTAGTTCAGCAGATTTATAAGCAGCGATTCCGCCACAAACGCCCAATAAAATTCTTTTCAAGGTTTATTTTCCTGATGTATTGATTTTTTTAGCTCAGTTAATGAATTTATTCATAGATTTAAATTGAATTATTTGGCTAAATAGAAATTGTTGCTAAATTAAACGGATGAATGAAATTATAGTGTAAACCCTGGATAAATTTGGAAAAAATCAGGCACTTAAATCAGAAATGATTCATTAACAATGGTTAAATTGAGTACATTTTTAAAGAAAAAAAGCATATCTAATATCGAATGCTTTCTAAAGCAAAACTATTGATAGTTAGTTCCTGAGATTTTTTCAGTGCGGATAATATTTAAGTAAACTTAAATTATTCAAATACTTATAGGGGAAGTCAGGATTTCAGAAAAACTATTCCCTTCTTGAATTATCCAGGCTAGAAATGTGCAAAATTATAACCAGTTCGGATTAATTGTCTATGAATATCTTATAAGGGATAAGTGAGGATAAGCATGTCTATAAAGGAATGGCCTAAAGATGAACAACCCAGGGAAAAATTATTGTCCAAAGGGGCTGAAAGTTTAACAGATGCCGAGTTATTAGCTATTTTTTTACGCACTGGAATCAGTGGACAAAGTGCTGTTGATTTAGCCCGTTCTTTACTTCAACAATTTGGATCTTTAACGGCATTATTAGGTGCTACTAAACGGGATTTTTGTCAGGCCAAAGGTTTAGGAAATGCTAAATATGCACAGCTTAAAGCAGTCATGGAAATGGCCAAACGGCATTTTGTAGAAGAACTGGAACATGGTCAGGCTTTAACTGGTCCTGAATCAACACAGGCATTTTTAACCAGTCAGTTACGTCATTATCAGCATGAAGTGTTCGCATGTTTATTTCTCGATAATCAGCATAAAATTATTGAATTTGAAGAACTTTTTATTGGGACAATCGATGGTGCCAGTGTCTATCCGAGAGAAGTCGCCAAAAAAGCTTTATTGCATAATGCAGCGGCTGTTATTTTTGCTCATAACCATCCTTCCGGGGTTTCGTCCCCAAGCATGGCTGACAAACAGATAACCGAGAAATTACAAAAAACCTTAGTCTTATTTGAAATACGTGTATTAGATCATTTCATTATTGGCGATGGAAAGCCATTTTCATTTGCAGAACATGGCTTGATTTGAAACAAAAATGTGGTGAATAATGGCATATGAAACCTTTCATAGAAGACTTGATAATTTTAATAGAGATTAGTAGAACAAGTGTAAGCTCTGCTAATTCATTTTCATAAAGGCAAGCATCATGATTCGACTACTTTATATCAGTTCAGCTACGCGTCCTATGTTGGAAAATGAATTAATGGCTTTGTTGCAGGATTGTCGTGAAACTAATAGCAAGCTGGGTATTACAGGGATGATGCTATACATTAGCGATTCTTTCGTGCAGGTTTTAGAAGGCAACGAAGAGGATGTTGAAAGTCTGTTTAAAGTCATAAAACAAGATTCAAGGCATACCCATATTACTGTATTGGAACGAAAAGCGATTACAACACGTAAATTTGCAGATTGGAGCATGGGTTTCAAACAAATTACCGAGAGTGAATTACAAGATGTTGAAGGATTAAATCGACTTTTGGAACAGGATATCGGTACAGACTATTTTTTCCGAGAGCATAATTTAATGGCATTATTAATGCGGTATTTCAGAAATAAGAGCATGACACAGCAAGATAATATGGACTTGCCCACAGAAAATGTCAGCCCTTTAATGCACTTTCTTCATAAGTCTATCATAGCCATGGTCAATGCCCTGGCTATATTGATGGTCTTTGTGATTTTTATCGGTGTCTGGGATGTTATAATTATTCTCTATCAAAAATTGTTTTCCGAAGGCAAATTTTATATGGCTGTGGGTGATATTTTACAAACATTTGGTGCATTCATGGCTGTATTTATTGCCATAGAAATATTCATCAATATCACCTTATATCTACGCACTGATGTAATTCCGATCAAACTGGTTGTTGCTACTGCTTTGATGGCAATTTGTCGTAAGATCATTGTTTTTGATTTTTATGTGCTGTCTCCGGAATATATTTATGCCAGTGGCGTTGTGGTGCTTGGGCTGGGAATCACTTATTGGCTGATTGAGAAATTGCATGGAAAAAAAGAGCAACTTTACTGAATGGGGTCACTAAAATTAACCCTCTTAAATATGGATTTGCATGAACATTTTAATGACCGGAGGCACCGGCTTTCTCGGGACAGCATTAATATCTTTATTACTATCTGAACAGCATGTAATTACTGTATTGACACGCGATACCGCAAGAGCCAATTGTAAATTTTCAGAAAAAGTTACCCTGTTGACGGACTTAAACAAAATCAAAGCCCAAGACAGATTTGATGTTGTAATCAATTTGGCAGGTGCACCGGTTCTAGATAAACATTGGTCTGAGGCGCGAAAACAAGTAATACGAGACAGCCGAATAAAATTAACCCAACAATTGCTTCGGGTCATAGCTAAACAACAACATAAACCTGAATTGTTGATCAGTGGTTCAGCGATTGGTTTTTACGGTAATCAGGGCGATACTGAATTAGATGAAAATAGTCCTGCAGTGTCTGATTTCTCTCATCAGCTTTGTAAAGATTGGGAACAAGCGGCTTTATCTGCAGAAAAAATGGGGATCAGAGTATGTTTAATTCGAACTGGCATTGTTCTCGGGGAGAGTGATGGCATTATAAAAAAAATGCTTATACCATATAAATTAGGTCTGGGTGGACAGCAGGGTGATGGCAAACAGTGGATATCCTGGATTCATATCAATGATTGGGTTTCAATTGTCATGCATATGATAAAGGATCCGTTGATGCAGGGCGTTTATAATGCAACTGCGACCAATCCAGTGAGCAACCAGACATTTAGCAAAACGCTTGCCAACTGTTTGAATCGGCCTGCGCGTTTGAATATTCCGAGCTATTTTTTGAAGATGCTGTTGGGGGAACGGGCACAACTGCTGTTAGGCAGCCAGAAAGTACTCCCCAGACGTTTGCTAGAACAGGGCTTCCAGTTTCAATTTAATCGATTGCCTGAAGCAATAGAACATATTGTACATTCTGAATGTTAAAAGTCTCAAAAATTGATCAAAGCAGCTATTAATTTACATGGCTCTATACAAAACCCAGGTTGCTTCCATGTTGTCTCTCAAGGCACGGCGTCAATTCGTCCATGTAGCTTTAGTGACTGCATCCCTGCTGTCAATAGCCTTGAGAAACAAAACGGAAACAACGTATAACCTGTGGTTTTTATAGAGCCATGTTAATTTAAAATAAACATTTGAATTAATAAGAAAATATTTTTTGCATAGATTGCATGAATATAGGTTCTCTGAGTAACACGGCAGAATTAGAAATATGAACAATGCAAAAATAATGATCGGTATCAGCAGTTGTTTACTGGGTGAAAAAGTGCGTTTTGATGGTGCGCATAAACGGCATTCCTATATTACAGGTACCTTAGCAGACTATTTTGATTTCCAACCGATTTGCCCGGAAGTGGCAATAGGCCTGGGTATCCCCAGAACCCCGATTCATCTGCAAGAGATGCAAGCTGAAACCCGATGTGTTGATATTAAAAATACTAAACTGGATTATACAGATCAATTAAGAACGTTTGCTGACCAGCAATCCTCAGTTCATGCCCAATTATGTGGCTATATTTTAAAAAAGGACTCCCCCAGTTGTGGTATGGAAAGAGTGAAAGTGCACAGTCATTTGATGCCCGTTAGAAAAGGCATCGGCATCTATGCGCAACAAATGATGCAGAATCATCCTTATTTACCTGTGGAAGAGGAAGGGCGTTTAGGTGATTCAGGCCTTAGAGAAAACTTTATTCAGCGTGTTTATGTGCTACATCGCTGGAAAAACATGATTAGCAGTGGCTTAACTCAGGCCAATTTGACAGAATTTCATGCCCGGCACAAATTGATTTTAATGAGCCGAGGTGATTATCAGCAGTTGGGGCGTTTGCTTGCCGAAGCCGGGAGTCAGGATTTGAAAAAAACTGCAGATTGCTATATCAAGGAAATGATGCAGCAATTGAAATCCCTGGCGACACGTAATAAGCAAGTCAATGTTTTACAACATATTCAAGGCTATTTAAAAAAACAACTGAATAAAGAAGACAAAACCGAACTCTGTGAAATTATTCAGCAATACCACTCAGGACTTATTCCACTCATTGTTCCAATCACACTGTTGAAACACCATTTCAGAAAATGTCCGAATAGTTATATTATTAATTCCTATTATATGTCCCCGTATCCACATGAATTACAACTGATTAATCAAATTTGAAATGGTAAATTGAGATTTGTTGCATAGATTTCTATTGCCATAAACCAGGTGTGTAAGAGTATTTGAATGTCACTCCCGCCGTGAAAATACAAAATTGTCAGTGTACCTGCTAAAAACAACACGCCAAACAGTAAGCCCCAGACAGAAAATTTGAAAAGATTGCGTGTGATTTGATAGATACCGATTGTTGCCAAAAAACCGCCTAAAGCAGCCCAGCCTAATTGCTCTGCTTTGGATAAGGCTGGATCCAGGATGATTAAAAATAAAGCCATGCTAAGGATAAACATTAAAAACACAGCAAGACATCCCCAGCCGCCAATATCATAATTGTTTGAATTCTGGTCTTTTTGTATTAACGATAATGCCGGCTCTGGTCTGTGTTCGTGACGTGTTGAAGTATTTTCAGCATTTCCGCGTAATTGCAGCATATCGACGATAGAAAAAAAGCGCGATAGCTGGTCTTTAATACGCTCAGCATCCTTGGCAAAATTGGTTTGCCGGCGGTGTGACATTTCAAAGTAATCTCCCTTATGCTGGATTAACATCACCAGTTTATGATGATGGAAGCTGGCGAATAACTGTTTTGCTTCGAACAAGCTATAAACCTTTTCCAGTCTATCCAATAGCCAGGTTCCGGCAAGATTAGAGCCAGGTGCCCCTGGTGTTGAATAAACTTCAAA
>SPJK01044589.1_pt1 | contig 33382 bp, 30 predicted proteins | sample 3741771 | NCBI WGS metagenome assembly SPJK01 (sample SAMN10925997, study PRJNA522277) | cold seep metagenome | isolation source: Elba SIP-enriched marine methane seep metagenome, extraction at timepoint T2 | place: Italy: coast of Elba, Mediterranean Sea
ATACCATTACAACACCGCCAGACCGCACTCATCTTTGGGATACAAATCACCCGTACCAGAAGCCATCTTGCCCGCAGCGATCATCCTGCCTTACCATGTGGAGGTAGCAGCATGATCGCTGCTACGTTGAAACCGCCGGACTAACAAAACCGGTGGACCACCTCAGTGGGGCAGACCACCTTCCGTCCCTTGGGAGTCGTCTTTAGACCGAAGCCTTTGAGCTCGGCATCCCAAAGAAAAGCGTCTTTCTCTGAGGGCTTCATCGCATCGACGGTGCGCTTAGTGATTTTGGTTGTCATCGACAATCCACTGATTGCTCAGGATACCTCTAGCAATCAAATAGCAATCACTCAACTGATGACGCGAGATACTCACAGAAATCTCGAACCCATATAAATAGTTAAATATCAGTGCTCTACCTTATTTCCAGATGAGTCTAGATACCTCGAGAATAGCAACACCGTAACTTTGCCAAGGTTGGGGTCGAGAGTTCGAATCTCTTCGCCCGCTCCAATTCAGAACTATTGCAGACTTCGAGGCATTTCTTCGGCGGATCGCCAACGCGCGCCTCAGAATGGATGTGCATTTTTGAAATTCATCATGCTATTCACATCGCGGAGAATCCGGCAAACGCTTGATCTGAATGGGCAGACGTCTGTAGATTATCTGCAACGCTATATCGGGGACGGACCTGGCGCGCCTGCCAGGCGGACCCGTGATGGAGCGAATGGAGCGATTTATGAAACGTACCTTCGGCGCATTGGCCGCCTTGACCCTCTCAACACAGTTCCCGGCGCTCGCAGACGGCGATCAGATCATTCTTCAAAATGCGTCTGTGATGAATGTCGAGACGGGCGAGATCGACCGCGGTCAGAATATTCTGATCGAGGACGGCAAGATCGCGGCGATTGGGTCGCGCATCTCTGCCAGCGACACGGCGGAACACATCGATCTCAAAGGCGCTTTCCTGCTGCCAGGACTGACCGATAGCCATGTTCATCTGACCAGCCGGGCTGACCGCCATGGCCTGCGCCGGTTGACCGTCTCGACCCCTCGCGCAGCGATTAGCGGGGTCGCGAACGCCAAGAAGACGCTGAATGCCGGCTTTACCACGGTCCGGAATCTGGGCGCGCCGGGCTATGCCGATATCGATCTCCGCAAGGCGATTGATGAAGGCGAAATTGTCGGACCGAGAATCGTCGGCGCCGGGCAGTCGATCAGCATTACTGGCGGTCATTGCGGAGACGCGACCTCGCTGCCATTTGAGGAGCAGAAGCAAGGACGCGCCGCGGACGGCCCTTGGGCTGCGCGCCAGAAAGTTCGCGAGAACAAGAAATACGGCGCGCAGGTGATCAAGTTCTGCGCCACGGGGGGAGTCCTCTCCCCGAACACAACGATCAATGCCCAACAATTCACGCTGGAAGAGATGAAGGCCATCACGGATGAGGCCAAAGCGCTGGATCTGAAAGTCGCCGTACACGCGCATGGGCCGCGCGGAATCCAGTCCGCGCTCGATGCGGGCGTCGATTCGATTGAACATGCGAGCATGATCACAGATGAAAGCCTCGCGCAGGCCGTCCGCCAGGGCACATATCTGTCCATGGATGTCTATGTCTCGGATTACATCCTCTCAGAGGGCGAAGCGGCAGGCATTCTGGAAGAGTCGCTTGCCAAGGAGCGCACGGTTGGCCGGTTTCAGCGAGAGCGGTTTAAGGTTGCGGTTGAGGCCGGTGCAAATATGGCCTTTGGCACCGATGCTGGTGTCTATCCACACGGCACCAATGCGCGGCAATTCTCGAAAATGGTGGAATGGGGCATGACGCCCTTGCAGGCCATACAGGCTGCCACGATTGGCAATGCCACACTGTTCGGCATGGCAGACGAAATTGGCAGCGTGACCGTCGGAAAATTTGCAGACCTGATCGCCGTTCCCGAGAACCCGCTCAACGACGTCTCCGTCCTGGAGCATGTCGATTTCGTGATGAAGAACGGCGATGTCTACAAGGATGAACTCTCCGACTAGGTCGGAGGCCCTCCCCCGCACGAGACAAAGCAAAACGGGCAGTCTCGCGACTGCCCGTTTCCATTTCAAGTTCAGGTGATAAACGCGTCTGCGGACTTACTCACCAAACTTGTAGTTAAAGCGTACACCGAGCGCCCGCGGAGCGCCGACGGATGCATAATGCGTCCGAACGGTGACCGGGTTGCCATCATTGTCGGTGACAACCTGATTGGAAAGCGGCGTACCAACAAAGCCGGTTTCGATATACTCATCGAAGAGGTTGTTGACGTACAGCGACGCGGTCCAATTGTCCGCATCATAGGTCGCTGACACATTCGCGACACCGAACGGATCGAGCGCCAGTGAAGATCCTCGACCACCGGTACGGGTCAGGACATCACCCTGCCAAGCGTAACCACCATTCAGGATCACGTCATTGCCGTTGGCCAGTGGCACAGTGTAGTCCGCGAAGATCGAGAACTGGTTCTGCGGCGAGCCAGGCAGACGGTCGCCCGCTTTGCCATCCTCAAACGCCGTACCGAACCCCGGAGGCGTGATTGTCCGTACCAAGAAAGGAACATCTTCCGTCAGTTCCGTATTCGTCGACGAGAAAGCGCTGCGAACGTTTAGCGAATCCGTGACCGCCCACGAACCTTGCAGCTCGATACCGGTAGACTCGGCGCCCGCAGCGTTGATTGTAATCGGAATATTTGCGTTCACCGTCGCAGAATCGACCTGCGGATCCGTCCATTCCACGTAGTAGACCGCCCCGTTCAACGTTAACGCACCGTCCAACCAGGTTGTCTTCGCACCAATCTCATAATTGGTGGTCTGGTCTGGGCCAAATTGCCGTTCGTCAAACTGTGCGATATCGCCCGGGTTCGGTCCAAACTGCTGGCCGGGTGCCAGAGCACATGACCCCTGCGTCGCCGCAGGATCGAATGCTGGGCAAGGACCCAAGCCATTCGAATTACCGATGCGATAGCCTTCGCTCACTGTGAAGTAAGCGAGGAAATCATCGGTTACATCGTAAGACGCGTTGAACTTGTACAGAAAGCCATCATCAGCTTGACCCAGCGTGGAATCGAATGGTTGTGCTGAGATTTCACCCAACGAGCGAGGCATGAAACTCAGATCGAAGAGTGGGAAATCAACAGCACTGAATTCTTCCAGCTCGTAATCGTACCAACGGGCACCGACAGTGACGTTCAAGCGATCGGTAATATCGTATCCAACCTCGCCGAAGATTGCGGTTTCTGTCAGTTCAGAGTGCGATTGGGAGAAATACTCCAAATCATCCGGACGATCGACCAGGAATGTGAAACCGAGCGTATTGATCGCATAGGTATCATATCCAGGCGTGAACTCAGATGACGATCCCACTTCAGTGTGATTGGAATAAAAGCCACCGATGATCCAGTCCAATGGACCGCCATGTTTCGAGACAAGGCGAACTTCCTGGGTGAACGTTTCTTCTTCGCCAATTTCGCGCGTAATCGAAGCAAAGGCCGGGAACAGCTCGTAAGAGTATTCCAGTGAGATGAGGAGATCGTTTTGATCCCGCATACCGTCGTCTTCGAAGGTCGAGAAACCTGACGCAGAGGTCAGTTCCGCAAAACCGAGGTCCGCGGTAACTTCAAGCGCGATCAGGTCATTGGTGATTTCGTTTGGCTCAGGAACACGCTTCGCATTGTCGAACGAACCCGCACGGAAGAAGCCCGTCCCGGCACCTGGATATACAGCGCGGTCAGAAGAAATTCTGCGCCCACCGATGTCGACCTGCTGATAATAGTAGGTCAGCGAGCCATCGAGCCAGTCGGTCGGCGTCCAGCGTGCCGCGATACGTCCAGAAAGTGCTTCTTCAGAGTCCACATCATTCTCGCGACGCAGATTGGCGGAAACCGCTGCTGGATCGGTGAAATCAGGATCTGGATTGGAAACGCCGGGTTGGACCAACAGGAAGGGCTGATCGACAAATCCACTGTCATTCAGGACGTCCAATGAGCCGCGGATCGCGAAATTATCACCAAATTGCTTGTTGAACGTAAACCCGAATTCGGTCGAGATGTCGTCGGCTTCAGAATATTGATACGCCTCGGCGCGCACTTCGAATGTGTCGGCCGCGAAATCTGGACGCTTCGGGATGTAGCGAATCGCACCTGCGAGCGTGCCAGCACCGTAGAGTGTGCCTTGTGGTCCGAGCAGGACTTCGACCCGTTCCATGTCATTCAGTTTCAAGTCGATGAATACCGGAATTTCGCCAAGATATGTCGCAACGGTACCGCCGCCATCATTATTACCATCGCCAGACCCGATCGGGTTGGCGTTCAGCCCACGAACAACGATTGGGTTGCCTTGGCGTCCGCCGCGGTCAACCACGTTAATACCAGGCACGTAGGCCAGCGTATCTGCAAGCTCCGTAAATCCTTGCTTTTCGATTTGGTCAGCGCCAACGGCTGCAATGTTAAGGGCAACATCCTGGACGCTCTCGGCGCGGCGTGTTGCGGTGATGATGACTGTTTCCTGACGGGATTCAGCTTCAGTTTCTGTTTCATTGTCCTGGGCAACCGCATGCGGTGCCAGAGACAAGGCGAGCAACGCGCTCGCGCTGGTTAGTAGACGAGTTTTCATTTTAAGACCTCCAGACCTCTCTCCATGGGAGGAGAAACACTTGCTTGGTGGGAGGCGTCAAACTTATCCTGATGTCTCAGCCGCTATTGACATAAATGCGTTGTAATTGGGCAACGATTGCGTGATTAAGAGCCAGCATGGATGAAACGCCCCTCAAACTCGCTCAAGCGCGCTCTTTCTTGCACGAGAAAGCCTATCGTGATTGTCACTCCATTTGTCTCAATGTCCTGAAATCAGAGCCAAGTAATGGTGAAGCGTACACGCTGCTCGCCGTTCTCACCGCCGAACATCAGAATTTCTCAAAAGCGTTGGAATTGTTTGAACGCGCGATCGCGCTTGGCCATCTAACTGGCGAGGCCGAAGCTCACGCCGCCCGATGCCTAATCGCCCTCAATCGCCGCGATGAAGCTGTAACCATGGCGCGTGCGGCTGGCAGTCGGTCGCCATCCAATGCCCTGATTCTAGATACGATTGGCGTCGTCCTGAGCCGCGCCGGCCATCACGAAGATGCTGTTGCCTATTATCAGGCCGCCGTAAAAGCCAATCCGCACAATGCGGGTTATCACTACAATCTCGGCGCCGCGCTGCAATTTCTCGGTCAGTTCGATCCCGCTAAGTCAGCATTTCGCGCCTGCCTTGAGCGCAACCCGGACGACAGCCGCGCGCTGGTCGCACTGGCCTCGATGGGCGGCGCCAGCGACGAAGGATCGCTCATTCCAAAACTGGAAGCGGCCTGGGACGCGCGCGACCGCGAGGACTCAGACCAGGCGCTGCAACTCGCCCACGCCCTGGCCAGGGCCTATGAAGATCAACAGGACCCGGCGACTGCGATGGACTGGCTCGAGCGCGGAAAACGACAGAAGCGGGCCAGCATTCGCAACCGGGAAGAAGACGACAAAGCCTGTTTCGCAACCGCCGCCGCGCTGGCCGCTCGATTGCCCATCGTCGAGCCGCCTGCCGCCGGCGGTCCGATCTTCATAGTCGGCATGCCGCGCACCGGGACCACACTTACAGATCGCATCTTGTCGAGCCATCCAGAGGTGACATCCGCCGGAGAGCTGAGCGATTTCAGTGTCGCACTGAAACGTCAGACGCAAACCTCGGGGCCTTACGTTCTCGACCCCGAAACGTTAGATGCGGCGCGCAATACTGATCTCGCTCGCCTTGGCCAAACGTACCTCGACAAAGTGTCCGCGACCCTCGGTTTGGAGGGGCGATTTGTCGATAAGATGCCGCTCAATGCTTTCTTTGCGCCGGTCATACTCGCCGCCATTCCGAACGCGCGCGTGGTCTGCTTAAGGCGTCACGCCGCCGACACCGTGCTCAGCAACTTCCGGCAATTGTTCGCGACCTCGTTTTCCTATTACGCTTACGCCTATGATCTGAAGGCGACGGCGCGCTATGTCGTTCAATTCTTCAATCTGATCGATGAATACGAAACCGCACTGCCCGCCTCGCGATTTAAAATTCTCGATTACGAATCTCTGGTCGCAGATCAGGAGGGCCAGACGCGATAATTGCTGGCATTTTGCGGGTTAGATTTCGATCCGGCCTGCCTCAACTTTCATGAGAACGCGGCCCCCGTCGCCACCGCCAGCGCAACGCAGGTCAGACAGCCGCTCTATTCGAGTTCAATGGGGCGCTGGAAATCGTATCGGCCAGCCATGGACCCAGCTTTGGAAATCCTGCAAGTCGCCGATCTGGTCTAGTCAGATATCGTCAAAATCGCCGCCGCGGCCCTTGCCGCCAGCAAAGCGTCCCGCGCCTTGTGCGGCACCAGCGCGTAGTGAGTCTCGCCCAAGCTCGGCTTCACGTTCCAAGGCCGCCTCGATCGGCGCGCCCCATTGTTCGACGGCGCTTGCCCGGTCCATGCGCATACAGGTCTGCGGAAACTCCGCCAGCTGTTCCGCGAGCTTGAGCGCCGCGTCCAACGCCTTCCCGTCCGGCACGACCCGATTGGCCAATCCGAAAGACAGGGCTTCGTCGGCATCTACCGGTCGACCCGTCAAGATCATATCCATGGCCCGTGCCTGGCCAATCAACCGTGGCAAGCGCACCGTGCCGCCATCGATCAGTGGCACGCCCCAGCGGCGGCAAAAGACCCCGAATACGGCGCTCTGCGCGGCAATGCGAAGATCGCACATGATGGCCAGTTCCAGACCGCCCGCCACCGCGTGGCCTTCCACCGCCGCAATCGATGGTTTGGTCAGAGCCAGCCACGTCGGCCCCATCGGCCCAGTACGTTCGTAGCGCTGGCCCTCTGAGACCGCCTTCAAATCGGCCCCTGCGCAGAAGTGACCGTCGGCGCCGGTGAGAATGTGGACCGCAACCTCATCATTCGCTTCACCAGCGAGGAAAGCATCCTTCAATGCGGTTGCGGTTGCCGGGTCGACCGCGTTGCGCGCGTGGGGACGATTGATCGTGACGATCTGAGCCGCGCCGCGCTGCTCCACTAAGACGGTGTTCGCCATTCTGCGCCTCCTGCCCCAGCCCCTATCTATTCTGCCTGTTATCGATCAGATCCTGGACGACTTCAGGTTCGGCGAGGGTTGAGGTATCGCCAAGATTGTCGAAGCTGTTCTCTGCAATCTTGCGTAGGATGCGGCGCATGATCTTGCCGGAACGGGTCTTGGGCAGACCCGTGGCAAACTGGATCAGATCCGGCGAGGCGATCGGACCGATCTCAGCGCGGACATGGCGGACCAGATCGGCTTTCAGATCATCATCGGCGACGACGTCGGCGCGCGGGGTGACATAGGCATAAATGCCCTGGCCTTTGATCTCGTGCGGATAGCCGACCACAGCGGCTTCTGCGACCGCGTCATGGGCCACCAGAGAGCTTTCGACTTCGGCGGTTCCCATGCGGTGGCCGGAGACATTGATGACATCATCGACGCGGCCCGTGATCCAGTAGAAACCATCCTCATCGCGTTTGCAGCCATCGCCGGTGAAATAGGTTCCGGGATAGGTCGAGAAGTATGTATCGATAAAGCGCTGATGGTCGCCGTAAACGGTGCGCATCTGGCCCGGCCAGCTATCCGTGATGATCAGATTGCCTTCAGTCGCGCCGGTCAGTTCAACTCCTTCGGCATCGACCAGCTTGGGCTGGACGCCAAAGAAAGGATGGCTGGCGGCGCCCGGCTTTTGATCGGTAGCGCCTGGCAGCGGCACCATCATGCAGGCCCCGGTCTCGGTCTGCCAATAGGTGTCGACGATCGGGCAACGCGCCTCGCCGACTGTGTGGTAATACCACTCCCAGGCTTCCGGGTTGATCGGTTCACCAACGGAGCCGAGCAAGCGGATCGACTTGCGGCTGGTTGCGTTGACCGGCCCTTCGCCTTCGCGCATCAGGGCGCGGATCGCGGTCGGCGCGGTATAGAAAATTGTCACGCCGTGCTTGTCACAGGCCTGCCAGAACCGGGACGCATCAGGATAGGTCGGCACGCCTTCAAACATCATGCTCGTCGCGCCATTCGCCAGCGGACCGTAGACGATGTAGCTGTGCCCGGTGACCCAGCCGACATCGGCCGAGCACCAGTAGACATCGTCTTCCTTCAGATCGAAGACATATTCATGCGTCATCGACGCCCAGACCATATAGCCGCCAGTTGTGTGCAGCACGCCTTTTGGCTGGCCGGTTGAGCCTGAGGTATAAAGGATGAAGAGCGGGTCTTCGGCGTTCATCGGCTCAGGCGGGCAGTCGGCACTGACACTCGCGCCAGCCTCATGCAGCCAGATGTCGCGTCCCTCGGTCATGTTCACCGGGTTGCCCGTGCGCCGCACGGTCAGGACTTTCTCGACCATGTCACCGGCAATCTCACAGGCTTTGTCGGCGTTGACTTTCAGCGGCACGATCCGCCCGCCCCGCACGCCTTCATCGGCGGTGATCATGAACTTGCTGTCGCAATCAGTGATCCGGCCGGCCAGGGCTTCCGGGCTGAAGCCGCCAAACACAATCGAGTGGACCGCCCCAATCCGCGCGCAGGCGAGCATCGCATAAGCCGCTTCCAGGATCATCGGCATATAGATCGTCACCCGGTCGCCTTTTTGGACGCCCATGTCTTTCAGAACATTGGCAAACCGGCAGACGGCCTTGTGCAGCTGCCGATAAGTGACGGTGGCATCGTCTTCCGGGTTATCGCCCTCCCAGATCAGCGCAACCTTGTCGCCGCGCGTCGCCAGGTGGCGGTCGATACAGTTGACCGAGACATTCAGCTCACCATCGCTGAACCAGCGTACATGCAGATCCGCTTTGTCCCAGCTGACATCCTTGACCTTTGTATAAGGCTTCGACCAGTCCAGCCGTCTGCCCTGTTCAGCCCAGAACGCCTCTGGATCAGCAATCGAAGCGGCATACATCTCTCGGTACTTTTGCGGCGTGAGATTGGCCTGCGCCGCGAAGGCTTCGGGGACGGGGTAGATTGGCGTTTCGCTCATTAAGGACGCTCCAGTGCATTGGTCAGAAATCTCTCGCTCTTACAATGCGGATTTGTCCGGCGAGGTAAAGCCAGACGTCGCGCTAGAGCGGGGTATCTTCATCATTCAGGATGCGATGTGCGGCGCCGTCCAGGTCTTCATACTGGTCAGCGTTTACCGACCACAAAAACGCGCCAAGACCGAGCAAACCGAGACCGAGTGCGACCGGGATCAGATAGACAATGATGTTCATTTCGAGCGCTCCCAATTCATCCGCAATGCGTTCAGTGTCACAATCAGGGACGAAGCCGACATTGCAATCGCCGCTATCAGGGGTGTGACATGCCCGGTCACCGCAATCGGAACCGCGATCATATTATAGGCCGCGGCGAGCCCGAAATTCTGCAACATCACGCGCTTGGTGCGCCTGGCGACGCCCAGCACCGTGACGATAGAGGTTAGGCCGCCGGAATAGACGGCATCAGACGCCGACTGCGACACATCCATCGCCCCGCCAGGCGCCAGCGACGCGTGCGCCATGGCAAGCGCGCCAGCATCATTCAGTCCATCGCCGACCATCAGTACGTTTTTCCCGGCATCCGTGAGCGCCGCGAGTCGATCAACTTTATCCTGTGGCGGGACGCCGGCAGTCCAGGTCGGGATCGAGACTTTGCTGGCAACCTGACGAACGGCTGACGCGTTATCGCCAGACAGGATTTCCATATGCAATCCCAATTCTCTGAGGGCCGCGAAGGTCTCGTCCGCATCGGCTTGCAGCTGGTCCCGGAAGTTGAACTGAACCGGTTCCCGGTCGTCGCCCGCAAACCAAAGGGTTGGACCATGGGTGTCGGCGTCGGAATCGATCCCCACCCAGTCTGCTGATCCGAGCCGGTAGACATTCCCGTCGATTTCACCTTCGACGCCAAGACCCGGCATCTCATTGATGTTGTCAGCGATCGCACCCGGTCCTGCGGCGTCAACGATCGCCCTGGATAAGGGATGCCGGCTCGCGCGCGCCAAATGCGCTGCCAATGCGAGTTCGTCGGCATGGTCCGAAACCAGGGATGGTGTTCCAAGAGTCAGCGTACCGGTTTTGTCGAAAACCAGATAATCGATCTCGGCGAACCGTTCCAACGCATCGCCCGAGCGCAGGTAAATCCCTTTTCGGAACAATCGCCCCGAGGCCACGACCTGCGCCACCGGCGCAGCAAGCGCCAAAGCACACGGACAGGTGATGATCAAAGTCGACACCGCGACCATAATCGCATCCCGTACGCCAGCACCGAGAACGAGCCAGGCAATCAGCGTCACCGCTGCAGTCGTATGCACAAACGGCACGTAGAGCGACACCGCTTTATCCGCGATCTGCCGATACCGTGCCCGCTTCTGCTCTCCGGCCTCAAGCATTTGAGCGATGTCAGCGAGCAGAGAATCTGAAGTACTGCCAAGTGCTTCACCGGTGATCGGTTGGTCGAGATTGATGGTGCCCGCGTACATTGTCTCACCGCACTGGATGAGGCGAGGCAAGCTTTCCCCGGTTACCAGGCTCTCATCCACAGTGCTCGTGCCTGAGGCGATTTTCATATCGATGACCGCGCGCTCGCCCGCCGCCAACAGAACCGTGTCGCCGCGCCGGACGTCCTCTGCGCGAACACTTTCGACGCTTCGATCCTTGCCCAAGCGATTGACGGACCTGTTTTGCAAAGCCGCGAGATCATGCGCGGCCGCGTGGGCCTGTCGCCGGAGCCGTGCATCGAGGAAACGGCCAATCAACAGGAAGAATAAGAGCATCACGCTGGCATCAAAATAAGCGTGCGCACCATCCGCCAATGTCTCCCAGACGCTGACGCCAAACGCCAAACTCAGTGCCAGCGAAATCGGCACATCCATATTGGCGCGGCCATGTTTCAGAACCGACCAGGCCGACAGGAAGAAATGCCGTCCGCTATAAATCAACACCGGAAACGCGATCAGGCCGGAAATGGCGTGCAACGCCGTGCGTGTATCGCTGCCCATCTCACCATGCCCGCCCCAAACCGAGACGGAGAGCAGCATGATATTAGCAAGCGCGAATGCGGCAATGCCCATTGAGATCAGCAGGGCTCGCTCTTCCCGCTTGGCAGATTTTGCGGAGCCGTCCTCTGAATAGGCAGATACGCCATATCCAAGCCCGGTCACCCGTTCGACAACTGCGTTGGCCGTGATTGACCCGTGCCAGGCCACGATCAGCTTGCCGTTCGATAGGTTCATGCGCACGTGCTCGACGCCGGGCAGTTGACCGACTGCAGACTCGATCTTGGCCAGGCAGCCGCCGCACTTTGCGCCGCGAACGGAAAGACTAAGGGTCTTTTTGGCCCCCTTCGCCTGTACAAAAGCCGAGTAATCGCCACCTGCTGATCGCGCCGGAGGTTCGAGCCCAGAGGGGCAGCCGACCTGACCGGAGAGCGTCGCATCTGTCATGGAACGAGGATCGTTTTATTGACTTTGAAAAGTACCGTTTCAGCCGCGGAATCGAGCACGCTGATCCGCAATGACCATTGGCCAGGATCGAGCGCGATCGTGTCGGTGACATACTCCCCATCCCGACCTGCGCTGAAGATGACTGCCTGGTCTGCATCGCGCGTCGCCTTGCGACGGAGCTCACCGATCACTGCATAATTTGAGAGTGGGGCGCCATCGCTGTCGCTCAAGCGGAACACTAATGTGTCATTTCGCACGCCTGCCTCTGCCGTCCAGCCGAGGTCTGCAAAAGCGGCGCGCTCGGCCAGCGTGGAATTGTAGTTGAGCCCCTGAACGTAGGATTTCTTGACATCTTCTCCAGGGAAGCTGGTGATCGCGTGATAGAGGAAGACGCCGTTGACAGCGAACATCACGCCGAAAAACCCGAGCATAATCAACAGTACGTGCCAGCCTTTGAGCTGCTTGCCTGAGGCTTCGAGTGTTTGGTTTGCTTGAGCTTGAATCATCGGTTCGGCCCTCTGAATGATGCACGGTTGGTATCGGTTTCACCGGTTTCCACGTCGCGCACGGTAATCGTCACCTGGCGCTGTGGTGCGCCGAGCGGCGCGCTGATCAAGATGCGGTAGCGATCGACACCATACGGTTCGACCGGAAGTTCAATCGGCTCGGCCCCATCATGCTCAAACCCGATCACGTTGAAGGCCAGCCCGTCAATACCAGTGATGCTGACTTCCATGCGGCGCGGGTCAGAAAGCTTATTGACCAGTTTTAGCGTGTAGCCGTTCTGCACATCGCCATTGGACAATTGCACGAAGGGCGGCGATCGATCTTTCAGTACGTTGGCTTCGATCGTCGCTTTCGTGGCGAGCCCCCACACGATCAGCCCGCTAATCGCAGCGATCAAGACCGCATAGAGAACGGTCCGCGTGCGAAGAATGCGGTATTTGGGCGGCGTCTGGTGCGCGGCGCGAGCGGCGACAGCGACATCCGTGTCATAGGCGATCAATCCCGTCGGTCGGTCAATTTTGGTCATCATCTGATCGCAGGCATCGATGCACAGTGCACAGTGGATACATTCCAGCTGCGACCCGTTTCGGATATCAATCCCGACCGGACACACCTGAACGCATTGATCGCAATCAATGCAGTCGCCGCGATCATCCCAGCTCTCAGATTTGCGTTTTGGGCCGCGCGGTTCACCGCGATCATAGCGATATGTCACGTTCAGAGCGTGTTCGTCGGTCAGAGCGGCCTGAATACGCGGCCACGGACACATATAGGTGCACACCTGTTCTCGCATCCAGCCCGCCAGAAAATAGGTCGTGACGGTCAGAAGCGCAGCAAACCAGTAGGCGGATAACGGGGCCTCGCCGGTGAACCAGCCACGCGCCACGGTCGGTGCATCATGCCAATAGAGAATGAACGCCCCGCCCGTCCAGAACGCGATGATCAACCAAACTGTGTGCTTGCCGAGTTTGCGCCAGGCCTTGTTGAAGCCCCACGGTCCTTTGTCCAAACGCATACGCGCTGCGCGGTCGCCTTCGAAAGCCCGCTCGACCCAGATATACAGATCGGTCCACACCGTTTGCGGACAGGTATAACCGCACCAGACGCGTCCAAGCAGCGAGGTCACCAGGAACAGGCCCAGCGCGGCTAAAATCAACAGGCCTGCGAGGAAGTGAATGTCCTGCGGCCAGATCTCGATGAAAAAGAAGTAGAATTTCTCGCTTTCAAAATCGGCCAGAACCGCCTGATCTGGGATGCCCTCCCCGCGGTCCCAACGCAGCCATGGTAGCAAATAGTAAACGCCCAGCGTGACCGCCATTACCGCCCATTTGACCATGCGAAACTTGCCGTGCGCGAGCTTTGGATAGATTTGCTCGCGTTTGGCATACAGGTCCTTGTGCGGCGGCGGAGTCGGTCCTCCGGCCCCCGAACTCGGGTGGATATTCAGCGTGGTCTGTCCCATGACAGTTGGCCTTATTCGCCCCCGCCCAAGGTGTGAACATAGACGGCGAGCGCTTTGATAGACGCATCATCAAGCCGGTCTTGCCAGGCTGGCATGTGCGAGTTGCGGGCATTGTAAATCGTACTGTAGATGGCGTCTCGCGATCCTCCAAACAACCATTCCTGGTCGGACAGATTGGGGGCACCCTGCATGCGGTCACCTTGCGCATCAACGCCGTGGCATGAGGCACATTGTTGTTGATACAGGTCCTCAACGCGGGTCGCTGCCGCCGCATCATGCTCTTGCCCGGACGCCTGCAGGACATAGTCGGTGAGATCTCCGATCTGATCCGTTGACAGAAGCTTGTCGCGTCCAAAAGCTGGCATCAGTGAGAAGCGTGTGTCGAGGTCGCCCTCATGACGAATGCCGTGACGCAGAGTGTATTCAATGCCGTCCAGCGTACCGTCCCAGAGCCAGACATCATCGGCCAGAATTGGATAACCGGCGGCGCCGCGTCCGCCCGCACCGTGGCAGGTCGCGCAATTGTCGCCAAACAGGCTCTCGCCCATCGCCAGCGCAAATTGTTGCAGTCCACGATCGGTTTCGATCTCTTCCAGAGACGCCTCCAACAGGACCACCGATTGTTCGGCGCGCGCAGTTTTCAGATCCGCGACGGCCGCGGCCACGAGGTCTCGGTCAGAGTGATTACGCAGGCCCGTCGTGTTCGTTCCCAGGCCTGGCAATGCCGGGATTGCCGGCATGAAGATCATATAGATCACCCCCCAGATGATGGTCGCGTACCAAACGTACAGCCACCAACGCGGCAGAGGATTGTTCAATTCCTTGATGCCATCCCAGCTGTGCCCGGTTGTTTCAACACCGCTATGATCGTCAACGTCTTTGATTTCACTGGCCATCAGATGGACCTCCATCGTCTAAAGGCAGCCGGGCTGCAGCGTCGAATGTCTCCTGATTGCGAGGCCAGAGCGCGTAAGTCAGCGCGCCTGCGAACATCAGGACGAAATAGATGAGACCACCGGTCTGTGCGAAGCTGGAAAGTATCTCGTACATGACTGCGTTTCCCCTATCTGCGATTGCTCAAATCGTCGGCTTCATAGGTCGAGAAATCGACCAATGTGCCGGTCATCTGGAGATACGCTACGAGCGCATCCATCTCCGTCACTTCATCTGGGTTTCCGTCCCAGTCGCGCGCCTCAACGGTGCCTTCGCGGCCAGCTTCGGCCTCGTAAGCCGCCATCAGGCTGTCATAATGGTCGAAACCTGTATCGTTCGGGTCAGCCTGTGCCATGATATGACCTTTGGCGTTCTCGATCATCTCATCGGAATAAGGCACACCGACCATCCGCTCGGTCCGCAGGCGGTCTTCGATGCCGTCATATTTGAGCTTCTTGTCCATCAGGAAGGCGTAAGGCGGCATGATGCTTTCAGGCACCAAAGCACGTGGATCAATCAGGTGGTCGACCTGCCATTCGGCAGAGTACTTTCCGCCGACCCGCGCGAGGTCGGGCCCGGTCCGTTTGGAGCCCCATTGGAACGGGTGATCATACATGGATTCCGCGGCCAGCGAGTAATGACCATAACGCTCAACCTCGTCGCGGAGCGGGCGAACCATCTGGCTGTGGCAAACATAGCAGCCTTCACGAATGTAAATGTCCCGACCCTTGAGTTCCAGCGGCGTGTAAGGACGCATGCCGTCGACTTTTTCGATCGTGTTTTCCATGTACATCAACGGCGCCATCTGGATGATCCCGCCAATCGAGACCACGACCAGAATGCCGATCGTGAGGAGCAGAGAGTGACGCTCTAGAACGCCGTGATTGTTCATCAGTCCCATGAAACTCGGGCCTCCTATTCGGCAGGTGCCAGCGCGGCGCGCGGCTCTGGTTGGGCGTAGGGATCGCTGGCCGGCTCAAGGTCTTCAGCCTCGCCATGCCCGAGCGCAGTTTTGATCAGATTGTAGGCCATGATCGCTGCGCCGCTGAAGTAAAGCAGACCTCCGAGAGCACGGATCATATAACTGATATGCTTGGCCTCGACGGTTTCCACGAAGCTGTATTCGAGGAAGCCATACTCGTTATAGGCGCGCCACATCAGGCCTTCCATGATCCCCGCAAACCACATCGAAACCATGTAGAAAATGATCCCGATCGTGGAGATCCAGAAATGCCATTCGACCAGCGATTTCGAGAACAGACCTTTTTTCTTCCAGAGCCATGGCACCAGGCAATAGAGCGCGCCGAAGCTGATATAGCCGACCCACCCGAGCGCACCGGAATGCACGTGACCAATACCCCATTCTGTATAATGGCTGAGCGAATTCACCGCGCGGACCGACATCAGTGGTCCTTCAAATGTCGACATGCCATAGAAGGCGAGTGAAACGACCATCATCCGAACCACGGGGTCCGTGCGCAGCTTGTCCCAGGCGCCGGACAGGGTCATCACGCCGTTGATCATGCCGCCCCAGCTCGGCATCCATAACATCACCGAGAACGTCATACCGAGCGTCTGCGCCCATTGTGGCAGCGCTGTATAATGCAAATGGTGGGGCCCGGCCCAGATATAGATAAAAATCAGCGACCAGAAGTGAACAATGGACAGCCGGTAGGAAAAGACGGGCCGGTTCACGCGTTTCGGAATGAAATAGTACATGATCGCCAGGAAACCGGTCGTCAGGAAGAACCCGACCGCATTGTGGCCATACCACCACTGCGTCATCGCATCCTGTACGCCCGCAAAGACCTGCACCGACTTGGACCCGGTCAAGCTCACAGGAACGGAAAGATTGTTGACGATGTGCAGCATCGCGATGGTGACGATAAAGGATAGGTAGAACCAGTTCGCGACGTAAATATGCGGCTCTTTGCGTTTCCAGAGCGTACCCAGGAAAACGAGCAGATAAACCACCCAGACCAGGGTCAGCCAGAGATCCACATACCATTCTGGCTCGGCATATTCTTTCGACTGCGTGACGCCCATCAAATAGCCGGTCGCGGCCAGAACGATGAACATCTGATAGCCCCAGAATACGAACCACGGCCACATTCCGCCCGCGAGACGCGTCCGGCAGGTGCGCTGTACAACGTAAAAGCTGGTGGCGAGCAAAACGTTGCCGCCAAACGCGAAAATCACTGCACTGGTGTGCAATGGACGCAGACGACCGAAATTCGTCCACCCAAGCTCAGGGAAATAAAAAATGCTCGGCCAGGTCAGCTGGAGCGCGATAACGACCCCGACCAGCAGTCCAGCAATGCCCCAGAACATCGATGCGGCGACACCGTATTTGACCAGGGTGTTTTCATATTCGCTCTCGTCGAACGGGTTGCGGTCAACCAGGCCACCGGCCCAGAGCGCGGTCCCGACCAGGAACGTACCGGCCAGCGCCATGAAGGTCAGCGCCTGATACTCCATGGCCGCATCCTTGGAGAATGTCGCCATCAACAAAGCCAGGAAGAGGAAAACGCCGGTGAGCGCCCCAACCCCTAGAATACTGGTATTATTCCCGCGCCTATTGGCCCCAATCGTTTCAGTCATCGCCGCCATACACCTCCGTCAATCCCCGAAAAGGGGCGGTTCCAGCTCGGCCGATGCATAACTTTCGCCGCAGTCCCCCTGAATAAGGGAAATCCCCTATGTGCGTGCGCGCCGCACTCGGTAAATACGGATGCAGATTGGCAGAGAGCGGATTCCCATATGATGACTTATTGGCAAGCAATCCTTGGCGCAGTGATGATGGTAATCGGCGGCCTGAAAACCTGGTTGCACATGGGTTCGATCCCGTTTTTGTCCTTGCCGACTTGCAATGGTGAGACGATCAGTATTGCGCTCAGCAATGCAAATTGGCTGGAACGCGCGCATTGTTGGGGCTGCTACATGCTTGCTGCAGGAATGATTGTGGCGCTGATCGCCGCATTCGATCAGTTCTCGAAGCGGCGCTCTGTCGCTTACTGAGTGGATTGATCGATGTCTGACGCCCGCTACAAAGGTTGGCTGATGTCAGAGCCCACGCTTCCGATTCTCAAAGACAAGTCCGGTCGTTACGGAGACAAGAAATCTCTGGAATTGCTGATGCAGTCTGTGCTTGCGTCCGTTCCGGACGCGATGATTGTGATCAATGATACCGGGCAGATCCTCGCGTTTAGTGCCGCTGCTGAGCGTTTGTTCGGGTACACCGGTGAGGACGTTGCGGGCAAAAATGTTTCCGTATTGATGGCGGGCGCGGACGAGCAACACCACGATCAATATATCAAGAATTATCTGTCGACGGGCGAGAAACAGATCATCGGCATTGGCCGGATCGTCACAGCCAAGCTCGCCAATGGTGAGACCATTCCGGTCGAGCTGAAAATCGGCGAAGCTGAAATTGACGGCCATAAACTGTTTACCGGATACATTCGCGACATGTCAGAACAACAGGCCAATGCCCATCGGCTGGCGCAAATGCAGGTTGAGTTGGCGAACTTCTCACGCCTCAGCGCTGTTGGAACGATGGCGTCTGCAATGGCGCACGAGCTCAACCAACCACTCACCGCGGTCGCCAATTACCTCGAAGCCGCACGCGATCTGCTCGACAAAGCCGACCCCGAAACCCTGGCATTCATTCAGGAAGCGCTCGATGCGGCAGCCACACAATCGATCCGCGCCGGACAAATTGTCCGTCGCCTTCGTGATTATGTGTCGCGCGGCGAACTCGATCTCAGATCGGTTGAGATCCAGGACGTTGTCGAAGACGCGATTTCGCTCGCCAAGGTCGGCATTGAGGGGCAATTGGCGCGGGTTATCTCGCGCGTCCCGGCAGATTTCCCGCCGCTGCTCGCCGACCGTCTGCAATTGCGCCAGGTGATCGTGAACCTGGTCCGCAACGCGATCGAAGCCCTCTCAGATACAGCCAATCCGCAAGTCTGGATCCTGGCCGAAATCGACGACGGCCTCGCGGTAATCACCGTTGAAGACAATGGGCCCGGATATAAGCCTCAAGGCGACGCTTCACCATTTGATGCGTTTAACAGCTCAAAAGCCGGCGGCATGGGGCTTGGACTTTCGATCTGTCAGACCATTCTGGATGCGCATGGCACCGATATCGAATATGCCCCCTCGACTCATGGCGGTGCCGCCTTCAAGTTCACCCTTCGCCTGGCACAAGGAGAGGAATGATATGAGTAACCGAACCGTGTTTCTGGTCGATGATGATGAAGCCATCCGCCATTCTGCGAGCTTCATGCTGCGACATGCGGGTTTTCTCGTGAAAACGTTTCCGGATGGCATGTCATTCCTGGAAGACGTTAGCAGCGATCATCAAGGGTGCATTCTCCTCGATGTGCGCATGCCTGGCATGGACGGCCTCGCGGTGCAGAGCGCGCTCAACCAACGCGGCATCACGATGCCGGTCATCGTTCTGACCGGGCATGGAGATGTGCCAGTCGCTGTCGAAGCGATGAAAGGCGGTGCGATTGAGTTTCTTGAAAAACCTTATGAAAAACAGACACTCGTCAACGCGATCGAGAATGCCTTTGGTCAACTCGATTCGCAAACCGCGGACGACCGGCGCGGCATGGAAGCTCAAGCGAAATTGGCGGCGCTGACGCCGCGCGAAACAGAAGTGCTCGAATGCCTGGTCTCGGGTTTGACGAACAAGGGGATTGCGCAGGCACTTTCGATCTCGCCGCGCACCGTCGAAATTCACCGCGCACACATGATGGAAAAGCTCGACGCTGACAGTCTGTCGGCCGCCTTGAGGCTGGCCTTCGTTGCCGGTCTTGGAGCGAAATAAGTTGAGGGACACTACCTAGAGACGCGAACGCGATCGCGACTTAGCTTTTTGACCATGCTCGACCCCGCCGTCCTTACCACAGGTGACAAGCCGTTGCCGTCCTCCAGACTGATTCTGATCGAAGATGATGAGAATGTTCGTCGGTCGATGACCATGCTGCTGCGCGCGCGCGGATTCCAGATCGACGCTTATCGAGGCGGTGCGGAGTTTTTGATGATGCAAGGCCAACATGGCGGCGACTGCCTGTTGATCGACTATAAGATGCCGCGTCTCGATGGCCTTGAGGTCATGCGGCGACTGAGGGCTGGAAACGATCAGACACCGGGCATCATGATCACTGGCTACTATTCAGATTCTCTCTATAAGCGGGCGCTCTTGGCCGGGTTTTCCAACGTGCTGGAGAAACCCTCGACGCCCGCCACGTTGCTCGATCTAATCGCCAAAACGATCAACTAGATCATCTTTGCACCGTGCGATACCTACCCATATCCGATTGAAATGGTCGCTTCGTCCGCTAGAGTTGAATACCGGCGCTTGTCTCAAAAAGCACGTCGGCGCTGTTCGGTTTTCTCAGATTTTCGACCTGTTCCGGATGCAGGAAGTCTTGCTGGAACCAGGGATGGTCCTGCTCATTAAAGATCGACATGAGCCACTCAATCGCCGCCATACCCGCCGGATTGCGCCGCACCCGTTCGGTATAGGTCAACCAGAATTGAATTGGCGCCAGTGAGGGCAGTTGTAGCGGAACCAGGTCCGGCTCGGTTTCGGCGACATAGCTCGGCAAGATCGCGATCCCACCGGAATTCGCCGCCAAGGTGATCAAGGCTGTTCCAGAGTTGGTAATCACCGAATAATCGATAAAGTCCTTGAGTTGCTTTATGTTTTTCGACCAGCGCTCGACCTGATGCACGTAGGCCGTATGCATCAGGAGCTTGCGGTTTTGAAACTCAAAGATCGATTGCGGGTGACCTTTTTCCTTCAAATAGGTCTGCGACGCGAAGCACATGTAATGCAGAGTTCCGAGGCGCGCCGAGATGATCTCCGGGTGGGTCGGCTTTTCGAACACGATGGCGAGATCTGCTTCACGGTGCACGACCTCTTCGACGGCCAATCCGATCTCGAGATCGATCTGCACGTTCGGAATCGCACGATGAAATTCGGGTAAATGCCGGGCAATCCAATACGGCCCCAGGCCATCACCCGCTTTGATTTTTACCGCGCCAGCAATTGTTGTGTTGGTTTCTGCGACCTGATCGCCGACCGTTTCGACCAGGCCTTGCATTTTCTGAACGAGGTCGAGCAAGCGCTTGCCCGCCGCAGTCAACTCCACGCCTCGCTTTGATCGTTGAAACAGTTTGGTGCCGAGTTCGCGTTCCAGGTCATTGATCCTGCGGCTCACAGTCGGCGTTGATTCGCCCAGCGTGCGCGCCGCAGCGGTCATACTATGAGCTTCCGCCACCAGGCGAAACACTCGTAATCTGTCCCAGTTAAACCGCTCCGATAACACGTCACTCCCCAATAATATTATTCGTGCGCCAAGTTTCGCGCACAGGGCAGCTATAATCCAGACCTAAACTGCATTTTGAGCAAAACAGATAAGATTCGAAGAGTCGAGTTAAGCTTTTTCATACCGCTTTCTGGCACACACTTTGACAACAAAAGTAGGTGGAGAAATGACAAAGCGGGTGAGCGAGTCCGAGCGATTGGACCGCGTATTGGCCACTATGCGGCTATTGCAGAGCCATCTCGAAGAAGCGAATTTCGAGGTCACGGAGTTTGAGGAAGTGGAGATTTTCCTGGATCTGGCGCTCGACGCTGGCGAAAAGCTGCGCACGCCCGACTACGCCCCCGTCGTCGATCGCTATTTCAGGTAGCCGGACCTAGCGGCCTTTTTTGCCGAGACCGATTTTCTTGGCAAAATCCGAACGTCGGCGTGCATATTCCGGTGCCACCATCGGGTAATCCGCAGGCAAGCCCCAACGCGCACGATATTCATCCGGCGACATGTCATAATGGGTGCGCAGATAGCGTTTCAGCATTTTCAGCTTCGCACCGTCTTCCAGACAAATGATGTGGTGATCGGTCACTGACTTCTTGATCGGGACCGCTGGATCCGGACGCGGCGCCTGGGTTCCGGCGTCAGCAAGTTCTCCAAGCTTGGCGTGAACCACTTTCAGTAAATCAGGTAGATCAGATGCGCTGATTGCATTGTTACTGACATAGGCCGTTACAATGTCAGTTGCTTGGGTCAACAAATCTAAATTCGAGACGGTATCAGGTGCTGTGTTTGTCATCTGTCATGGTTACAAACACTATTTGCCAGTTGTCTATAATTCGGTTCTGGATTGCAGATTTATGTATTTCGGCCGGTGGATCGTTTCAAATCTCGAACATTAGACTTGATCTGATCGAACTGTTTTACAACTAGACCTTTTAAATCGCAATAGAATTCGCAAGAATCACGCGTGTGCTTACCAACCGCCGCCACCGCCGCCGCCACCACCACCGCCGGAGAATCCGCCTCCTCCGCTCCCCGAGGAACCGGAGCTTTGAGGCATTGCCGTAGTGACGCCAGTACTCATGCCTGAGATCATATTGTCGGTCATTCCGCCGATTGACCCAAACGATCGCGCGCTCATATTTGTCCAGGTTGGATCATAGTTTTTTGCGGCCTCCGGGATCAGACGCTCGAAGTGTTTCGTCCATGGCTTTTCGACACCAAGTGCAACAGCATAAGGCAAGAAGGTCTCATAGCGTTCGACGGTCATAGGCGGCGGCGCATCACTCCCAACCTCGACCGAATTGAGCTGAAGCTTTTCGGCTTTCTCCATGTAAAGCCGGAAGCCTTCCAAATGGGTTCGAACGTCCTGACCTTTGCGGGTCGGCGCAGGCATCAGGTACATAAACAGCCCGTTCAATCCGATCAGACCGACCACAAACAGCGTATGCCAGCCGGACCAATACGACGCCTGAATAGCAGCAAATATTATCGTGCCGACGCTTAAGATGCCGCCGAGGATCACATAACCAAGGTTCCACTGGAAATAGGGCGAGCCATACTTGCGCGAGATCTTCTTCCGAAAACTCTCATAGGCGGCGGTGAAGCTCGCATCGAACTTTTCGCCAAGTTTGACTGAGGCCCTGCCCGCAAACAAAAGGTCGTACAGCTTCGACAACTCCGCCGTTAAACCGTTGGTGGAACTGGGCGTGGTGTTCACGAGTGTCGTTTTCTTCTTGTCTTTCTTATCCACATCGATGCGCATCCATCCTTTTGCGGCGAGATACATCAAGCTGGAGATCAGACCATCATGCCCGCGAAATCCGCGATAATAGATATGGTGCGCGGCGGCCGGAGAGTATCCATGGGGTGGCTCATATTGCGGGAAAACGGGTCCCTTTACCGGGTCGCGTCCGACGCGGTCGAAGCTGCGATTGTAGAATCCGAGAAGCCCGAGAAAGGACGCGATCAAAGCCGCGAGTGAGCCATAACGCGCCCACCAAAGCCATCCGCGGTCCGAAAGCGATGGCGGATCTATCACACCTTTTTCGAGTGTGATCGAAACAGACAAACCTTCACGAACGCCAAGCGGCGCATTGGTTTGGAAACTGTGCGTCGTACCACGCCCCGCATAAACATAGTCCCGGCCCTGAGCACCCAAGCTGCCCGTATAGCCGTTTGCCTCAATCAACGTCGCGCCATCCGGCAATCTGATTTCAACCCGTGCCTGATTGATCGGAAACAGCCAATATGTGCCTGTCGCATTCCAGAACAGCTCATCAGACCGTTCGCCATAGCGGATCATGTTTTTAACGCGGTAGCGAATTTGGTAGCTGTGGACCCGGTGATCGAGATAGACGTCCGGATCGCCTATTCTGACCTGCACGGCATTTCCAATAGTCTCTCGCGTAAAGGGTTCGCGTCTACCGTCTTTGCGAACACTCAGGATTTTATAGCGAAACGGAAGTCTTTTGACGTCATCCTCATCGAGGTAGAAGGCGGGAAGATCGCGAAAAATGCCGCGCCGTATGTCGCGGCCTTCGACGTTCACATCGATCGTTTCGGTGACGACGATATCGCCATCTTTTTCGACCTCGATCAGGACGTCAAAGCTTCGGATCTCTTCCTGCGCTTGCATCGCCAAACAGGCCCCAAAAGCGATCAGGACCAGGGCCGCAAGGCGCGCCAATACTGGCATCAGGCAGATCCCCCAAGGTCGATCTCCGGGAGCGCGCGATCACCCATTTGAATCTCGAAAAAGTGGCGCCTTCTGAACCCAAACATTCCAGCGATCAAATTGCCGGGAAAGCTCTCGACGGCGACATTCATTTCTCTCACAGCGCCATTGTAAAACCGGCGCGCCATTTCGATCTTGTTTTCTGTTGCTGAAAGCTCGGTTTGCAGCTCTTTGAAATTCTCGTTCGCTTTCAGGTCCGGATAATCCTCTGCGAGCGCCAGGAGCTTTCCAACCGGCGCGCCCAGCGCACTTTCCTTGGCACCGCGTGTGCCAGGACTATCGCCAGCTTGCAGGGCCGCATTGCGTTTCATGATGACGTCTTCGAACAATTGGCGTTCGTGGCTGGCATAGCCTTGCACCGTCGTCACCAATTGCGGGATCAGATCGGCCCGGCGCTTCAGCTGCACATCGATGTCGGCCCAGCCATTATTGACCATGTTCCGTTTGCCCACCAACTGATTGAACAAGATGATCACGAAGACCAGAAGCGCAACCAGGACCCCGAGGATTACGTAAATTGGTGTCATTTTCCGCGACCCCTCTGTTTCCACGCGACCTAGGCTTAGGGTATTCCTCAGAATTGTGAAGACCGCGGCCCGCTGCGTCGCGAATCCGAGGTCTTGCATACCTTTGATTGCCAGTTTCGAAGCCGCGGTCTAGATCAAATATATTGTCTAAAAAGTGGGAGAAATGGGCATGACAGAGGCCACAGAGCAGGCACCAACAAAAGGCTTTCTCGGCTGGGTCGAGAAAACGGGCAATAAATTGCCCGACCCGGTGTTTATTTTCTTCTATTTGATCATCTTGCTGGTCGGAATTTCAATTGTCGCGGAGCTGCTTCATGTTTCAGCAGACCACCCGACGCAGCTGAATGCCGATGGCACCCCCCGCGTTGAAGAGGCGATGAGTCTTTTGTCTCCAGAGAACATTCGACACCTTTGGGTCGATATGCCGAAGACATTCACGCACTTTCATCCACTAGGCTACGTCCTGGTCGTTATGCTAGGCGCCGGCGTGGCGGAACGTTCTGGTTTGTTTGCGAGTGCCATTCGCGGTGCGGTGCGAAATGCCCCCAAGATGCTTCTGACGCCGCTTGTGGCGTTGATTGCAATGCTCTCAAACCACGCGGCCGACGCCGGTTATGTGGTCATGATTCCACTCGCAGCAATTATTTTTGCTTCCGCAGGACGCCACCCACTCGCCGGTATTGCAGCCGCGTTCGCAGGCGTATCAGGCGGTTTTTCCGCCAACCTGGCACCCGGGCAACTCGATGCGTTGCTCTACGGCATTACCGAGACCGCTTATGATGCGAGTTCCATCGATGCCGGATGGACCATGAATATTGCAGGCAACACGTATTTCATCATGGCCTTGCTGTTCATCTATATGCCGATCATCTGGTTTGTGACCGATCGCATCATCGAGCCGCGTTTGGGCAAATGGGTGCCGGATGAGGGCGCGGATGCACAAAGTTATGGTGACGAAAACCAGCCGCTGAAACCAGAGCAGAAGAGAGGCCTTGCTTGGGCAGGCATTGCCGTTCTGGGCGTGTGTGCGCTTTGGGCTGCGATGACGTTTGGACCTGGCACGCCGTTGATTGACGAGGCCGCCTGTGCCGGCGAAGCGGCGGCGTCTGGCACCTGTAGTCCGATCTCGAATTACGGGCCGTTCTTCAAATCTCTGGTCGGCGGATTTTTGGTGCTCTTCCTCGCCGCAGGTTGGGCGTATGGCGCAGCCGCAAACACGATCAACAATCACAGGGATCTGGTCGACATGATGTCTGAGGCAATGAAAGACATGGGTTACTATCTCGTACTCGCCTTCGCCGCAGCGCATTTCGTCGCCATGTTTGGCTGGTCGAACCTTGGTCTGATCACAGCGGTGCATGGCGCAGATGCGATCCAGGCAAGCGGGCTTCCGCTTCCAATCGTTCTTGGTCTGATCGTATTGTTCTCAGCATTGCTGAACCTGTTTGTCGGGTCAGCCAGCGCGAAATGGGCGCTGATGGCGCCCGTGCTTGTGCCAATGCTCATGTTGCTCGGTATCAGCCCGGATGGCGCAACCGCAGCGTATCGCGTTGGTGACGGCGCGACCAATATTATCACACCGCTAATGGTCTACTTCCCGCTCATATTGGTATTTGCTCAGCGTTGGAAAAAAGATTTCGGTCTCGGGAGCTTAACAGCGATGATGATCCCTTATTCGATCTGGCTTCTGATTTCGGGCGTCATCCTCATGATGATCTGGATCTTCCTTGGCATCGATCTCGGTCCAGGCGCACCTGCGCAGATCCCGATCCCAGGCGCGAGCTAAAGCCCCAGCGCTTTGCGTTTCAATTCGAACTCCTCTGGAACTGGCGCCTCGAGCGCCAGTTTCTTTTTGTTCGGCAGGGTGATCTTGAGCCCCGCGGCATGCAGCATCAATCGCTCAACATTCGTGTTCTCGGGGCCATAAATATCGTCTCCCAGGATCGGGCACCTCATGGCTGCCAGGTGAGCGCGGATCTGATGCATGCGACCGGTCTTTGGACGCGCTTCGATCAGGCCATGCTCGCCTGATCGCGCAAGCACCTGCCAATCCGTGCGCGCGGCGTCGGCGCCAGCTTCCAATGAGCCCGGTTCAACCCTGCGCCCGGTCTTCAGCAGAGGAACATCACAAACGCCTCGCAGCGTCGTCGGCACCTGCCCAGCGACCAATGCCAAGTATCGTTTGCGCACGCGGCGCTCGGCGAATTCCGCCGAGAGTGCAGCAATCGCAGGTTTGGTCTTACCTGCCAGGATCAGGCCCGATGTTCCGGCATCAATGCGATGGACCAGTTGCGGCCGCTTACCGTTCGAGCGAGCAAACGCCCAGAGCAAATGGTCCAACGATGTGCCGCGATTGCCGCGCGTCTGAACTGCCACCCCTGACGGCTTGTCGAACGCCAAAACGTATTCATCTTCATAGATCAACCAAGACCGCACGCGCGCATTTTTGTCGTCCGCGAGTTTAGGAATTGGCCGATTTCTCATACGCGCTCATCCTCGCCCTGCGGTGGGATACCTCGAGTGATCAACCTTGAACCGATATGCCGCTGACAATAATCGTCGCCAACACAATTGCGCCCGTCACGTTGGTCCAGAACAAGAAGAGGAGAAATAGCCGCAATCCGGACATCATCACCCCCGACGCCCCGGCCACCATCAGGCTGCGCCAGACATAGGCAAAGAATGAGATCAGATAGATCCAAAACACGATTCCAGGCAGGTATGGCCCGGCAAACATCATGAATGCGCCAGTGATGTAGATCCATGAGTGCAAGTGCAAGGCATGAATGGCGTGGTCATAGACAAACAGGCTACGCCGCCAGACATGCAGTAGACACAGCGCAATCACGGTCATCGGAACCAGAAGGATGCTGAGACGCGGCAGCCATTTTTCGAGCTCTGCGGCGAACTGATCCGGGCGGTTCAGGACCGCAGAAATCCGCTCTTCGACATCGATGCGAATTTCATCTGGAGCGTGCACCGTGATGTTGGCTTGTTCCAGTTGCGCCCGCGCCGTCTCGTCGAGTTCGGGCACCTCTGCACCTTCGGCGAGGCTTTGCTCGATCTCAGCACGCGTGTCATCATCGATGCTGTTCAGCCATTGCCCGGGGGTAACCAGGGCAAAGAGCATGAAATAGAACAACAAGCTCGCCAGCAGGAACAACCGAAATGGCGGCACATAGCGTGCGCGTTTTCCTTCGGTATAGTTTCGGGTCAATCGTCCCGGACGAAACAGCAGCACCGGCAGGGTCCGCGCCAGACGGCCGTCCACCGTAAACGTATCTGAGACGGTCTCGCCAATAAGCGACCAGATCGGCCGGTGAAAGCTCGCCGCGAGCTGACCGCACTTCTGGCAATATTTCTGATCGACCTCGGTCCCGCAATTGCGACAAGGTTCACCGCTTAGATCAGCAGATTGCTTCGTCGTGAGCCCGCCCGCAGAGGCAGCTCCCGCGATTTCGAGTTCGATGGACATTCTCCTCCCCGATCCTGTCCCTAATCTTCAGTTTCCGTGTCGTCGGCTGCGGGCGCCGGACACAACCAGCGCGACCGGTGATTATCTTCTGCCGTCTCTGCCCAACCGTCGAGACCTGGATCGACCAGATTCTTGGTGACCTGAAACCACATTGGCGTGATCGGATGGTCTTCCAGCATGATCTTCTCGGCCTGCGCAAACAATTCCGCCCGGACCGTCAAATCCCGCTCCCGGCTCGCAGCTTCGAGCAGGCGATCATATTCCGGATTGGCGTAATTGCCGTAATTCTGCTGCCCCGTTTCAGAGTCGAGCAAATACAGGAAGTTCAGCGGATCATTATAGTCCGCGAGCCACGCCCCGTCGGAGACCTGGAAATTGCTTTGCCTGAGATCGGCATAGAGCACTTTCGTGTCCTGTCGCAGGATCTGCGCGTCGACCCATGGTGCAATCTCGTTCCAATTAGCTTGTGCAACCGGCGCCGCTTTTGGATTATCGTCGGTTGACCGGTGCTTATACTCGAACCGGAAAGGATTGTCGGGCCCATAACCCGCATCTTCGAGCAACGACCGGGCTTCAGCCAGGCGTTCGGGTCGGCTCAGAGATTTCCAGGACACTTCAGGTCTGTCGGTTTCGTAATTGTTGATACCGGGCGGCACGAAGCTGTAGGCTGGGACAAAGCCGGGCGTCAGGACATTCTCAACCAGGTATTCCCGGTCCAGCGCCATGGCGAGAGCTTTGCGAACGCGAATATCATCGAATGGCGCCTCGCTTGAATTGAAGCTCCAATAGGTCGTTAGCAATCCAGGTGTTGTGCGAGCCCAGCCCGGCAACCGTCGATCAAGCTCGGCTTTCCGGCCGCCATCAAATGCATTGTTGATATCGAGTTCACCGGCTTCGATCCGGCGCTCGACCGCAGCAAGATCCTCGAGCTCGAAATAACTGACGCGTTCAAAGCAGAGTGTGTCGGCCTCGTAGAATGCGGGGTTTTTTTCGACCACCAGCTGATCGCCAGTGACCCAGTAGACCAGCTTGTATGGTCCGTTCACCTCGATATTATCCGGTTGCACCCAGGCTTCGCCATATTGCTCGACAATGTGACGTGGCACCGGGTAAGTCGTGTAGTGCGTCAACAGCCCTAGCAGATACGGCGCCGGCTGTTCCAGCGTAATTTCCAACGTCCGGTCATCGATCGCACGCACGCCAAGCTCCTCAGGCGCAATGCGCGCTTCATTCAAGGCTTGGGCGTTTTTGATGATGTAAAGCAGCGACGAATATTGAGAGGCAATCGCCGGATCCTGAATGCGCCGCAGTGCGAATACGAAATCTTCAGCTGTCAGCGGCGTGCCATCTGACCAAGTCGTATCACGCAGGTTAAACGTCCAGACCAAGCCGTCTTCAGAGGTCGTCCAGCTTTCCGCCATTGCCGGAATAACCTGCCCATCAGCCGTATGCTGTGTGAGGCCAAGAAACATGTCGCCGATGATGATGTTTTCCCATGCAGCTGAAGAGCGGTGCGGGTCGAGCGTGTCGACTTTCGCCGAAATTCCTCGGCGAAGTGTCAGTGTGTCGTCGCCGCTGCCTCCGCCGCCACAGGCCGTCACAGCAAGGGCGAACGCGATCGCGGTTCCGGCAAAAAGTCGATTCAAGCGCATCAAGGCTCTCCTGGCGAATAAAGTTATGTTTGCAATGAACTTTGTTTCAGACAAAACGGCCCTTGCCTAGGCTCAGCCTGTCACATGGCCCGGATCATCGGCGGCGGAAGAAGCCAACAAAACCAAACAATCCAGCGAACAAAGAGCCAATGCCTCCTGCAACCACGGTGATGGGGCTGACAGACCTCGCAATCGCAATGGCCTGGCCAATTCGAGAGACCTCGACATCAACCGTATCGCGAAACGTACGCAATGGCAGGGCCTGATCATCCATGAGCGCAAACAGCTCGATCACGAGTTCCTGATTGCCGACCGCGGTGGGCGTCACTTTCCAGCGCCAGACATTTTCTGTCAGCGGCGAGATTAGCTGCGTGTCCGGTGTGATCGCTTCGACATCAAACGACTCGCCTGACACCAGGGCGCGAACAGTCGACGAAATCTGGGCTTCGCCTTCAACCACATTTCCCGTCCCAGGCAGCGCCTCGACCGCGGAGTCATCGCCGGTTGCATCAAGAGCGAGCGTCACGGTGAACGCGCGGCCAAACTGCGCAGACGACGGCGTTTCGTGCGCGATGGGTACCGTTCTGAGCGCACTCATGAAATCACTATCAGCTGACGCGACCCCGAAAAACTCATCATCTCCTGCCCCAGGTTCAATCTCGAGACTTCGGGCTCGCGCACTGCGAACAACCGGATCTGACTCAGGCCCAGAGTCGAAACCCACACTGCCGGGAGGTGGTGACGCCGAAACGGCGGCCTCCTGCTTCTGCGACTGGAGGTATTGATACCCCCCGAATGACAAGGCACCGAGACCAACAAGGATCAGCAAAATCGAAAACAAACGGAACATGGCGTGATATTCTCCCCGATCACTTCAAGAAGCTACCACAAAAATCTCGGTTAAAAACCCGTCGCTTTTGAGGCGGGCCTGTTCATCTTGCGGACGGGTGGCCTAAGCGCCCGGTTAGACGGCACGTTCCTTGGTCGCCGTGAAGCGGATTTCAGGGTTCTTTTCCTGCGCATATCCGACATCCCACGCATTCTTCGCGAGATAGACTGGCGCATCATCCAGATCCGTGCCCGACGCCGATTTGTTCTTGTCGAGAAATGCCGTCAGGACATCCTCGTCGTCACAATGAATCCATCGCGCGACATTGTACGGCGCCTCTTCAAACACGACATCGAGACCGTATTCATTCACCATCCGCTCGGCCATCACATCAATCTGCAGTGATCCCACCGCGCCGACAATCATGTCAGACCCGATATTGGGTTTGAACAATTGCGTGACGCCCTCTTCCGCCAGACCTTCCAGCGCTTTGCGCAAATGCTTGGCTTTCATCGGGTCGGTTGTGCGCGCCCGTCGTAAGATTTCGGGGGCAAAGTTTGGAATGCCCGCAAACTTGATATCGCCCGCTTCTGACAGACTGTCACCGACGCGAAGTTGGCCATGATTGGGAACACCAATCACGTCTCCGGCATAGGCGGTTTCAGCAATCTCGCGATCCTGAGCCAGGAACATCAGCGGATTGTGGATGTTGATTTGCTTCCCGCTGGCGGTCTTCAAGCGCATGCCACGTTTGAACTCGCCCGAGCAAAGCCGAAGAAACGCCACGCGGTCGCGGTGATTAGGGTCCATGTTCGCTTGAATTTTGAACACAAAACCGGCGACGCCTTTATCGTCTCGATTGAGCGTATGCTCAGCCCCTTTTCGATGACAGCTTTGCGGGCGCGGCGCTGGCGCAAATTCTTCCAGGACCGAAAGCAGCTCGCCCACCCCGAAATGGCGCAATGCTGTGCCGAACACGACAGGCGTCATATGGCCTTCGAGAAATGCTTGCTTGTCGATCTGGGGCAGCATTGCGAGGGCCATCTCGCCGCCCTCTTCCAGCTCTTCCAGCGCGCTATGGTCGACTTGATCACGCACGTCTTCAAGCGCCACGCGGGGTGATTCGCCTGGTGTCAGGCCTTCGTCAGCCGTTTTTTTGGAATAGTGCAGAAACTCGCCCGTGCGCAGGTCAGTCATCCCGCCAAAGCGCTGTCCGGATGCCGCCGGCCAGTAAAGGGGCGCGCAGTCGAGTTGCAACTGATCCTGAACCTGATCCAGCAATTCAAGCGGATCGAGCGCTTCACGATCCATCTTGTTGATGAAGGTCACGATCGGGATGTCTCGCAGGCGACAGACCTCGAACAATTTCAATGTCTGCGGCTCAATACCTTTCGCCGCGTCGAGCACCATGATCGCGCAATCGGCGGCTGTTAGCGTTCGATATGTATCTTCAGAAAAGTCTTCGTGACCGGGCGTGTCGAGCAGGTTGTAGACATTGCCGCGATACTCGAACGTCATCACCGAGGCGCTGACGGAGATACCGCGGTCGCGTTCAATCTTCATCCAGTCCGACGTTGTGCGCCGCCGTTCGCCGCGTGCCGCTACCTCACCGGCCGCGCGGATCGCACCGCCCGCCAATAGGAGGTTTTCCGTCAATGTCGTTTTACCGGCATCGGGATGCGAAATGATCGCAAATGTTCGGCGGCGGCCCGCCTCTTCAGTCAAAGACATGGGAAATTCTCAAATTTGATCAGGCCGAGCGGTTAACCGAAAATACAGATGGCTTCAATTGACCTGTATGCGTTCTGTGCGGGTTCTTTATCGGCTCACGCGCGGCGACGTTGATCGCGATCATTTGCTGCGCCGGTCTTGAAAGTCTCAAGCACCAGTTGCGGTACATTGCTGAGGCGCGCCTCGACATCGCCCGCCGGGGTCGGCTTGAGGATCAGACTGTTCGCACCGGTTTTTGAAATGATCAGCGCCGCATAGTCTCGCAAAGTCTCGTCTTCCTGTGGTTCGGAGGATGGATCTATGCGCGTTTTAACAAAGTCGACAGCCTCATCGGCGCGCATCAGACGGGGGTCGCCGCATCCCATATCGCGCCAACGTCCGAGGATTCGCGCCTCAGGCGCATCAATTTCAATGACCTTGTCATTCAGCAAAAATAACATGGATCGTCCCTCACTTATCGCCCATGTCGGTGATTTGGAGTTAATGAACCGTTACAACGTGTAATTGAAGCAGCTATTCGACCGGCTCGGTCAGAAAGTGACGCCCGTCCCGGTCCTCAATTTCGATCACCCAAAGGTCTCGGTCACGGTCTCGCGCCCGGGCAATATAATCGTCCACACTGGGCTCTTCCGGGCCAATCCCCTGCGACTCGAGATCGGCAAAGATCCGTGTGCCTTCCATTGACGTTCGCGGCACGAACGCGCGCGCGTTGCCGCGCAAATTAGCGACTTTGATCAACACATCCCCGCGCGAACTCTCGCCGCGCTGCAGCACAAAAGCAGACGCGCCCGCGACTTGCGCACGGCGCACCAGCGCGTCGACCCAAACGTGGGTCGGAAGTCTTTCGTCAAACATCGGATGTCATCATGGTTTGCATTCTGGAGTAGGTCTCACTCTGCCGCGCGCTTCTGATCTTCGCTTAAAGCGGGCAAGGTCACGGTGACTGTTGTTCCGGCACCGGGGGCGGTTGCGATTTTGACCGTGCCACCCTGCATTTCCGCCAGACGGTGCACGAGCGCCAGCCCAAGCCCAGTTCCGGCGCGGCCTTTTGCGTTGCGGCCTTGCGCAAACGGAGAGGCAATTCGGGCAAGGTCCTGCGCGTCCATTCCCGCTCCCGTATCGCGGACTTGAATAATCGCTTTGCCGTCGCGGATGTCGGAGACCAGAGACACCGTCTCGCCTGGCGAGGAATACTTGATCGCGTTTGAAACCAGATTGTCCCAAATCCGGCGCACTGCCCCAGCATCTGCCAAGGCCAGAACCTCGCGGTTGGTGTTCATGGCCAGCCTGATCCCCGCCTTGTCCGCCACCGCTTGTGATTGACGCAGCACGCTTTCGCCGCTCGCAGCCACATCCATAGGCGCAAGATCGAGCTCATATGTCCCAGCTTCCGATCTTGCATAGCCGAGCATGTCTTCGACCAGACGCAACAGGGTTTCGCCGCTTTCACGGATCAGCCCGGGATAGTCTTTATAGGCGTCTGGCATCGGACCCCGAATTTCAGCGTCCATAATATCCGCAAACCCGATCACCGCATTGAGCGGACTTTTCAGATCGTGGCCTAGCCCTGCAAAAAAGCTCGTACGCTCGAGCACGTCAGCCGAAACACCGCCGACCATTCCGGTCGTCGGCGTCAGAACAATCAGACCGCCTATCGCGGTCTCGAAGCGGAGCACATCCAGTTC
>SPJK01082078.1_pt1 | contig 33320 bp, 23 predicted proteins | sample 3741771 | NCBI WGS metagenome assembly SPJK01 (sample SAMN10925997, study PRJNA522277) | cold seep metagenome | isolation source: Elba SIP-enriched marine methane seep metagenome, extraction at timepoint T2 | place: Italy: coast of Elba, Mediterranean Sea
GATCCCCGTCGTTCACCCTTGCAAAGTACACTGTTTGGATCATTGGAGAAGTAGATATGGTCACCAACCGAGACAACCCATTCATTGAGACCGGCGAGGCGGAGGCGATCCTCCCACTGCCCAACGATGCAAAGCCCGTGACCGTGATCGGGACGCCGGCGATTCGCAACACCTTTGACGAGGTGTGCATCAAGCAGACGATCAACTCCGCGATGGCGCCAGGCGTCTCCACGATGGTCCTCAACCCCGACGCACATCTCGGGTACGGAACCCCTGTCGGGTGCGTGCTCTCGAGCCCTTCGCATATCTACCCCGGCCCTGTCGGGGTGGACATCAAGTGCTCGATGTCGCTGCTCTCGGTGGATATCGACGAGTCCGCGATCCGTCAGCCGCAGGTCCGCCGTCGTTTGATCAACGCGATCTGCGAGCGCACACCAACCGGGACCGGCAAGGGTCAGCGTTCGGTCGCCAAGGCGCGACATGTGTCCGATCAGCTCGGACGCAAGGCGATCACCCAAGGCGCATCCGCGGAGGTCTGTGAGCAGCTCGGGATCCCGGTTGAGTGGGCGATGCGTTGCGAAGACTCGCAGCACACCGGTCACGACGGGACGCACGATGCGCTCGAGCGTCGCCTGGATATCCTGTGCCGAAACAACCAGTTCTCGCAGCGACTGCCCCGCAAGGTCCGACAGCTCGGGTCCTACGGCGGCGGGAACCATTTCGGTGAGTGCGAGGTTGTCCGGGTCGCCGAAGGCGATCGCGCGAAGAACACTGCCGAGGTCTTCGGGCTCAAGGACGGCCAGGTCGCGTTCTTGTCGCACTGCGGATCTCGCGGGTTCGGGCATGACCTTGCTGCGGGGCAGTTCAAGGCGCTGCAGGCGCACTTCGCCAAGTGGGATACCCCGCTGCCCGGCGGGGATCGTCAGCTCGTCTACGCGCCCCTCGGGACGCACGAGGCGAACAACTACATCGACGACATGTCGATGGGTGCGAACTTCGCGACGGTGAACCATCTCCTGATCAACGCGCTCGTGCTCGAGGCGTTCCAGGAGATCTTCCCCGGCGTCGATGGGCGGCTGGTGTACTTCATCAGCCACAACATCGCGCGTCAGGAAGTCGTGAACGATCGTCTTGAGTGGGTGCACCGCAAGGGCGCGACGCGTGCGTTCCCGGGTGGGCACCACGCTCTCAAGGACACGCCGTTCGCCGACACCGGGCACCCGATCCTGCTCCCGGGCAACCCCCAGGCAGGGTCAGCGGTGATGGTCGCGGATCCGGGTGCTGTGAAGTCGTGCTACTCCGTGAACCACGGGGCAGGGCGCATCATGGGACGCAAGGCCGCGGCTCGCACGCTCGATCAGGCCAAGGTCGACGCGTCGTTCGCGGAGCGTGACATCCTGACCAACTGCCGAACCTACCCGATCGACGAAGCGCCCGACGCCTACAAGGACTTCGACGAGGTCCTGCGATCGGTGAAGACGGCAGGACTCGCAAGCGAAGTCGCGCGACTCGACGCGAAGTTCGTGATCAAGGACGGGGACAAGGCGGATGATTGAATCCGATCTCGTTTCCCAAGGAACATCAATGAAGGAGGTGCCGCATGATTTGCACACGGAGTACAACGAACTGAATTTTGAACCAAGACACATATATGCCGTGCGCGGGTTAGGTGCCCGCCGCGGATATTGAATGACTGAACGTATGGACATGATTACAAACATTCTGCACGATTCGCCCATCTTCCAGGGCGGGCTCGCCCTGATGATTACCGGGTGGATCGGCTACACATTGCGCTCGATCCCATCGCGGATCTTCCAACTCGCACGCGGCGCATGCACGCGTGTGATCGAGGTGCGCGAGCACCACCCGCTCTACGACGCGTGGCTGGGACTTGTTACGGAATCCGCGATGCGCCCCGGCGGTCCTCGCACACTCGAGGTCCGCGCAATCGCGAACGAGGAGTACGATCAACGAGCTGCCAACTCCATCTTTGCAGCTGGTCATGATCGGTTCTGGGCATGGATTGAGAACCGGCTCTGCCGAGTCACCATCATGCGCGAGGACGCAGCGGGTCGTCATGACCTGATGCGGAAGAACATGATCCGTGTGGAAATCATCGGTGGATCGCGCGGAGATATGCTGCGCATGATGCGCGAGGCAAAGCGTCGCGCCAACGTCTTCGAGGATCGCCAAGTGGTCGACCTGTGCGATAAGTACGGATCGCGTAGCACCATGAACCTCCCGCGTCGGTGCCCGACGACCCTTTGCCTCCCAGATGGGTTCTTTGAATCCATCGAGGAACGGGTCACCCGTTTCCTTTCGTCACGCGACGAGTACGAGCGGGTCGGTGTCCCGTGGCGATACGGGATCATGCTCCACGGCAAACCCGGAACGGGGAAGACCACGATCGCACACACACTCGCGTCACGCATCGGTCATCGGCTCGCGGTGATCCCATTGGCGGATCTACGATCGGACGAAGAACTTGTTTCCTCGTTCGATGCGGTCCGAGACCAATCGATCGTGCTCATCGAGGACGTCGATTGCGCGTTCAGACAACGCGAGAACGCAGAAGCAGAAGGTATCTCATTCTCAGGGTTCCTCAACTGCATCGACGGCGTGCTCGCGCCACACAACGGGCGGATCCTTATCATGTCCACCAACCACATCAACAAGCTCGACCCGGCCCTCATCCGACCCGGTCGGATCGATGCACGGATCGAGGTCCCGTTGCTTGATCGCAATGCCGCGATTGGATACGTCGATCGACTCTTCCCGCACATCACGGATCGGCACGAGATCGTGGACGAGGTCATGAGCACCGATGCACCAACCGGCGCGATCCTCATCAATCGGATCATGCAAGAGGATTGGCGAAGAACCCAATCGCGAATTGATGATGAAGTCTGCACCCGAGAAACGGTTACCGTTCGCACTGATCGTGAGGTTGCGAACCGAGTTCAGGACAGGAGATGGCGATGATTCACATCAATGGCTCTCAACCCAATGCTTCCAAGGAGTGAACCCTCATGATGACTGAAGCTCGAAATCGAATCCACAAGATCGTCTGCAGCAGTTGTCGACAAACTTTGACTCATCCGCTGCGAGCGATATTCCCTGAAGACAAAGTCAGCGTTGCATCGATCGCGCCATTCGAAAATGGTATCGTTTCGACTGTCCTTGATTTCGGAGTAAGAACCAATCACTTCGAACATGACTGCCTCTTTAATTTCATCGTTCACCTCGAATCGATGATCGGCTGTGAAGGAGATAGCTCGACCTTTGGTTGTTGTGGTTATTCACCAGAGGACAAACCCAATCTCATTTGCCGATGCGGCAGTGCCGTAGGATGGATATGGAGCGATTGCCAAGATTTGCAACGAGTCATCTTCGACAATCGTACGACAGAGATCCAAGTCATTTCATCAACTGATAGCTGGTAACAATGTCTCAAGAAACAATCCACATCAATGGCTCAATGGGCGAAGGCGGTGGGCAGGTCTTGCGCTCGTCACTCGCGCTGTCAATGGTGACCGGGCAGGCGTTCGTCATCGACAACATCCGCGCCGGGCGTCGCAAACCCGGGTTGCTGCGTCAGCACCTGACAGCCGTCAAAGCGGCTGCGGAGGTTTCGTGCGCGCACGTCTCGGGTGCGGCGCTTGGGTCTGACTCGATCGAGTTCACGCCTGGGCCGATCAATGCGGGTTCGTACCGGTTCTCGATCGGAAGCGCGGGAAGCACGACGCTTGTGCTGCAGACGGTACTCCCGGCGTTGATCCAAGCAGACGGACCGAGCGAAATCATCATCGAAGGCGGGACACACAACCCGTTCGCGCCCACGGTGCACTTCCTCACCAAGTGCTTCCTCCCGGTGCTCGCGAAGATGGGCCCGAAGGTCGATGTCGAGCTCGTGCGCCACGGGTTCTTCCCCGCGGGGGGTGGGCAGATCCGCGTCTCGATCGAGCCGGTTGAGCGGCTCTCGCCGCTTGATCTCATCGAGCGTGGGGATATCACGCGACGTCTGGCAACCGCGACCGTCGCGGGCCTGCCTGGCGCGATCGCGGATCGTGAGCTCGAAACCGTCGCGAAGAAGCTCGATCTCACCAACAACGAGATCAAGCACGACCTGATCGGCGACGGGCTCGGACCCGGCAATGTCCTGAGCATCGAGCTCGAGAGCGATAAGCTCACCGAGGTCATCACGGGGTTCGGCGAGAAGAACGTATCCTCCGAGAAAGTCGCGCGGGTCGCATCAAAGCGCGCAAAGGAGTACGTCTCCTCGGGTGTACCTGTCGGGTTGCATCTCGCAGACCAGTTGCTCATTCCACTCGCACTCGCTGGGGAGGGCGCGTTTCGGACCGGTGTCCTGACGCGTCATACCAAGACCAATATCGAGGTGATTGAATCGTTCATGGGATGCGCCTTCCAGATCGAAGAAACCGAACCTGGGCGCAACCTGATCTCGATCCGCGCATAAAAAACCCGGCACATCGCCGGGCTCTTTCGTTTCAATCAACAACCGATCCGATTACGGGCACCCCGCGCTGTACGCGCCGAGGAATGCGGAGACATCGAAGAAGTTGTACAACCCATCACCCGTCAGATCCGATGCGGGATCCATCGCGCTGTAGGCGCTGAGGAATGCGCTGACGTCGAAGAAGTCGAGCATCCCGTCGTGGTTGAAATCCGCAACGCATGTTTCGACGCTCGCGTACTCCATCGGATCAACGAATGGGAACTTCACGTACTCGATGAGCGCATCGCGTTCCGATGCGTTCATCGCGAGGACCGCGTTGCGTGCGGGTTCTGCTTCGCCGCCGTGCCAGAGGATCGCTTCCATCAGGGTCCGTGCGCGCCCGTCGTGTAGGTAGTTTGGTTCTGCTGGACTCCCATTGGGATTGAACGGATCATCCGGCGTGCCCAGCACGTGCCCGACGTACCCGATCCCCCACAGCGGCGCGGTGCGCCACTCGCGCCCGCTCGCGTCGAACTCAGGACGATTGTCCGCGAGCCCCTCGCCCATATCGTGTAAGAGCAGATCCGTGAACGGCTGGATCGTCTGATCCCGGTACGGTCCAAACTCCGCGTCCGATGCGGTTCGCATGACCGGGCGATGACAATCCATACAACCCGCTGCTTCGAACAGCGCCTTGCCCTGTTGCGCAACGGGGTCGAGATGATTCTCACGCGGGGGCACCGCCAGCCCACGGAGGTATGCGACGATCTCGTCGACCATTAACGGGTCGATCTCCGCCGGACCATCGCCGACGATGTGCGTGGAGATCCCCATGTCGTGCGCGAACGCAGACGCGGCCTGCTGATGCAGATCGGGCTGACCCGCTTTCCATCCGAAACGCCCGAGCGCCGTGGTGCCCGTTGCGATGTGATCGACATAGTTCGGGCGTCCGGAAATGCCGTCCCCGTCCGCATCGCTCTCGTCTGCCCACTCGAGGATTTCTTCATCCGCGACGGCTTCGAGCAAACCCAACCCGATGAGCATCGGCGCGACACGCACGGAGACTTCTGCTTCGCCGTCGTACCCGTCACCCGATGCGCCCGGCGCTGGTTCACCGGGGATGTTGTTCCCGATGTCACCGTGCGCCAGCTCGGTGAACTCGTAGGTAGGTTTGCGCAGCTCGTACGTCATCCCGTCATCGAACGTGCCGTTGACGATCTCCCAAACAATCGCAGCGTTCCCCTCGGGTGTCGCGCCGGGAACCGCTTTGGTGTCGAGCTGATCGCCGTAGAGCGGGTGCGGAATCGGCGCCTCGCCCGGAGCGCCTGGGACACTCAGACGCACGGCGTAGTCCTCGATCGAATCGAGCGGCCCAGCGGGCGCTTCGCCGCGCCCATCGAGCATGTGACACTCGATGCAGGAGTTGTTCGTGTACGCGGGACCCAGGAGTCCCTCTTCAAAGACTGGGCTCGGGCCCATATCGAACCCAACAGGGCCGCCGTTGCAATCGAACGCGGTAGGCGGGTTGAAGAGCAACCCGTCATCCCATCGAGTCTCGAAGATGACCTTGCCGTCCATAAACGAACGGAGCTCCTGCGGACCGAGGTTCAGTGCGTGCTGATTGAATGCGAACTGCTTGACCGTAACGACGGGGATCGAAGCATCGCCCGCAGCGTACGCGAGGGGGTGCTGCGATTCGCGCTGGAGTCGATTGTCCCCGACGTAGTAATAGATGAACTCGCTGTAGTATGTCTGCGATGCGAGCAGGGTGAACTCGATATCCACCCGCTGCCCGATCGTGAGGTTCTCGATCGAGGAGGTGAATGAGTTATTCCCGCCGTCCATGCGCTGACTGATCGCGGAGATGTTGCGATCACAGAACCCGACATCGCCCGCCTGGTTATACCACTTGATATCCACCGCACCCACCGGCACGTCGGGCGAGGTCGTCAACGCAAAGTCAAGCCGGTGCCCGTGATCCGTAATCACAAGATCGAACGAGCGTCCAACGTCGTACCCTGCGGGGTAGTGATCGAACCGCCACTCGTTCTCGTGACGATCGCGGAAACGGATCGCGACCTCGGTTTCCAACGGGAAGTCCGGAATCGCAGGGGCGTCCTCACCGATCGTGCGATGGAACCACGCGGTATCCACGGGCTCGATCCCGACCGTTTTGACGAATGAATAGGAGATCGTGTCGCCGGGTTCGACGTCTGGGATCTCGCGTCCCCAGATGAACCCACCCAGGTCCGACATCAATTCGGTCTGCATGGGACCGTCACCGATTCGGTAACGCAACTGAACACCGTTTACGCTGGGTAAGGGCGATGCGGGCTGACCCGTTTCGATGAGCACCGCCCAATCGCCGTCGGATTCGATGACGTCGTGACGGAACGCGCGGGCATGTGGTAACCCACCCTCACCGAACCCGCCGGGGTCGATACCACCGCCGCCGCCACCACCGTCACCGCCGCCACCGTCACCGCCGCCGGTGAAGGTGGTGCAATCGCTTGAGAGGGTGAAACTGTGGGCGGGGAACTCGTACTGCGCAGGGACCTGAACCACGAGATGGAAGTTCAACGAATCACCTTCCGAGAACCCATTGAATGTTGCGGAATAGTTCCCCGCACCATCGTTCGTCATGAAGTACCCGCCGCCCGGAGGGGTTGGGTAGATCAGGACAGCAGTTGCTGTCGGCGTGACGGTGACATCGACCGTTGCCTGCGATCCGTCGAGACATACCTCACCGGTATAGCTCGGCACACCTGTCTGCGCGGCCGCACTCAGCGCCGTCGCAGAGACCACGATCGCGGAAACCAACTTTTTCAACATGTGGGATACCTCAATGGCGATCAATGGATGAGACACGAGTGTGCCGCTGGACACAACGTAACAGTTACGGATCAAGCAAGCAACCCCTGATCCGACAAACTCTCAAATGAAAAACAGCCCGGCGACGTGCCGGGCTGTGCTCATAAACATCTAATACTCAAGTTATTATGGGCAACCTGCGCTGTACGCACTCAGGAACAACGACACGTCGAAGAAGTTGAACATCCCATCATTGTTGAGATCTGCGCTCGCGTCCGATGCGTTGAAGGCGCTGAGGAACGCGGAGACATCGAAGAAGTTAAGTTCTCCGAACGGGTCCGCGAAATCTGCGTCGTTGCACATGACAGGCCCGACGAGACCCGCGAGTACATCACGATCTGACATACTCGGGAAGTCCACGCCGTCCGTCTGATCGAGCGAGCGTGCCGCGAGGTACGCGTTCGCGAGACGGTTCTGGAAGATGTAGGACTGGAAGTTCATCCCGGGGTTGTTGGGGTCCGCAATGGGCATACCCGAATCCGGATCGATGTAATCTTCCGTCGCATCGAAGTCGGCCATGAACAACTGTGCGTCGAAGAGCGCGAGATCGTCCGCGTCCGCGTCGCCGTCGAAATCGAGATCGCCCGTCACGAAACGGAACTGCGAAATGCCCGTGGCGTCATGATCATTAAAATCGCCTGGCGTGATCTTGAACACGTCCCCATTGCTCTCAATGGAGATGTCCGCGAACCCGTCACCGTTCGGATCGGTTGGTGCGCCGTAGGCTGCGGGGTCGTAGGTGAAGTCGATTGATGCGCCCGCGACCTCGCCGTAGATCCACGACTCGTCAGCGGTGCGTGTGGGAACGATTTCTTCATCGCTGTTGATGCGTGACCCGAGCATGGGATTCGCACCAAGGTAGCGTAGACGCGTCGCTGCATCAGGATTGGACCCGGGGGTGTCGGAGATCTCGTGCTCAGATGTGCGGACGTATTCTTTTCCGCCCGCGTTGGACCATGCGATCTCGTCGACGATCTGCATCGGGTCGATCTGCTCCGGAGGTGGCGCGAATGGGATACCCAGATCACGATCGAGCGGGATCTCGATCCCAAAATCGGTCTTGCCGTCGAAATCGACATCAGGGTTCACATCTTTCCAGATCGCGTATCCCGGGGCATACACACTCTCGCCGTCCACGATCGAGTGGTGTGGACGCTTGCGGATAAGCAGGTACGTCGAAGAGTAATCGTTCTGGAGATTCCCGTTGATATCGTTGGGGTTCTGAATGTGTGCATCAAAGAACGACACACCCGTCGCATCCGCGGGTGCGAACAATGGGATCAGGGATTGCGAATCCGTCCCGTTGTAGAGCACAAGGAACCCATTCGCGCCGATCGTCAACCCGTCGAGCGTGAACGCCTCGTCAAGTTCCGCGTACACGTCGGGGATGTCGTTGGGTTCACCGAACTCACCGTCGCTGCCGCCCTTGAACAGCCCGATCGCATAACCCGTGAGATCCATGCCCGGTTCGCCGTAGAGCTCGATGAACTCAAGGATGTTGTCGTTCCCCTGCGCATCCCCTGGAGGGTTTTCGTACACCTCATTGATCACGACCTGCGCCTGCAATCCGGCAGCACAACATCCCATGCCCGCGAGGGCAATCAGTGTATTCTTCTTCATCACTCTCTCCATTGCCCGATCGGGCATCTCTCTGGTTGCTTACCGGTACCGACCGGAGAGCAGTTCACCTGTAAAAACGTCGTTGGTACTGAAATCTGGATACTCCGGAAGTCCGTTTACACGAAGGGTGGGACTCGGCGCCTCTTCTTCGTAGCTGAAGAACTTGTCGCCGTTCGCGTCCGTGATCGTGTCCACGTGCCCGTCCGCGAAGAGCATGTTGCCCTGTGTGCGATCGTGCCCGCGATTGAAGAACGATCGGCTCCCGCCGTGCGCCGGACCAAAGTCCGCAAAGCTGTGCGATGTGAGTTTGAAACCGAGTCGCCATGCGGGACCATCGGTCAACGCCTTGGTCGCTGGGAGGAACTCACCATCAATCGTGATGGTGTCGTTGGTGTCGTCTGACTCGCCATCGATCCGGGCGTCCGCCATCAACGGCACGATGGATGACGAAATCACCTGCATCGAGTGCTCACGCAACGGCCCGTACACGCCGTTCGCCGCATCCGCAGGCTGCCCGGTGCGCCCCACACGAGGGTCTTTCCACTGGGTGTAGGCCATGTACCACGATTGGGTGTAGTTGGAGTTGTACCCACGATCAATGAGTTGATCCCGCCGCTCGGGGGTGTAGGTCTCGCCGTACCCGCCGTCGTTCATGCGGAAGACATTGAGATTCTGGTTGTACTGCGCCGGCGCGGTTGGGCACAAGAAATCACTCGCACGGATCCCGCCGATCTCAACGACATCGCGCATCCAACCGATGCGCTCAACCGTTGTGCGTATGTCGTCAGGATCGAGACGCCATAGCGCTTCGAGCTGGTACCCCTTCGCGTGCTTGCGGACACGATTGTCGAAAGGCCCCGAGCTCAGGAACCCCTTGTTATCCGCGGAATACGTCATGAACGAGATCCCAAGCTGCCGCAGGTTCGACATGCACTGAACCTTCTTCGCGGTATCACGCGCCTTCCCGAGTGATGGGAGCAGGATCCCAACCAAGAGCGCGATGATCGCAATTACAACCAAGAGTTCGATGAGCGTAAACGCCTGTACACGGGCATCGCGGAGTTGAGAGTTCATCTTTCGCATGCGCGGACTTTACACACGCTACGGGTTCATAATCACAACTCTTAATATGAACATTGCGCAAAGATGATCCTTAACAGAATGTTCATTAAATCGTAATAGAAACGCAAACCTTGCGCTCACAACTCCCTCCTAGTCTTCGCCCGTTGATGCACGTGAGTTGCGCGCATCGCATGAGAGAGAAAAGACTCAGACACAACGAGTAGGAGAGAATCATGAACAAGGCATTTGCACTCGCAGCAATCGCAGGCTTCGGCTCCATCGCAGCCGCAGGCCCAATCAGCGTCCAGATCACCGAAGCATTCACCGGGCTCTCCGGCGAAGACGGAACCGAGGATTGGTTCGAGATCACCAACACCGGCGCTTCCGCGATCGACACCTCCATGTTCTGGTACGACGACGAGAGCGCATCCGTCGCAGACGGCGGTCAGCTCGGTTCCTACATGCTCGCAGCAGGCGAGTCCATGATCTTCCTCATCTCCGACGACAACGGTGCAAACGACGATGTCACCTATGGCACCGCGATCGAAGAGTTCCAGGCAATCTGGAATTACTCGGGTCAGATCGGCATCACCAACGGTGGTGGCGGGCTCGGCCAGTCCGGCGATGAGGTCTTCCTCCTCCTCTCCGACAACTCCGTCGTAACCTCGCAGATCACCCCCGGCGGACTCTCCGGCGGACTCTCAACCATCGACACCGTTGGCACGCCCATGAGCTCTGCACTCGGCGTGAACGGCGCATACGAGTCCATGTCGTTCTTCAATGACAACCTCGGCGTCCCCGGCGACATGATCTCACTCATCGGCTCGCCCGGCTCCGTCCCAACCCCCGGTGCACTCGCACTCCTCGGGCTCGGCGGACTCGCAGGCGCACGCCGTCGCCGCTAATCGACATTAACAGGTTGAACCTGTTTTCATATGGAAACCCGCTCCGAGAGGGAGCGGGTTTTTCAATGCAGACTCAAGAGTGAATCGCGGAGTTACTCCACCACAAACATCGACAAGCACCCGCCCTTCTCGCTCGCTACCGCGAGATGGAGAAGCCCTTCGCGGATGAACATCGTCATCCCCTCAGGGCCCTCGCACCCGTCACTCAATGCGATCGCGTCGAGAAACACTGGGGCGTATGGGTTCGAGATGTCGTAGAGCACGATCGCGTTCGTACGTTCGAGCCCCACAGCCATCAACGTCCGGCCCATGAACGATTTGACGACGATCCCCTCGGGCTCTGGACCCGCTCTGCTGCTGCGTGCGTCGCCCGCGTTGTATTTCTCCGGGAACTCAAGACCCGTGATCAGTTCGATCTGAGGCCCAGAATTCCAAACCGTGATCCCCGTCTCCGCGTCGATGATCGAGATACTTCGCCCGCCCTGGACACACAACTGATCGATATCACCATCACCATCGAGATCGCCATCGATCATGCTGATGTACAAACGAGCAACACCCGACGCGACAAGATCACCAAAGTCCCCTCGGAGCTCCTCAACGCGATTGGGATCGATCAATCCCTGCTCAATCGCATCACCAAGACGGAGTTCATGTCCCGCAAGCTTCTCGCCCTCGTTCGCGGTGATGATGAACGTGCGCCCCATTGCTTCGTATGAGTCGATCGTATCGGGCAACGGGAGCAATCCGAACCCATCGCCCGAGTGCAAGCGCACGCCATCGGAATGCGAGACATCGAACGGGAACGACAGAACACCCATCGAACGCACAACGGACCATGTCCGCGATGCGAGATCGAAGAACGCCAACCCGTTGTTCTCTTGCAACGACACCCACGCGCCATGATCTGTCGCCGCGATGTACTCCGGTTCGATATCCACACCCGGCGCTCCGCGATGCTCGGGTTTGATCCGAAGCACGGACAGATCAACGCCTTCATCGAGATTCGAGTCATCCAGCGGATAGGTGATGATCGAGTTGAACCCCGCGAAATCACGCGTCGATTCAATCCCGTCGAGTTCCGCGAGGGTAATCGCGCCGACATGATCCGTGTCATGCGGCTCGCCCTCGTTCGCGGCGTAGAGCACCGAACCATCCGGCGAGAACATCAGGCAATCCGGGTGATACCCGATATTGAACTGCCAGACCGGATCACCCGATTCTAGATCGATGATCTGCACCACGCCGGGCACGGAATCCGGCACTTCCGGGATCCACGACACCGCACCGAACCCGCGCCACTTGGGGTCAATCGCGAGTGATGTCGCGTCCCAACGTTGCGTGCGTGAGAACGTGCTCGTGCTCAGGATCGATGCTCGTCCCTCGTCATCGAGATCGAGCACATACCGTCCGTTCGCTCCGATCGCGTGCATGCGATCGAGCGTCTCGTCATACGCGACGATCTCCAGCCCGCCTTCGACTCTGGTATCCGCGACCAGACGCAACATCAACGGCTTGCTCGCGCCCATCGCTGGCGCGACAGCGCTGACACTCAGAACCAAGATGGCAGGACCATATCGAAACACAACACGCACCTTTGTCGATGCAGTCACACCGATCGTGCGCTGCAGATTTCAGGGCAGATTGTATCGTGTATGAATCTTGATCCAAGCACCGAAACCAAACTGTGCTCACCCACCGCGTTTGGTTTACCTAAATTAACGCCGGATCGCGTGCGTTGGGATGCGATCAGAACTGATCACAGACTATCGCGATCGTTTGGGTTCGGCTTCTCCGCCTGCCTCGCGATCTCCGCGAGTGCCGGGTCAGAACTATCCTCCGGCATATCCCCCGGCGCGAGGACGCCCGCTGTGATCACGAAACGGAGCGCTTCCTCAACCGTCATCGAGAGTTCCTGAACCTTGCTCTTGGGCAGGTTGATCGTGAACCCTGTGAAAGGCGTCGGGCTCGTCGGGATGAAAACCGAAACCACCTCATCGCCCGCGTGTTCGTCGATCTCACGGATCGATTTGCCGGTGAGGAACCCAACTGTCCAGATACCCGAGTGCGGGTACTCGACGACGACGACCTTGGAGAAGGCCATCTTCTTCTCGCCCATCACCATGTCCACGACCTGTTTGACGTGCGGGTAGACCTGCTTGAACCCCGGAATCCGGGTGATGAACCGTTCGACCTTTGCGTAGATGCTCTTGCCGACGAAATTCCCAAGCAGCACACCCGCAAGATAGATCAACAGGATTGCGATAAACAGCCCGGTCAGGTTCAGGTATGGGTGCTCACGCCAGAAGTTCCGAAGGTACTCACGCCGGAGCATCAGACGGATGTTCGCGTCCGTGTCACTCTCGCGCAACTCAGTCCGAGTCTGACGTGCCTCAGCAATTTCCTGAGGCGTCACCTGGAACCACTCGGGCAGCGATTCTTCGTCCATAACCTTGGGGACAACCCAGATCACGGTGATCCGTGTGGCCTTATTGATCGGCTGGGCAACGGTGTTGTACACGAACCCAAACGCCTGCCAGAGCAACCATAATGTCACCGCCGTGGGCAGCAGAATCGCTAAACCCCTAGTAAAAAAGCGCTTAAAGTCAGAAGAGAATGAGTCTGCCATATGGTTTCACGTCCGTGTCTACACCCAAAGCACCATTGTACGGATTCCAGAGCTGCCGCGTTCAGTCCCGATGAAAACGATCCGAACTCAACGAGAGAACCGCTCGTACAATCGACCCAACTGACGGGTCATCGTTGCCAAATAACGACACGGACCTGATCGTGTTTCATCGAACTGCCCTTGAGGGGGAAATCCATGCGAGTTCTTGTCACCGGCGGCGCTGGGTACATCGGATCACACGCCTGCCAACGACTCCTGCGAGACGGGCACGACGTCGTCGCGATCGACAACCTCCATCGCGGGCACATCACTCCCATGAACCGTCTCGCGAGCGAGCACCCCGATCGGTTCGCGTTCATCGAATCTGATCTTGGGGATACCCCGACAGTGGTTCATGCGATAAACAAGCACACCCTCGATACCGTGATGCACTTCGGCGCCCTCGCGTACGTCGGCGAGTCCGTGGAAAACCCCTTGTGGTACTACAGAAACAACATCGTCTCAGGGATCGGCCTGCTCGACGCATGCGACGCGGCCCATGATGGAAAGGGCATCGAACGATTCATCTTCTCGTCCTCATGCGCCACATACGGCAACCCGCCCGAGGGGATGGTCCCCGTCCCAGAACATTGCCCGCAATCCCCGACCTCGCCCTACGGATCGACCAAGCTCCACTTTGAGCACGTCCTCAAGGAATACGCAACGAAGCGTGCACGCGAGAACAACCCGATCGCGTTGACCATGCTCCGGTACTTCAACGTCGCGGGATGCGATCGCACGGGGATCCTCGGTGAGGATCATGATCCTGAAACACACCTCATCCCCGTCGCGATCAACACGGCGCTGGGCAAACGTGAGTCCATGTCTATCTTTGGGACGGACTACCCCACACCCGACGGTACCAATATACGTGACTATGTGCATGTAGAAGACCTGATCGACGCGCACGTCCGCGCAATGAATCGGATCGAGTTTGGACAAATCGAAGCATTCAACGTCGGGATCGGAAAAGGATACTCCGTCCGTGAGATCCTCGACGCTGTCAAACGCGTATCGGGAGTGGATTTCCCAGTGCACGAATCGGATCGCCGAGCCGGCGACGCGATCGCGCTTTACAACGACCCCACCAAAATCAAATCAACCCTCGGGTGGGACGCACAGATTACGGATATCGACGAGGTCGTCGACAGCGCCTGGTCCTGGTTCAAGAACAACCCGAACGGGTATAACGATCAGAACGAATCCTGAGTATCAATCATTCATACGAGGTGAGGCGCTCGCGACCAGACGGATCGTCGGCGCATCCATCGCCGAACCGACGGCGATGTCCTGCAGATCATCCGGCTGAATGATCAGGTCCACCGTTGCCCGCTTCAGACGTGGACCGACATCGAACTCCATCGTGAACACGACATTGTTGAGCCCTGACAGAAGCGGCGCAGATTCCTCATCCTGGTATGTCCCGTTGACGTATGTCGTCAGGGTATACCAGAGCTCGTAGGGCCCATCCACACCCGTCGCATCGCGGCGTTCAAGACGTGTCACGCGCTCTGTGCCAGTGCTGATCTCACGAAATGAAACGAACTCGATGTAATCAGACTCGAGTTCAGGAGTGAGGATCGGGTTCACGGGGTACGGACCAAATGAATCGCCCGTCCGGATCATCGCGGTTAGACGCTGCATCACGATACGCGCGACCACGTTCGTCGATGCACCCTCGCTTGTCACCTGATAGCTCTTGAACGACGTGTTCAGCGCCGCCATTGTGGCAGTCAGGAGGGTCGCCGTGATCCCCAAGGAGATAAGGACTTCGACCATACTGAACCCGCGCCGGGTCGATCGGGATGATGAACGTGTGTGACGCATCAGTACGTGCCTTCCTGGTAGGAACCCGAAACGGGCGGCATCGACAAGGGCAACATCAAACCAGAAGGCAGACGCATGTTCGGGTTGTGACGCACACGGATCTTCCCGAACCCGTTGAACGGGATCGGGGTCGAACCCGCGGGCTGGGGCTCGTCATACGAGACATCCGCGAGACCATCCCCGTTCGTGTCATACCCGATGATCCGCACGCCACCCACGATGGGCAGATCGTTCGGATCGATGGATTCATAATCGCCGTCGTCGGAACCAAAGTAACCGAGTGATGCGTTAAACCCCGCGGGGTTCCCGATCGGATTCCCGAACACGTCAACAAGTGGTCCTTCCCCGTGCGTGGGATCGAACGTCAACAGCAGTGCGCCGTCGATCGTCGTGTTCCCACGCGCATCGAGGACACCCGCGATGATCGCGCCCTGGAGCGCAATGTTCTGCTCCGGAGGCGAGTTAAACGACCCAAGATCCACAGAGTAGTTGGGCAGCATCATCGAACTCGTCAAGATCGTGTCCAGATCGTTGTCGTCCGGGTTCAAGAGCGAGTTGTCCGGCTCGTCCGGATGCACCGTGGTGAACCGCGTCGCGCCGGTAAACTGAAGTTTATTGCGAACCTGGGTGTACTCCACAGGTGTATCAGAGACGATCGAACCCACAAACAAACTGTCATGGAATCGGATGTTGTTCGAGAGCTTCTTGGTGTCCACGTAACGCAATCCATCGATCACGATCGGTTCAGGAAGCATGTTGTAGCTCTCACCGAACGAACCGATTTCACTCTGAGGCACATCGCCCGTATCGAGCGGCGAAATCGACAACTCCGTCATCAGGATCATCTGATCCGGAGGCACCGCGGTGCTCGGAAGCATCGGCGGCGCGTTGCTCGCATCCTCTCCCGCGTCATCGCCGTAGACAAAGCGTGGGAACTTCGGCGTCGGACGCCCGTCCGCATCCAATACGTTCGCGCCATACTCCGACCACAATGGATGAACGTTCTGTGTATAAGTCTCAACGTGCGTCGATCCGACGAACGTGCAGTTCACGAACAACCCGTTGAGACCAACAGGGATCTTGACATTACGGAATGTCATGTTCTCGAACACCGGACGCCAGTAGACATCCGAGTAGCTCGGCGAGTTGTACGGCGCGTTCTCGAAGTACGCCCAAAGGTGATTATCGGGGAGCCCGTCGTAATCCGTGTCGTCCCATACGGGGAACAGGTGCGGATCGTCTTCATCGACGGAGTTCAAATCCAATGTCCAAGTGCTCAACGACGATACATCTGTCCCGAGTTGATCCGCAACCTGCTGCCAGAACGGATCGCCGTCCGCAGCCGCGATCAGCGCGTTCTCCGTATCCGCAAAGCTGCTCGCATTGATATCCGGGAGTGTCAGATCGTCTGCGCCGAACTCAAGCGCCGACTCGTCATCATCGGGGATAATCCCACCGTGCAATCGGTCCTCGATCGCGCCCTGATTATCTTCCCAATCCGCTGCTTCGACCTTGAATACCAAGCGCCCGTGCACCTTCGCGTACCGATCCATCGCGTCGATGTACCCGTCACGCCACCCAAGTTCTTGATCGGGATACGAGTTGTGGAACGCGTCGTAATCCGCGGGGTCTTCATCCACCGGCTGGTACATGCGATCGTTGTTTGTATCGATGAACCCGAACACACCGTTCTCATTTCGATCCGGGTGTCCACCATCAATCAGGAGTGCGAGATCTTCGTCGATCACTTCCCCCCCTGAACCCACGAACTCGGGTGAGCTCCCGTCGAGACCCGCCTGTGTACCCTCGATCAGATCCGCGGACAACGTGACACGGTTGTCGCCGTTGGTATCGTAATGGCGGATGAAGATATCGATCTCACCGATGTACCCGTCCTGAGTCGCGTCGTTGAACGCGCCGTCCGCTTCGCCGTCACCATCGAAGTCATCATCCGCGGGGATCCCTGCGCCCTCGATCGGATGCCCGACACGAAGACGGTTGTCGCCGTCCGTGTCGTTGGTGCTCAGTCCAATGAAGAACTCCTCGATCTTCGTATCGAGAACCGGATCGAGACCCAAGAAGTCCGATCGCATCACGATCGGATCGCCCGCGTCGAAATCGACCTCATCGAATCGCGCACCGAGCTCGCCTTCGATCTGCACGTTCTTTCCGATCAGGATCTTCGAGTGCGAGATGATTGCCTGATCGACCGTTTTCAGGATCTGGTAATCACGCGTGATGATCCGCCGGATGGGTTTGTTGTTGCGTTGGAAGTCATACACGATCCCCTCAACGATCACGCGGATGACATTCCCACCCGCGAGCGGCGCATACCGGATCTGGTACGCCGGGGGCGGGTTCGAACCTTCCGGGTCTTCCCATTCAGACAACAAGACCGGAGGCGTGTTGACCCAGTACGAGCCCTCATAGATATCCGAAGCGATATCTGCCGGCGCCGATGCGATCGCGGGCTCATCGATGTAATCGAACCCGAGCAGAATATTCGCGTCCTCGCTATGCGCATTGACCAGCGCTTCTGCGATCCCCGAGGGATCAACACTCTCCGTGTACCCGTCGCGCGGCGGCGCAACCATGTAACTGCCGATCAAACCCGAATCGCCCTGCCAGAGCGCCCAGGTGATATCCGCATCGAGGTTGCTCTCCGCAACAATGAACCGCGACGACGCCTCGTTCAGACGATGTTCTGCAACCGCGAGCCCGGTTTCCGCTGCACTCATCGCACGCATCACGTGAAGGTGCATGTTCGCGGTACGGATGTTGCCCGTGGAGGCAACCGCCATCGCCGCGACGAGTGAACCGAAGATGATCAGGAACATCATCGACAGCACCGACGCGATCCCGCGCCGTGTGATCGGGACACGCTTGACCCGTTTGCGATTTGTTGTACGTGCGTTGTTTCCCATCGCGTCAAACTCCGATCAGGGTACGATCCAGGTGACCGTTGTCACGAGCTCGGCCTCTGTGTCATTGACCCCCTGATAGAACACCTGCACGCTGATACGCAGCGGGTACTCATCTACCTCACGTCCCGGGAACGATCCGTTTGCCTCTTCAAAGTATCCCTCGTCGAGCACCTGCGCCGTATCGAACGGGTGAACCTTCTCGACGATGACCCGCTGGGTCCATCCCTGCATCGCTTCGCCAGTAAACACGCCGTTTGCGGTCGTGCCTTCTTCATTGCCGTCGAGGGTCAGGTTCGGGATGACCTCGCCAAAGGAGTTGATAGGCCCAGGCAGATCGCCGTCGTTGATGTCCGCCGTCCCGATGAAGGAGAACGTGATCCCGTTGAAATCGTCGAGATCGTCGAAGTCGTCAACCACGACCTCGCCGGCATCGACACCCCAACCCGTGATGACCATGCTCCCTTCGCCGTCGTCCTGCAACGAGATCCCCGTGACGGGGTCGTGCTTAGGAAGGTTGCGGGTGTACTCACGGATCTCGTTCGCAAGGAACGTTGCGCTCGCCGCGTGCGACGACCATTGGTTCGAGACGATGAACGCAGATTGAGCATCGACCATCGCGAGGACCCCGACCCCGATGATGACTGTCGCCATCGAAGTTTCGATCAGGGTGAACCCGTGCGCGTCCTTGCGCTTGGTCCGTCTGCCGCGTCGGATTGTGTGGGTAAGGCCATTCATCATCCCATACCCTCCATTACGAGACGATCTGGCTCATCTTGAAGATCGGAAGGATGATCGCCATCGCGATAAATCCGACGATTGAACCCATTATGATGATCATGATGGGCTCGATCATTCCGGTAACCGCTTTGATGTGGTCCTTCAACTGCTTCGCGTAGAACACGGAAATCTCGTCGAGCACCTCGCCGAGCTTACCGGACTCTTCGCCCGCGGCGATCATCTGCACCACCGCCTTGGGCAAAATCCCGTTCCCATGAAGCGGCTCCGCGATCTTGCGGCCTTGCTTCACCGAACCGTGCACCTTGCGCCACATACCCTCAAAGAGCTTGTTGCCCGAGATCTCACCGGTGATCGTCAATGTATCGAGCATCGGAACACCCGCGTTGATCAGCTGCCCCATCGTCTGCAGCGATCGGGTGATGTACAACGAACGGAACATCGAACTCATCACGGGGATTGTGAGCTTCATCTTGTCGATCCAGAACGCCCCCACGTCCGTCTTGGCGAACGCGAAAAACGCACCACCTGACACGAGGAGCCCGCCCAGAATAAATGGCCATTGCTTCGTCAGTGCCTGCGAGAGCATCATCAGGAAGTTCGTTGCCCATGGGAGCACGTCCTCCTTGCCCTCAAAGATCGTGTAGAACTTCGGAAGCACGAACGTCAGCAGGAACACCGTGACGGTGACGGCCATCAACCCGATAATCGCCGGGTAGATCGAAGCGCCGACAACCATCTTCCGCGTCTCGATCTGCTGGCCGATGTACCCCGCGATTCGATCGAGCATCTCGGAGAACGAACCCGACATTTCCGACGCGCGGACCATGTTGATGTACAACGGACCAAACAGCTTGGGGTGACGCAGGAGCGCCTCGGAGAACTGCTTACCGCTTTCCACATCCGCCTTGAGCTCGTTGATGACCTTCTTGAACTGACGATGCTCCGTCTGGTCCGCGATCCCATCAAGGGCTGCGCGGAGGTTAATCCCCGCTCGGATCATCACGGAGAGCTGGGTCGTAAAATCAAGCACCTGCTTCTGAGTGGGTTTCTTGTTGTTGAACAACGAAAGCGAATCGAGCAGGCTGCTGCTCTTCGCTTTTCCCTTGTCCTGATCCACCGCGATGACGTGCACGCCCTGGTTGCGCAGGATAGCCGCAGCCGCACTCGCGCTGTCCGCCGCGATCGTGCCGGATTGAATCTTCCCGTCCTGTGCTTTTACCTGAAACCGATAGTTGGGCATCTCATTTCCTCATCATCACGTATCGAGAATGTCAATCAGGCAACGAGCTGGCGCTCGAGCTTGTCGGGGAAGACCGCCTTGGCGATCGCGTCTTCCTTCGAGATCGTCCCGTTGAAGTAGAGCTCCGCGATCGAACCGTCGAGCGAGCACATGCCAATCGCACGGCTTGTCTCGATGACGTTGGGGATCTCGAAGATCTTGTTCTCGCGAATCAGGTTGCGGACCGCGGGAGTACAGAGCAGCGTCTCGACCGCGGGGACCATACCTGGGCGATCGCTCCGCGTGAACAGGGTCTGGGAGATGACGGCCTGAAGGGTCGTCGAGAGCATCGAGCGGATCTGGTTCTGCTGACCGCCCGGGTACATATCAATGATTCGCGAAACGGTCTGCGACGCGTTGACCGTGTGAAGGGTCGAGAGAACAAGGTGCCCCGTTTCCGCTGCGGAGATCGCGAGCCCCGTCGTTTCCAGGTCTCGCATTTCGCCCACGAGGATGATGTCGGGGTCCTGACGCAGCGCGTGCTTCAGACCCGACGCGAAGCTGATCATGTCGCGACCGAGCTCACGCTGCTCGATCAGACACTGCTCAGAATCAAAGAGGTATTCGACCGGGTCTTCCAGCGTGATGATGTGCTTGCGATAGCGCTGGTTCATCGCCTGGATCATCGCTGCGAGTGTGGTGGACTTACCCGAACCGGTGTCGCCCGTCACGAGCACCAACCCTCGCGGGAGGTACGTCAGACGCGCGATGACTTCTGGAAGCGCCAGCGCATTAAGCGGCGGCACCTTCGTCTTGATCGCACGAAGTGCAAGACCAATCACGCCCTTCTGCATGTGCGCGTTCACACGGTAACGTGCGAGCCCGGGCACCTCGTACGAGAAGTCCGCGTCCTTTTCACGCTCGAAGATCACACGTGTTTCTTTCGTGGACATCTTCTCGAACATGCTCGCGACATGCTCGGGAGACATGGGCTCCTCGCTCATGGGTGTCATCACCTGATGCACACGCAATGAGGCGGGTTCTCCCGCGACGATGTGAATATCCGAAGCGTCGGCCTCATGCGCGTGACGAAGAATGGCATCAAGTTCCACGGCTGTCTCCCGGGTGCAATCCAAGCTCGACGCGGACAAACGATCGTCCGCATCCGTCCTGTTCATCGACGATTCCGAGCGCCCGATTCACGCCCGTGCTGAGTGACAATGCGAAATGCGTGCGGGTCGTGCGGGTCAGGACGGCACGCAAAAAACGCGCCCCGATCGCACAGGCCTCCCAACCCGTACAGACCGAACCGCGCCTTCCTTCTTATACAGACTTCACCGCCGGGCGTACTTGTCCCGCTCGATCACCGCGAGCTCATCAACACGCTCGTTCTCGGGGTGCCCCGCGTGCCCCTTGACCCAATGAAAATGGATCTCGTGCTCGTCCTTGAGGACGTCGAGCTGCTTCCACAGATCGACGTTCTTGACCGGCTGCTTGCTCGCCGTCTTCCAACCCTTCTTCTTCCAACCCGGCATCCACTCTTTGAGTCCCTTGAGGACATACTGCGAATCCGAGTAGAGCTCGACCACGCTGTACCGAGTCAGGGCATTGAGCCCCTCGATCACCGCCGTCAACTCCATCCGGTTGTTCGTGGTTTCCCGCTCGCCGCCGCTGCGTTCGACCGCCTTGCCCGACTTGGGGTGTCGGAGCAGGAACCCCCACCCGCCCGGGCCGGGGTTCCCCGAGCACGCACCATCCGTGAACAGTTCGACCACGGGTGCGTCACCCGATGAGTCATCCGAAATCGCGTCCTTGCGGGTCATCATCGTGCATCATACCCCCCACGCTCGCCACCTCCACCCGCGCCGGGTCTACGATCCATCTATGAGCACACCCGCCGCACCTGCCGACGCGTCCTCCACCCGCCGCGACCAAGACGAGCAACTCGTCCACCGCATCGAAATTCACCCCACCGAGCACGCGGGAGACCCCCGCGCCCAGACCCTGCTCTGCAAAGCAAACGAGCTCGGGTACGAACTCGAGGGTGCCCATTCTGCACGCGTCTACCTTGTCGAAGCCCCACTCACCGACGCCCAACTCGACCTGATCGTCTCTCAACTGCTCTGCAACCCCGTCGTGGAACGCGCCGAAATCGGATCGAGTCCTGCCCGCGGCGCCCTCGTCGAGATACACCCACTCCCCGGCGTGATGGATCCGCCCGCCCAATCCGTCGCCGACGCGATCGGATCGCTCATCGGAACCCGCCCCGAGGTGTCCACCGGGTACCGGTACGACCTGATCGGGGTCTCGGACGCAAAGGCCCAGACGATCGCGAACCGACTCCTCGCCAACCCCGTCGTCGCGGGGGTGCACGCCGTGCCCTTCCACCCCGAGGAACTCCCCAAGGGGCACACCCACAAGTTCCACCTGACGCATGTCAACATCCGTGACCTCGACGACGCGGGTCTCGAAAAGCTCTCGCGTGAGGGGCACCTGTTCCTTTCACTCGATGAGATGCGGGCCATCCGCCACGAATACATCGCCCTCGACCGCGAGCCCACCGACATCGAGCTCGAAACCCTCGCCCAGACCTGGTCCGAGCACTGCGTCCACAAGACCCTCAAAGCAACCATCAACTACACCGGCCCGGACATCCCCAACATAGACTGGTCCTCGCGCCCCCACCACCAGGTCAACGCCGACGGGTCGATCACAATCAACAACCTCCTCAAGGCCACCGTTGCCGCGGCGACCTTCGAGCTCATCGACGAGGGACTCGATTGGACCCAATCCGTGTTCGTGGACAACGCGGGGATCATCCGCTTCGACGACGACCACTCCGTGTGCATCAAGGTCGAGACCCACAACCACCCCTCCGCCCTCGAGCCCTACGGCGGCGCTGCCACCGGCATCGGCGGGTGCATCCGCGACATCATGGGTACCGGACTCGCTGCCAAACCCATCGCGTCAACCGATGTCTTCTGCGTCGCCCACCCGGACACGGACTCCATCCCCAACGGATGCCTCCCCCCACGCCAGATCCTCACCCAAGTCGTCGCGGGCGTGCGCGACTACGGCAACCGCATGGGCATCCCCACCATCAACGGCGCAGTCTCCTTCGACAACCGGTACATCGGGAACCCGCTCGTCTATTGCGGGTGCATCGGGATCATGCCCGCCGACCTGATCGCCGGCGATGCCAAGCCCGGCGATCGCATCATCGCGCTGGGTGGGCGCACCGGTCGCGACGGGATCCATGGAGCGACCTTCAGCTCCGCCGAGCTCACCGACACCCACGCGGACGAGTTCTCCCACGCCGTGCAGATCGGCAACGCGATCGAAGAGAAGCGAACCCTCGACGCCATCATGCGTGCCCGCGACGCCGAGGGCGGACCGCTTTTTTCCGCCATCACCGACTGCGGCGCGGGCGGGTTCTCCTCCGCCGTGGGCGAGATGGGCGAGAAGATCGGCGCGTTCGTCGAGCTCGACAAGGCCCCCCTCAAGTACAAGGGCCTGAGCTACACCGAGATCTGGATCTCCGAGGCCCAGGAACGCATGGTCCTCTCCGTCCCCGAAGAGAACCTGCCCGCGCTCCAGAAGATCTGCGACGAGGAGCACGTCGAGCTCGCCGATCTCGGGTACTTTGGCACCGACGGCGCCCAGCTCATCCTCAACTTCAACGAGTACGAGGTCGGCCGCCTACCCATGCACTTCCTCCACGAGGGCATCCCCATGCCCACGCGCAGTGCGAAGTGGGAACCCAAGACGACCACTTCGACAAAGTCTGCTTCGAGTACAAATCCCAAAGATCAACTCCTCGCCTTGCTTGCGCACCCCAACATCGCGTCCAAGCACTGGATCGTGCGCCAGTACGATCATCAGGTGCAGGGCAACACCGTCATGAAACCCCTCAACGGCCCGCGCGGGATCGGTCCGTCCGACGCGTCCGTCATCGAACCCGTGCCGGGTACCAACAAGGGTCTCGCGGTCGGGTGTGGGCTCGCAACGGGATTGAGCGACGACCCGTACGCCATGACCCTCGCGGCCATCGACGAGTGTGTTCGCAACCTTGTGTGCACCGGGACCGACCCGGACCGAATCGCGATCCTCGACAACTTCTGCTGGCCATCGTGCGGCAAAGAAGAAAACCTCGGATCGCTCGTCCGCGCCGCCCACGCCTGCTACGACGGCGCCAAGGCCTACAGGACCCCGTTCGTGTCGGGCAAGGACTCCCTCAACAACCAGTTCACCACCGAGACGGGCGAGACCATCGAGATCCCCCCCACCCTCCTCATCACGGGGATGGGGATCGTGCACGATCTCAAGACCTGCATGAGTTCCGACGCGAAAACCGCAGGCAACACCCTCGTCCTCGTCGGACAACCTCAGGGCAAACTCGCGGGTTCGCACGCGCACCAACTCGGTTTCGTCAATGACGACGCCATGCCCAGCGTGGATCTGCAAACGGGTCCAAAGATCGCGCGTCAGATCCATGATCTGATCAAGCAAGGACTGATCCGCAGTGCACACGATGTCTCCGACGGCGGGGTCGTCTGCGCCATCGCGGAAATGCTCATCGCGGGGTCATCGAACGACACATCGATCGGGTTCAACGCGGACGCGTCGCTCGATTGGTCAATCGCGTTCGACGAATCCCCGTCGTGTTACGTCCTCGAAGTGGAAGACCCCGACGCGATCAAGAACGCACTTGGAGATACCCCCGTGCGTGTGCTCGGTTCGCTCAACGACTCGGGTCGGTTCGTCTGGGATGCGCTCGATGCGGGCGTGGACGAGATGACCAGCGCGTGGCGCTCGCCGCTCGATTGGTGATCGATCAGGCCGCTTTGCCCACCGTTGTGTTGCCCGCGTTCATGATCTCGCCGAGCCACTTGTTCACATCTGCGCAGAACTCGTCCTTGTGCACATACATCGACGCGCCACGCCGGACGGATTCATCACGCATCAACTGATCGTTGTTGCCCGTAAGCATAAAGAACGGCACGTCGCAGAGTTCCTTGTCCTGGCGCAGGACTCGCAAGACCTCGTGCCCATCGCACCCGGGCAGATTAAAATCGCACAGCACAAGGTGTGGGAATCGACGTCCCTCGAGCTGCCCTTGCTCGATCAGGTTGCACGCCTGGGTGCCTGACTTCACCCACTCAACCTCGATCTTGCCTCGTCGCTTGAGCAACGAGATCACAAGAGTTGCCGCGAGCGCGTCGTCCTCGACAAGCAGAATCCGGAAACTTGATGTGGAGACGTCGTTATTACTCACATTTGGAGATTGGCTCTCTATCACCGGGGAGGTTTCAGTTGTCACCGTAACCTGGCTGTACCGCCCGTGTACCTTAACATTGTTGCGCCCGTCGGACTTCGCAGCGTAGACACTCTCGTCAGCTTCGTGAACAACCTGCTCGCCGCCGGAGAGACGATTCGCGCTTCCAGCGTCCGTCCCAGAAACCCCGATACTCGCAGTTACCACGAGCTCATCGGGTGCCCCCTCCACCCCGCGTAGATCAAACGGGGTTGACGCAAACGCAACGCGGATCATCTCCGCGAGTTTGGCGCAGAAGTCGACATTTCGACTTTCCACAATAACCGCAAACTCCTCGCCGCCGTAACGGAACGCCACGCCGTCATCCCCAACGGTTTCTGTCGTTCGTTTCGCGAGTTCTATGAGCACCGCGTCGCCCGCTGCGTGCCCGTAGGTATCGTTTACGCTCTTGAACTTATCCGCATCGAAGAAGATGATCCCGAACTGTTTATCCTCGTTCACATACGCGTTATAGACGCGTTTGAGCTCCGCATCGAACCGCTTCCGATTCGCGATCTGGGTCAATCCATCGACGAGCGCTTCACGTGCGAGCTGATCCGCTTCGCGTTGCATGCTCACCTGATGCTCAAGTCCCTGTTCCTGTGCCTTCGCGATCAGCTCTGAAGCGCTGGGCACCGCCCCGATATCTTGCCCAAACATCTTCGCGAGTGTCTCCGAGGTCTCCTTCACGTCGCCGAGCAGTTCCTCCGATTCGGGTGCTTTGTTCCCGAACCAGTCTCGCAGACTCCGCTCAAGGGTACGCAATGAGGATGACGGCGCGTCAGGGTCAAGGCAGTTGCACACGAGCGCACCGCTCGCGACGACCTGCGCGAGCAGGAGATTCTCGTTCGTGCACTTCTCCGGATCGTGATGGTACCGGATCGCGTCTGAGATCTCGCTGGGGAGTTTCCAACGTGCCGCGAGTTCCGCACCCACACGGGTGTGATCAAAACCAAACACATCGTTCTCTTGCTTGCACAGGTTGCGATGAGGGACGCCCTTCGCAACCTCTGCATACTCTTGACGCAGCGACATGTAAAACGCGAGGCCCCCCATGTCCTGAAACAGCGACGCGGTGAACGCGTCTTCCGGATCGAGCCCGCCTACACGTTTCGCGATTGTCCGTGCCGCGGTCGCCCCGATGATTGCACGCCGCCAATGCGACTCCAGATCAAAGCTCCCGTGCGCATCCTTCGTGGTCTCCACAAGACTGAAACCGAGTACGAGCGACTTCACCGTGTTCAGTCCCAGGTACCCCATTGCACGATCGATCGAACTGCAAGGCGTCGAGAGCCCATAGAAACTGGAGTTCACGGTCTTGAGCACCTTCGCCGCAAGCGCTTGGTCCTGCTGCACGAGCTTGGCGATGTCACTCATCGCGACGTCGGGATCACCCGTCAGCTCAAGCAAACGAACCGCAACCGCTGGGAGCGAAGGCAGGTTCGGACACATCATGACTTGATCTAAGCTGTACTGCGACATCGCGCTGACTCCAACAGGTACCGCCCATTCCACAGATCGGGCATCACTCGATTCCTTCGTTGAAATCGGGTGTTTCTCTGCTGGAGTTCACTCTATCTTGTGCACGATGCTCAATCGAATCTGCGAAACTGCACCAGGCGTCACGCATACCCCATAAGGGGGAGTCTCACGCACAACCACGTCGACACAACCGCGCCAATCAGCGCAATCCGTACTCTTTCAACTTCCGATAAAGAGTGCGTTCTCCGATTCCCAAGAGCTTTGCTGTCTGCTCTCGATTCCCGCCGGTGAGTTTGAGCGTCTCGCGGATCGCCTGCTTCTCGAGCTGCTCGAGACTCGTCCCCGCGAGCGACCCCGCCTGCGTTGTGCCCGCTTCGGGGAGCCCGTCCGCGTCTGGGCTCGAAACCTCCGCGGGGATGTGCGCCACGTCCACCCGAACCGGGTTTGTATCGTCTTCGCGATCGCCGATCGACATGACGACCATGTTCTCCACAACATTGATCAACTGGCGCACATTGCCAGGCCACGCGTACCCAGTGAGTCTCATCAGCGCCGCATCCGTAATCTCAGGCGTCACCTGCCCGGGTAACAGATCTCCCGCGAACTTCGCGATCGCGTGACGCACGATCCGGGGGATATCCTCGCGCCGCTCACGCAGCGGGGGCAGATGGATGTGCGCGCCGTTGATCCGGAAAAACAGATCCTGACGGAACGAACCATCCGCGGTCATCTTCGTGAAATCCCGGTTCGTCGCGCTGACAAATCGCACATCGACATGCTTCGCCTCGTTCGCGCCAAGACGCACGACTTCGCCGGACTCAAGCACACGCAGCAGCTTCGCCTGCATCGCCAAGGGCATATCCCCGATCTCATCAAGGAAGACCGTCCCGCCGTCCGCATACGCGAACACACCCTCGCGATCCTTCTCCGCCCCCGTGAACGCGCCCTTGACGTGCCCAAACAACTGATCCTCAAGCAAGCTCTCCGCCTGCCCGGCACAGTTCATCGTCACAAACCGTTTGGCGGCCCTCGGAGAGTTGTTGTGCACCGCTTGGGCGATCAGTTCCTTGCCCGTCCCGCTCTCGCCCGTGATCAGCACGGGGAGCTTGGAGTTCGCGACCGTCTTCACGGTTTTGAGGATCTTGCGCATCGCTTCGGATCCCGCGACGATCCCCTCGAACCCGTCGTGCTGGATCAGGTCCTTGAACTCGCCCGATTCACTTCGAAGCACCGCTTGGTCCGCAGCCCGATTCACCGCGGACCGAAACACCACCAGATCCAGAGGCTTTTCGACAAAGTCGAACGCCCCGTGCTTGAACGCGTCGCGGGCTGTGGGGACATCGCCGTGCGCCGTGACCATGATCGTTTCCGCGTCGGGCTGGAGCTCCGACGCGAGCGTGAGCACCCGCATCCCCGCGTTCCCGCCGTCGGCATTGACGCCTTCCTTACCAGCGCTCGCGGGCATCCGCAGATCCGTCACGATGACATCGAACGACCCGTGCCGGAGTTCATTGGCCGCGTCCTCGATCCCGTGCACGATCGTGCAGATATGCCCCGGGCGCCGCAGCGCCTCAGCCATCACATCCGCGTGCTCGGGCTCGTCCTCGACAATCAGGACCTGCGCGACAACCTGTTCCGATGCGTTCGTATCGCTCATCGGAGGATTCTATGCGTCAAACGCGCGTCATGGACTCAAACTGAAACCGGCGTAACGCACACGACGCGATCGCCAGCGCATCCGCGAGATCTGCGGGCTTGGGCAGTTCGGGCAATCCGAACATCTCCTGCACGCTCAGCTGCATCTGCTCTTTCGTCGCCCGACCGGACCCCGTCGCAGCCTTCTTCACCTCCGCGGGCTTGAGCTCGCACACCTCGACCCCCGCCCGACGCGCCACGAGCAAAATCACCCCGCGCGCGTGAGCCATCTTGACGACCGTCCCAGGATGATCCTTGTGCGCAAACATCCCCTCGATTGCGATCAGATCGGGTTGCACCCGCTCGACGAGACCCTGCACATCCTCTTCAAGTTCAACCAATCGATCCCCGATCGACGCGAGCGGCTCACCCCGTTTCGTCAGCCGGAACACCCCCGCCTCGACAATGCTCGGGCGCACGACATCCCCCGTCACGCACCCGTAGCCGGTGATAGAGAGTCCAGGATCAAAGCCGAGCACACGCATGGGGTTAGTGTATCAACTCAGAGGAACTTGCGTACAAAGCGTTGATAGCGAGGATGCCGCTTGATGATCGGGAAAAACACATACCGTCCGAGCAAGACCCAGGACGAGAAGATAAAGATTGCCCACGCAAGCACCGTACCCCGCCCATCAACTATTGCATACAGCGTGATCGGTGCGGCAAAGACACAGATCAGCAATATCACAGCTGCGATGAACTCGAAGAGTTCCGCCAAAAAAATCAACGGCAATACTGGAATCAACAACACCAACGCGACAATGAGCATGATCGGGAGTCCGACCTTGGCATCTCGTTCAGTCACGCTATTCACATGTTCAGAGTCTGTATCAAAGCCCTTCGACAACTGACGCGTGAACCACTTGATCACTTCCCGATCTCCATCCGCGCCATCGTGTGCACGATCGTCTTCACCAGTACATCGCACTCGACATTGATCCCATCCCCCACCTTCCGATCACGCAGGTTCGTCCGATCGAGGGTCTCGGGGATCAGGGCCACCTCGATCCACCCCGCGTCGGTGTCGAGCGCCGCGATCGTGAGGGAAACCCCGTCCAGACACACCGACCCCTTCGGGATCATGTACCGCATCAGGTCCGCGTCCAATCCGACCCGCACGCGCCATCCGTCGTCCGTGAAGACGCCGAGTACACGCCCCGTGCCATCCACATGCCCCTGGACCTGGTGCCCGTCGAGCGTATCGCCCATCCGCAGCGCCCGCTCCAGGTTCACCCGATGTCCCGGTTCCCACGATCCGAGCGTCGTCCTATCGAGGGTTTCGGGGATCGCGTCGAATGTGAACAACCCGCCGTGATCCGCGATCGGGTCCACAAGAGTCAAACAGCACCCATTGTTCGCGATCGAGTCGCCGGGGCGTGGTTCATGCCCCCACCCCATCGGATCGACGACGATCCGCACGCCGTTCGGGGTCTGGGAAACGGACTCGACGCGTCCGACATGCTGAATAATGCCTGTGAACATGCCAGAACCCTACGCGATCGGGTGCGAACAGTCGCACACAACCCCGTCCGAGCCCAGAAATCGCCCGATCGGGCACCCGCATTCCCGCCCGGCTCGCTATCATCTCTGACCCTTCCGCCCCGATTCAGGTGGCGATGACCACGCACTCTGGAGACCGCTCGATGTTCGAGAACTCGGCCCTGTTCAACCGCACGACCCGCACCCTCGCCCTCACGATCGCGCTCGCGTCCATCGCTGGATGCTCGAGCACCCAGACAACCGATCGCAGCGAGGATGTCGACGCAGAAACCAAAGAGACCGCATCGTCTCCCGCACGCTCGTCGTGGGACATCAACCACGAGGGTTGGGCGGAACTCGGGTTCCAATGGGAATGGACCGGGTACCCGCCGCTCGCTCGCGGTGCCGTGATCGAGCACGCGAACGCGTACGACGACATTCTCACCTTCGTCGGCTCCGGTTCGACCCTCTCGGTCCTCGAGTCCAATACCGGCAAGGTCCGCTGGTCGCGTCAGATCGATCGCCCAACGACCCGATTCGTCGAACCCGTCCGCCGCGACGACACCCTGTTCGCCGCGTCGGATACCGATCTTTGGGAGATCAACCTCAAGAACGGCAACACGATGGATCGCGATTCGCTCGGGTCACTCGTCAACACGTCGCCGTTGCTCGTGGATAACCTTGCGATCTTCGGGACCCTCTCGGGCGAGCTCTTCGCATTCCAGATGGAGAACGATTTCAAACTCTGGTCCTACAAGTTTGACGGCCCCATCCACCAGCCCGCGATCCAGGTCTCCGATGAAATGATCGCAGCGATCTCCGAGAACGGCGAGATCCGTACCCTCGACGCAACCAATGCCCACACCGGGATGAGTACCCGCATCGCAGGCGGTTCAGACGCATCCCTCCTTACGGATTACTTCGGGATCTACGTCGCGTCGCTCGACCAGTCCCTCTACGCGTTCGACGTCACGGACGGGTTCCGGTTTTGGCGCGTCCGCTCCAGCGCCCCAGTCACAGTCCAGCACACCCTCCACGAGGGCATGGTCTACGCGTCGACCCGCGATCAGGGTCTGATGGCCATCGATTCCGCGTCGGGTGACATCATCTGGAACAACCCCGAGATCGGCGGCTGGGTCGTCACGATCGTCGATGACTCCGAGCTCATCGTCTACTCAGGGTTCGAGATGCTCGCGATCGACAAGGAACGCGGCGACATCATCGCACGCACCCCGATCAACAACATCTCCGGCGTCCGCACCGATTCGCAGACCAATGGCAACATCTATGTCATCACCCCCGAAGGCGGCGTTGCCAAGTTCGGGCCCCGTCGATAACCACCCCTCCACCCCAACGCACATCGCGAGCACATCATGAACTCCACAGCAGACGCTGCGGCCAGCGCTCCCACCGCCTCGACGAACCCACTCGTCAAGGTCACGCGAGCGCTGATTTCCGTATCCGACAAATCCGGGATCGTTGATCTCGCCCAATCCCTCCACGACCTGGGCATCGAGATCGTCTCCACCGGAGGCACATCCAAAGCGATCCAGGACGCAGGGATCCCCGTCGTGTCTATCGACGAGCTCACTGGGTTCCCCGAGATGATGGATGGGCGCGTCAAGACCCTCCACCCCAAAGTCCACGGCGGTCTCCTCGCGCGACGCGATCTCGACACGCACATGCAATCCATGCATGACCACGACATCAAACCCATCGATCTCGTCGTCGTGAACCTGTACCCGTTCGAAGCCACCATCGCCAAGCCGGGTGTCACCGAACCCGAAGCGATCGAGCAGATCGACATCGGTGGCCCGTCCATGGTCCGATCCGCTGCGAAGAACCACTCGTCCGTCGCCATCGTCACCGACCCGTCCCAATACGACGAACTGCTCAACGAGCTCAAGTCCAACGACGGCGCGACAACCCTCGAACTCCGCAAGCGACTCGCCGCTCAGGCATTCACCCAAACGGGCGCGTACGACGCGATGATCTCGCAATGGCTGCTCCGCAACGAGACCGAAGCGCCCGCGACGATGCCCATCGCGTTCCGTCGTCACGACGAGCTCCGGTACGGCGAGAACCCACACCAGAGCGCCTCCGTCTACAAGCAGATCGGCGCTCCCTCGGGCACCCTCCTCGACGCGGAGCAGCTCCACGGCAAGCCCCTGAGCTTCAACAACATCAACGACGCGTCCGCAGCACTCGAACTCGTCCGCGCCATGGCACGTACCGCGCCGGGCGCGTACAACACCTGCGTCGTCAAGCACACCAACCCGTGCGGCGCCGCGAGCGCCTCCACCTGTGCCCACGCGATCGATCGGGCCATTGCGGGTGATCCGATGGCCGCGTTCGGCGGGATCCTCGCGACGACCAGCCCCATCGACCTTGAAGGCGCCCAGCGCATCGCAGCGGACGGGACCTTCTTCGAGATCGTCATCGCGCCCGGGTACGACGACGACGCGTTGGCGCTGCTGCAGGAACGATGGAAGAACCTGCGGATCCTCAAGATCGCTGCCCAATACACAAACATCTCGCGCGAGCTCAAGTTCCTCCCCGGCGGTGCCCTGATGCAGGAGCGCGACCTGATCGTGCCCACCCCATCGGAATGGAACCACGACGCAGGACCCAAACCAACGCCCGAGCGGATCGCAGCCGCGGCGATGCTCGAGAACATGTGCCGATCCCTAAGCTCCAACGCCGTCCTCATCGGCGGGATCGACCCCGAGTCCGACACGGGCGCGGTGCGTCTCTTCGGCGCAGGCGCGGGGCAGATGGATCGCGTCGCGTCGTGCCGGGGCGCGGTGCATAAGGCTGGTGAACTCGCAAAGGGCGCAATCGCGTTCTCCGACGCCTTCTTCCCCTTCAACGACGGCCCGCAGGTCCTCATCGACGCGGGGGTCACCATGATCGTCCATCCGGGCGGGTCCAAACGCGACCAAGACACCTTCGACCTGTGCAACGAGCACGGCGTCACGTGCATGACGACGGGGATCCGTCACTTCCGCCACTGATCGGAATCCATCCAGATCACGCACCGATCCGGGGTCTCGGATCGAA
>SPJK01105206.1_pt1 | contig 33290 bp, 31 predicted proteins | sample 3741771 | NCBI WGS metagenome assembly SPJK01 (sample SAMN10925997, study PRJNA522277) | cold seep metagenome | isolation source: Elba SIP-enriched marine methane seep metagenome, extraction at timepoint T2 | place: Italy: coast of Elba, Mediterranean Sea
AAACGTTTGAGTAGAATAATACTGATTAGATCACCTCATTCAATTCGGTGGTTATCAGGCAACAGCCTTAGCTTCTCTTTTTAAGCGGAAAACATGGATCGATTCAGGCACATTTTTGGTGATCGTATGCCTTTTATTGCGATGATTCACTTAAAGGCTCTTCCCGGCACGCCAGCTTATGATGGGAATTGGCGTGCTATAGTAGAGCAAGCAGTAGAAGAAGCGAAGCAATTGCGTGATTGGGGTGCTGATGCATTACTAATTGAGAATATGCATGATACCCCCTACCTTCGAAGGGAGGTTGGGCCGGAAATAACGGCAAGCATAACCCGGGCCGTAGTCGAGATTCGGCGTGCTGCCCCAGAGTTACCCTGCGGGCTACAGGTGTTGGCGGGAGCGAATAAAGCGGCTTTGGCTATCGCATTAGCCGCCGATTTGGAATTTATCAGGGCAGAAGGGTTTGTATTTGGTCATTTGGCGGATGAAGGTTGGATGGATGCCGACGCTGGAACACTACTGCGTTACCGTCGCCAGATCGGGGCCGAAAAAGTAGCCATCTTTACAGATATTAAGAAAAAGCACAGCGCGCATGCAGCAAGTGCAGATGTAAACCTGGCCGAAACAGCGAAAGCCGCCCGTTTTTTCCGATCTGATGGAGTGATTGTTACTGGAGCGGCAACCGGGGCGACTACTGCGCAAACAGACTTGTCCACTGTCCGTGAAGCAGTGCCAGAGCTTCCAGTTCTAGTAGGGTCGGGCGTCACGCCTAAACAAATTGCACATTTATTTCCTTTTGTCAATGGAGTGATTGTTGGATCTTATCTAAAGGAGGGTGGTCGTTGGGATCGTGCTTTGTCTCAAGAACGGGTCCAACAGATAGTGAAGGCTGTAAGGGAAGCCAGCAGCCAGTAATAAATACCAGGAGGTCCAGTAATTTTAAATTGCTTGATCGCAATAAGCCAAGAGCATGAGGCTATGGCAAAATTTGTGGCTGTTGATGATCTTTGGATTGGGCTTGCCCCCAAGCCTGGTCGGGCAATTACACCTGATCGTTGATGCTTACCCTGACTTCACGCCTGCCGATGCGACGCTCTATCTGGGCAGTTCCTTGAATGATTGGGAGGCAGGGCACCCAGAATTCGTTTTTCAGAAATTCCCAGATGGCACCTACCGTTATACACTTCCAGAATCGGTAGCAGGCTTTGAATACAAAATTACACGCGGCGACTGGTCAATGACGGAATGTGCAGTGGATGGTGGCCGGGGCTGGAATCGAGTCTATCGACCAGTGAACCCAGGGAAGGACACGATACGAATTCAAGTGGAGAACTGGTGGGACCTTCGAGACAGTGTTCCCTATCGCGAGAAATTAGATTTGCGGATTATTGCCGTGCCGGAAAAAACGCCACCGGAAGCGAATATTTATGTGGCAGGCAGTTTCAATGGCTGGGCGACCTATGACGAGAGGTACCGAATGGAACGGCTGGCCGACGGTACCTTCAGTACGCAAATCCCAATTCGCGAGGATGTTACCGACTTTAAATTCAATCGCGGAGACTGGGGAACCGTTGAAGGTCGTCCTAATGGCTTGGCACGCCCAAATCGCAAGTATATTGTTGGTGTACACACCAAGGCTGAGATGCAGCAACTGGAGATAGAGAGCTGGGAGGATCTGGCTAATCGCTTCAATTGGTATACGCTATTCATTATGCTTGCAGTCTTGCAATGCTTCTTGTTGGTGATCGCCATTAATTCCCTGGATAATCAGAATCGGCGGGCCAATCTAATTTTGTCTCTCCTGATCCTGCTTATTTCAGCAGCTTTTCTGGCCCGCTTATGGGCGTTCCGTCGAGAGGTGTTTAATGAATTTCCAAAGCTGTTCTTGTTCCCGGATCTAATTTACTTTCTCTACGGGCCAATGTTTTTCCTCTACATTCGGTCTTTATTGGCGTTGCCGAAGTCGGGATGGCGAACCAACCTGGCTCATTTCATTCCGGCTGTTTTGCTGGTGATAGCTTATTTACCCCTACTCTTTGAGGAGCAAAAAGCGTTCATTGATAATGTGCTGAACCTTCATCACAAGCCTTACTTTATTACTGCTTCACTAATTGGGGTGCTCTTTAGTTCCTATTATTGGCTACGCGGGTTTCGGGTAATCCAAACGTTTCGGCTTAATTCAGCGCGCAACTACTCCTACGAGCCGAATATCCGGTTTCTACAGACCGTGATGATAATTAATGCCGCGTCATTAATTGTCTGGTTGGCCACCTTCGTATTGGGAGGAGTGGCAAGCGTACTGGAAATCGACTGCATGCGCCTTACTGAAGTAATGATCGATACGGTATGGATAATGATTGCAGTGACCGTTTACGCTACGGGCTACTATGTAATGCGACAACCACAGATTTTCCAGCTGATCGACTTAGAAAAAGAACAGCAACTTTTAGCCAATGAGGTAAGGCAGGAGAAAGTTGTGGAGCGACACTTATCGACAGAGGAAGAAATTGAACTGCGGCGCCTGAAACAGATTATGGAAGAGGAAGCGCCATACCTAAATCCTCGTCTCACACTGCCAGAGTTGGCGACGCTGACCAATCTACCGGTGCATCAATTATCGCGTATCATCAACGAGGGAGAGAACAAGAATTTCTATGATTTTGTCAATTCCTATCGCGTAGCGATGTTCAAACAGCGGATTACTCAAGGTGAACACGAGCAGCATACATTGCTAAGTATTGCCCTTGAAGTCGGGTTCAACTCCAAAACAGCTTTTAATCGGGCGTTTAAAAAGCTAACCCAGACCACACCAAGGGAATTCTTGAAGGCCCAAGAAGCAGAAAGACATTGATCGTAGTGCCGCGACCTCTCTTTTCTCCTACATCCTGTTACACCTTAAGGGTTAAGGCCCTTTCTAGAGTAATAAATTGATAACCAATCATTTATAAGTAATCATGGCTGCCATGTTGAGGTGCCACTTTATTCAAAATTCCGACCACCTTATAAATCGGGGCGACTAGACCCGTGCACTCCACTAAATTGGGTTTCATAAAGAGAAAGGGAATAAACCCTCAGGGATTCCACTTTCTATTTTACCTCAGGGACATCGACTTATCATACACGAATACTAGAGTTAGTTCAAATTCTATTACAATACTTAAGATGATGGAGGCAGCCAAGTGGCTGCCTTTTTTTGTTGCAGTGAAGGTGGTGATAACAAAAAAGGCCACCATCGAAGATGGCAGCCTTTCTCTTTTCACATTTGAGAGTGGAGTGATCAACGAACGTTGATTCTCCGAGTGGTCAGTACTGCGTTACGGTTACCGACCAATTGCACGAGATACATCCCGCGCGGTAAGTCGCCCACATAGTATTTTTCACCTTGGGCATAACTATATCGTTTCACCTGGCGGCCAACTAAGTTGAATACGGCTACTTGTTGAACCAGGTCATTATCGTTTATTTCAAAATGGCTAATCGTGGGGTTGGGGTAAACGCGTAATTCCGCGCTTTGCTCTTGTTGGTTAGGCTGAAGGTTTGCAACACTCACCTGAGCGAATGCAGATCCTGCGGCCAAGACTAGAAAAAAACTGAGTAAAAGGTGCTTCATAATGGCGTAAGTGAGAGTAGGGATTACAATTGATTTCATCTATATAATCCCCAAAATAGCGGATTTTGTTCAGGATATCAAACCCTTTTTATGCCCCTTAAGGAAAGTTTAACTCCCTTGGTACAATAAAGAGGGTTGGAATTACATTTTGGTTGCTTGCCTTATACTGAAGTATTTTGAACCATTAGGTAGCTTTTGATACCGTTCCTTCAAAGATTGTTACCACAAGCCTTGCCAAATTCCTATTTTCGCGCAAACACTTGATCTGGATGAAAATAGTTTCCTATAACGTCAATGGTATACGTGCCGCCGTGCGAAAAGGGCTGGTTGATTGGCTGGCGGCCCACGATTTTGATATTGTTTGCCTACAAGAATCGAAGGCACAACCTGATCAGGTGGATATGGCGGCCTTCGAAGAATTGGGGTATCGTCATTATTGGCATTCAGCAGAGAAAAAAGGCTACAGCGGTGTCGTTATCCTGACCCGCCATGAACCAGATAGGGTAAGCGAGGGGTGCGGCATAGAGCAGTACGACCGGGAAGGACGGATCATCCGTGCCGATTTTGGTTCGACTACGCTGCTCAACTGTTATTTCCCGTCGGGAACCAGCGGAGAGATCCGACAGGGTTTTAAGATGGAGTTCCTCGCCGATTTTCACAAGTGGGTAAACGAGTTGCGGGAAGAGCGGTCAGAGTTGATAATCGTTGGTGATTACAATATTGCACATACCGAGATTGATATCCACGACCCGGTACGAAACAAGAAAAGCTCTGGCTTCCTTCCGGAGGAGCGAGCGTGGCTGACACAGTGGTTTGCGGATGGATTTACGGATGCTTTCCGCCACGTACACCCGGAAAAAGTAGAATACAGTTGGTGGAGCTATCGAGCCAACGCCCGGGCCAACAATAAAGGTTGGCGGATCGATTATCAATCGGTTTCAGATGCTTTAGCGGATAAGCTGAGAAGGGCGGGCCATTTATCTGATGCACTTCACAGCGACCATTGTCCGGTTTTGGTGGAGATTGACTTGTGATCGATCCACAAGCTTGATGCAATTACCCGCCCGTCGATATCTCCGACCCTTGCTTTGGCTACTCCTATTAGCCGACCTTACTTATTCGTTCTATCAGTATCAGAACTTGCCATTAGATGGGGATTTGCCAGGATTGGTATTGCCACAGCCTGCCTATGAGTCCGTTTTGAGTGACCCTTTTGGGTGGCAGGTCATTCAAAGTGGAAAGGAGTACGCTGCGCCCAATCGATTCTTTTCTCACTACGCGGTTCGCACCTATTTTCGAGTTTTACCTGATTGCTTACAGCATTGGTTGAGCCCACTGGATAGCCTGTATCTTTCAGCAGCCTTGGCGCGAATGCTAACGCATTGCCTTCTATTGTTCGGTATGGCACGCGTCCTGGCGATCGTTATGCGCTTGCGCGCTCGCGACTTTATTTATCCGCTAATCCTATTGGCACCCTTTTTTCAGATTCGGGGCTACAACCGAATTATGGGACTAGTGGATCAGGCGGTAAGCTATAATTTCTTCTATGCGATTCCATTCGGGTTACTACTGCTTTACGGCCTTCCGATTATTCGCTTAATGACGATTGAACGACCGCATAAACTGTCGCTTTTCCAGCATACAGTATTGATGACTGGTACGATTGTACTTCCACTTAGCGGACCGATTGTGCCACCGGTTGTTCTGCTCAGCGGAGTCTTATTTGTATGCTATGGAATATGGAAGAGTGATGTTTTGTTAGGGGAGAATGGCATTCGAGGGCGCTGGGAATATGGTTATGGGGCCGCGCTATTTCTAATTGCCTGTTACTCCTTGTTTCTTGGAACGTTTAATGCAGAAGAACAAGGGGCAGCTGTTCCATTGTTGGCTCGTTTTGGACTTTTGCCAATTGGGTTATGGGGCTTGTTAACTAAAAAACTAGGCGTATCCTTATTGATTGTTCTTTTACTCCTGGTAAGCCAATGGGTGAACCATTTACCGGCATCGCAGGATCGATATCGCTTTAAGCAGGCTTTACGATGGGGCTTAGGTTTTACACTTTTCTACATCCTGTTGATACCATTTGGGGGTTACCGGGAATATCGCCCAAACATCCTGCGTTACGACCTCTTGCTGCCGATAACCACGTTCTTACTGTTGCTATACGGATGGGCTGTATTGTTGCTAACCCGCTATTTACCAAAGCCTCGCCATTGGGTTTTGTGCGTGCTTCTTGGAAGTGTCGCACTGATCTACACTAGTGCGGATGGGTTTGATGCCCGAGAGAAAAACTGTGAATACGAAGCGCTTGAGCTCATCGCGACTTCAGAGGAGGCCGAAGTGGTTTTAGAACAAGAGTGCCGGGTGTTATCGTGGACGCGAATCCGGGAGCCGGAAGGCTCTCGTGATCAGGCAGCTTTCTTGCAACTAATGGGTGTGACGCCCCAAGCAGTTCGTTACTATCAGCCCGATTAAGTATTCGAATCGTCTCCTTCTTTACGGATCCACACATCGCGTTGTGGGAACGGGATGGTAATATTCGCCTCGCGAAATCGCTGGTCAATATCAAAACGCAGATCACTTTTCACATCTTCGATCTGGTTGAATTCACGGGACCAAAAATGGATCTCAAAATCCAATGAAGAATCACCAAAATTTTTGAACCGGACAAAAGGGCTGGGAAAGTCGAGTACTTTCTTATGTCGCTTAACTACGGAAGAGAGTATTTCTTTTACCAGCGTGGTATCGGAGCCATAAGCGACCCCGACAGTGACTAGGAAGCGAGCCTTGGCATCGAAATGGCTCCAATTGATCACGTTCTCGCCCACCAGTTTCGAATTGGGAACGATTACGGAAATATTATCTCGTGTTTCGACCAGGGAGGTGCGTACGCCGATCTTGCGAACCGTCCCGATTAGCACGCCCACTTCTACCATGTCGCCAATTTCTACCGTTCGTTCAAATAACAGGATAATACCACTGACGAGGTCGTTGAAGGTCTGTTGCAAACCCAATCCAACGCCAACCAACAGGGCCGCAGCACCACCCCATAAGAGGGTTAAATTGATGCCAATGTACTGGATGGCCGCAAAGATGGCGATGACCAATAGGAAGTAGCTAAGCAGGCGATTAATAGCATACTGGCTTCCTGCGTTAATTTCGCGACGTCGGTAATAGGGATACAAAAAAATCTCGGTGACGACCCACACCACCAAGCGGGTGATGAGTAAGATAAGTGCAGCACTTAGAAAAGTATTGACTGTTGGGTAGTTGGCAGCATCCTTGATCCATGGAGCGGGGATTCGATAGTTGACCCCAAGTTCTTGGACGATAAAGGAAATGGCCAGCACATATACGATGGGTTGTACGATTCGCCCAACCTTGATATCGCTTCCCCTGCCCTGGTACTGATAAATGCCTTCTTGGATCTGTTGACGCCGGCGCTTTTGATAGCGGGCGGTTAGTACGACAGAGAAAAATTTATCCAGGAGACGAGCTACAGAAAAAATGAGTAAGGCTTGGATAAGCGTGGATAACTTGATCCGGGCAAGAAGACCTTCGTTGTGTAGGGAAAAATCCAACCCCAGCCCCAGGGTGATACATAGAAGCGCCAGCCACACCAGGCTGATGAAGACAAATCGACGTATTCTTCGTCGTTGGTGTTGTATGACGGTTTCGCGCTCGAAAAACTGATTGAGCCATTGAGCATACAGGAAGTACGCAAGGAGAGAAATGAGCAATAGACCGCCTAATACAGCCACTAGCTGACCAAGTTGAACACTTTGGCCGCCTAGTGAGAATGCCTGCTGTGAAAAAAAGTCCGAAAACTCCATATCTGCACCTTTTGCAAGTCTGTACCTTGCAGCTCAACAAGATAAATCTTCCATTAGTTTTACCCTATCTTTGCGCCAATTATTGTTCGACCCTCACTATATCAGTTGTCGTTTTGTACGGAAGGTAGCTGGAAACAGGGCCGGAACACACCTAGTAATACTTGATTATGCTAAGAAGCCTGGCATGGGGACTATCAGTGATCTTTCACCCGTTACTGATTCCCTCCTATATGTTGCTACTACTGTTGCTGGTCAACCCCTATTTGTTTGGTGTCAGCCAGGTCAGTGACGACGGCAGTAAGCTACTGTTGCTTCTGGTTTTTTTGTACAATTTCTTTTTGCCGGCCGCTTCGCTTGCTGTCATGTATTTTCTAGGAATGTTTAGCGACATAAATATGCCTAGCCGTACCGATCGCATTGGTCCGTTTCTGGTAACAGGCATGCTCTATTTGTGGGTCTATTACAACTTTTCTCAAAACGGTCAGATTCCGCCTGCCTTTGTTTCCTTTATGCTGGGGACGGTGATCGCGCTTTTCATGGCGTTTATCATCAATATTTTTTCGAAGATCAGTGTACATGCTGTTGGTATGGGAGGCTTGGTCGGTATGGTTGTTATTACTCTGGTACTGTTTAGTTATGGCTCATTTACGGTAACAATCCGTGGTTTAGGGCCAGTGGAGGTAAGTATGATCGGCTTGCTGATGAGTGTTGTCGTCGTAGCAGGCCTGGTAGGTACCGCGCGCTTATTGCTCAAGGCCCATGAACCGAAAGATGTATGGGGAGGATACCTGGTTGGATTTGCGGCGCAGTTCTTTGCCATCCGCTTCTTGTTCTAAGCAGTTCGAGTAGTTGCTAACTTGGCGAGTATTTCTTCCGCAAACCGCCGGTCGTTTGATAATTTTGGTGCTTTAGATTGGCCGCCAACCTTTCCTTTTTCACGAAGCCATTGCTGGAAAAACCCCTCGGGAAGTGGAACGATTTCCAACTGTGTAACGGCAAAATCATTGCTGCGCTTTTGGGCATAATTGGAGTTTTCCTGCTGGAGGCGGTAGTCTAGGCGCTCCGCAAACAGTTTGATGTCCTCGATGCTGTCAGCAAATTCAATAAACCACTGATGCCGCCCTTTTTCCTTTACATTGGAGTAGTAAGGAGCAATAGTATAGTCACGGATTTCGACCCCCAACTCCCGACAGCTATCTACCAATGCTTTTTCCGCCTGGCCGATCAGTAGATCTTCGCCAAAAGCATTAATGTATTCCTGTACCCGGCCTGCTACTTTGATCCGATAGGGGTGGGTTGCTGTAAAGTGCACGAGGTCTCCTAGCAGATAGCGATACAAACCAGTATTGGACGAAATGACAATCGCATAGGTCTTATTGATGTCTACACTTTCGAGTGGAATAGCCTGGCGTGTCCCATTCCGAATATCCTCCAGCGCAATGAATTCATAGTAGATACCATTGCTCAATAAAAGCAAGAGGTCCTCTTTTTCTGGATCATCCTGGATGGCAAAATACCCCTCAGAGGCATTATATACCTCGTGGTAAAGCATCTGTGAGCTTGGGATCAGTTGCTCAAAATGAGAACGATAAGGCTCAAAAGATACACCACCGTGAATATAGGCTTGTAGATTCGGCCAGATTTCCAGGAGGTGTTCGGCACCCGTGATTTCGAGAATGCGGCGGTACAAAGCGAGGTTCCAGGTGGGTACACCACCGAGCATGGTTATACTGTCTTCATTGGCGGCTATTTCCGCAATGATCTTTACTTTCTTTTCATAGTCCGGGAGAGTGGCGGTCTTGATGTCTGGGATATAAAAGGGACGAATGATCAGCGGAATAGCCTGGATAAGGATGGCTGAGATATCTCCAACTGGCAAACCCGCTGCGCCATGAGGCCCGTAGGCGCCTCCGCCAATGAGCAAGTTGCGTTTGGCAAAGATCTGCAGGTCTTCCCGGTGGGCATGCATTGAAGCCAGCGTAAACCATGACCCCTTCTGGTGGCAGCTTTGAATACTTTCCTTGGTAACGGGAATATACTTGCTCTGGCCACTCGTGGTACCGGCGGTCTTAGCCAGCCATTTTACCTTTGCCTCGGTGAGCACGCCATCTTCCCCGGCGATAACTCGTTCTATATAGGGCAGTAGTTCGTGGTATTCTACAACGGGAACCACTTCACGGAACCTTGCTGCAGATTGTATGCTGTGGAATTGGTGATCGTGACCAAAGGCAGTATCCCAGTTTGTGTCGATGATCTCGTGTAGGGTAGCCTCTTGCAATGCCTCCGGCATCGTATAGTGCAGCTGGCGCTCCACCTCATATTTTTTTAGGTGGATTTTGAAGAGGTTGTTGATAAAATTGATCATCCGTAGGTAAGGCTGTTCTCCTATTCAGGGTCTGGATGTAAAATAAGGGATTTGAACCGGCCTTGTCAAGGATTGTTCGACGAGGATGACATAAATTACCTTCCCCAGGAGCGCAGCCAGGAGTAAAACTGCTCAGCGACTCGCTTGCGCTGTTCTGGTTTCACCCACAAACCGTATAGTAGCGCCGAGAAAAAAGTGAACATCGCATAAATAAGCGCAGGCTTAAGCATATCCTCGTCGCCGATCATGGTGGTGGCGATTAAAAAAGCTAAAGAAGTGTTTTGGATGCCTACCTCTACACCAAGCGTTAATTGGTTGGATCGGTCCATAGTAAAGAGGCGGCCGGCGAAATAGCCGGATAATAAGCCCAGGGCATTCACCAGCATGGAATACGGCAAGATCTGCCCGATCTCTGCTATCGTGATACCGGTACCACCTTGGTCTTCCCCCGCGAAAAATTTGATCAGAAAGAGGATAGCCAACAGAAAAACGGTGATCCATTTCAAGTTGCGTTCCAAGCGTATTGCTCGCTCGGGATCACGTCGACGGAGAAAGAGGCCAATAAAAACGGGGACAATTGTCACCGTGAAAATTTGTCGAATCGTTTCCCAAACCGAAAGTTGAATGCTGGCCCCTTCGTCGAGAAAAAAGCCAAGGCTCAAGTTAACGATGAACGGGATTGACACTAGAGCAATAAAGCTATTAGTGACGGTGAGCGCGATGGAAAGCGCCGCGTTGGCATTGAGGAGGTAGGAAATGAAGTTGGATGTCATCCCTCCAGGGCAAGCGGCAAGAATGACAATACCTACTCGAAAAGCTAAGGGCAAGTCGGAAAAGTAAACGACCGAAAAAGCCATTATGGGAAGGAAGATGATCTGTAGGAAAAGACCTAGAAAGAAGGCCTTTGGTCGAGCGAAAGTGACAATAAAACTCCTGCTACTCAGTGACAAGCGCACACTCAGCATGATGAAGAAAAGGATGCCGGAAATGAGCCAATCAATCCACGTCATTTGATCCGTTTGCGCGAAAATAAAATAATTTGCGCCGGAAGGCACATTCTTGGCCTTTCTACTGCCGGGAAGAAGGTCGATTACCCGACTAGAACTAGGGTAACCACATCACTGGCAGACCCAAAACATTCCCTATCTTTGCCGCGTCCAAAAAATACCCTTCATGTATAATGGAAAAAAGGTCATCGTTGTGCTGCCCGCTTACAATGCCGAACTGACCTTGGAAAAGACCTATCGCGAAATTCCACAGGACCTGGTGGATGAGGTAATTCTTTGTGATGACGCCAGCCGGGACAAGACCTCGGAGCTTGCACGTGAGATCGGCATCGAACACGTTATCGTACACGAAAACAACCGGGGCTACGGGGGGAATCAGAAGTCGCTTTACAATAAAGCACTGGAATTAGGGGGAGACATTGTCGTTATGCTTCACCCCGATTATCAATATACCCCTAAGCTCATTCCTGCGATGGTGAACATCATTGGCGATGAATTGTATCCGGTGGTATTGGGTTCTCGGATACTGGGCAAAGGAGCGTTGGCCGGAGGGATGCCGCTGTATAAGTATGTAGCGAATCGTTTCCTGACGCTAACACAAAATTTTCTGATCAATTATAAGCTATCGGAGTACCACACGGGCTACCGGGCATTTAGCCGAGAAGTATTGGAAAACATCGACTTCAATGCCAATTCGGATGACTTTGTGTTTGACAATGAGATGCTGTCGCAGATCATTTTCCACCGCTTTCATATCGCAGAGGTGACTTGCCCCACCAAATATTTCGAAGAAGCTTCTTCGATAAACTTCCGCCGGAGCATGAAATACGGCTTGGGCGTACTCCGGGTATCTCTAGGGCATTTTTTCCAACGCCTTGGCGTATTGAACCTACCTATTTATCGCAAGCCAAAGGGGTGAGGTGCGTAGGCTTTGAGCCAATCAACCTCAAGATTCGGTACCCTCAGACTCGCAATAACGGCCGCTACGAATTGCTTAATTCCGCCTTTCCCCAGCTGGTGTGATAATTTCCCTGCTGGTCGAGCCGCTCATAGGTGTGTGCCCCAAAGTAGTCGCGTTGGGCTTGAACCAGATTAAGGGGCAATCGACTACTTCGAAGCGCTTCAAAATAGTGCAAGGCACTGCCGAAGGCCAATAGAGGAATGCCATTTTCAGAGCCCGCACAAATGATTGCTTTGGCTGAAGGGAGAAGCGTTTTGAGGCGCCCTCGGAATACAGGTGTTGCCAGGAGGTTAAGCAACTGAGGATCGGCAGCATAAGCCTGGCGAATGTCTTCTAATAATTCTGCTCGAATGATGCAACCACCGCGCCAGATCTTGGCTGTTTCTGCCAGATTTAATTCCAAGTCCATTTCCTTCCCGGCAGCGGCCAATAAGTGAAGGCCTTGTGCGTACGTAAGAATGAAGGAAAAGAGAAGGGCTTGTTCAACTTGTTGAACAAAAGCCTCCGTGTTATCCGTCTTTTTGGGCTGTGGCTCTTGGTATTTGTCGGCGATGCGTTGCCGGAAATCCCATAAAGCTGAAAGGCCACGCATGGTAACCGCGGCGTCAATTGTTGGCACGGGAATACCCAGGTCCATAGCACTTTGAGAGGTCCATTTTCCTGTTCCCTTTTGCTTGGCTTTGTCCAGAATGGCATCGATCAAATCACCATTAGTCTGATCATCTTCCTGAGCAAATATGTCAGCGGTGATCTCAATCAGGAAAGATTGTAAGGGACCTTGATTCCACCGGTCAAAAGTTTCCTGGATCTCATCATTTCGCAGGCCACCGATACGTCGGAGTAGATCATAGGCTTCAGCAATGAGTTGCATCAAGCCGTACTCAATACCATTATGTACCATCTTCACATAATGGCCTGCTGGTCCTTTACCCATGTAGGCAACGCAAGGCTCCTCTTCTACTTTGGCGGCTACTGCTTCCAGTATAGGTTGCACCTGTTGCCAGGCGCTAAAATCGCCACCGGGCATAATGCTTGGGCCACGCCGGGCACCTTCTTCACCACCCGAAACACCAACGCCAAGAAAGCGCAAGCCCTTTTGCTGGAGGTATTCCGCTCGCCGTGCTGAATCATCATAGTGCGAATTGCCGCCGTCGATGATCAGGTCGTCGTCGTCCAAATGCGGAAGTAGGCCTTCGATGACCTGGTCAACGATCTTTCCAGCGGGCACGAGCAACATGATTGTTCGTGGAGCCTTCAAGGCAGAGAGAAACGCTGCTTGATCGGTGGTAGCGAATATTTTTGTGGGGTCGCCTTCAGCAGCTAAAGACTGTGCCTTTTCTGGGTCAAGGTCCAATCCGGCGACGGTATAGCCATGGTCGGCAATATTCAAAAGGAAATTGCGGCCCATAGTACCGAGACCGATCATTCCAAAGTCGTAATGTGATGGGTTCATGCTCAAAGTGGAGTTTCTTCAGCCCGAGGCATTATAGAAAAATTGCCCGGGAACCGATATTTTGGGTCAAGTTGGCAAACCTTGTACCCTACTAAGACATTAAATAAACGTAGCAAAACGGCGGGAAGTTGAACCCGCTACCGATCTTTCCAATACAATGTGCGAAGATCGGCTAAAACACACAGCATGGACCCACATATTTTTGTGATTTTTGGCGCCTCAGGCGACCTGACACAACGCAAGCTAGTGCCAGCCCTATTTGAATTGCACTGTGGCGGTTACCTGCCCGAACAATTTGGCTTGCTTGGCGTCAGCCGATCAACCTATAGCGATGAGGCCTTCCGTGATAAAGTCGTTTTTCAAAATGAACACTTGCCATCAGATGCAAAGGAAGAGGACTTGAAAGGCTTTGCGGCCATGCTCTTCTATGAGGCAATCGATACCGGGCAGGAAGCGGCTTACGGGGATGTTGGTCAACGACTGTCTGTGTTGGATAAGCAACTAGGCACACCAGGGAATTACATTTTCTATTTGTCGACGCCGCCAAAGTTGTACGAGACGATTCCCGCTTACCTGGCTACCCATCAACTCAATCAATCGGAGCAACATTGGCGCCGCCTGGTGATCGAAAAGCCGTTCGGCTACAGCCGCAATTCGGCGAGCGATCTTAATAAACATATCCGCAAATTCTTCAACGAGGATCAGATTTACCGAATTGATCATTACCTAGGTAAAGAAACTGTTCAGAACCTACTGGTCACTCGTTTTGCCAACGGGATCTTCGAACCTTTGTGGAATCGGAATTATATCCATCACGTACAGATCACATCGGCAGAACACATTGGTGTACAGAATCGGGGTGGCTACTACGATGAGTCGGGAGCACTTCGCGACATGGTGCAAAACCATTTGCTGCAAATCGTGGCGCACATTGCTATGGAACCGCCGCTTGATGCCGATGCTGCATCCATCCGCAGTGAAAAGCTGAAGCTGTTTCGCTCCTTGCGACCCATTGCACCAGAAGAGATCGAAGATTATGTTATTCGGGGGCAATATACCGACGCCGAACGCGCAGGAGAACCGGTGAACGGCTACCGGGAGGAGGAAGGTGTTCCCCAGGATTCACGCACCGAGACCTATATGGCGATGAAGTTTTTCATCGACAACTGGCGCTGGTCGGGGGTGCCATTTTACCTCCGCACAGGGAAGCGACTACCCACCAAAGTAACCGAAGTAGTGATCACGTTTAAGCCGTCACCACAGCGCTTATTCCGGGAAGAAGCCTCCTATAATGACCCGTACAATCAGTTGGTGATTCGAATACAGCCCCATGAAGGCTTGGCCTTACAGTTTGGCATGAAGGTACCTGGCCAGGGTTTTCAGGTGAAGGATGTTGATATGGATTTTCATTATTCGGATCTTATCGATTCAGATGTACCGGCTGCTTACGAACGCCTCCTTCTGGACTGCATGCGTGGCGATGCTACGCTTTATGCTCATGGCGATAGTGTGGAAGCAGCCTGGGCTTTTGTCGATCCCATCATCGAAGCCTGGCAAGCCGACGAAAGCAAGCTCTTCGGTTACCCGGCGGGAACTTGGGGCCCGAAAGAGGCCGATGCCTTATTCACCAATGGCAGCCAATGGCGGAACCCCTGTAAGAACCTGACTAATTTTGGTGAGTTCTGCGAGCTGTAAGTAAGAGAGCAAGTTTAGACCTGCACGCTTACTTAGGTTGTAAATCACTTTTATCTATCTGTAGATCCTATGCCGAAATACATTCATCAATACCCGGACCCCGAGCAGTTGACGGAAGCGTTTGCCAGCTATTTTGCTGAATTGGTACAAGGGCGAAGCCATTTTGCTGTAGCACTTTCAGGCGGTAGTACACCAAAGCGCTTGTTTCGCCATTGGGCAGCGCACTATGCGGAATCTATTGATTGGTCAGCGATCCACTTTTTTTGGGGCGATGAGCGCATGGTGCCTCCAGATGACCCGGAGAGTAACTTTGGTGTGACTAAAGAGCTTTTCTTTAATAAAGTGGCTGTTCCAGAAAGCAACATTCACCGAATTAAGGGGGAGGCAAATCCGGAAGAAGAGGTACTTCGTTATGCGGAGGATATTCGATCGACGCTCGACCAAACGGAAGGAGAATTGCCTGTCTTCGATCTTATTATCCTAGGGATGGGCGATGATGGGCATACCGCTTCGATATTCCCCCATCAAATGGAGTTGTTGGAAGCAAAAGAAATTTGTGGCCTGGCGACCCATCCAGAGAGTGGCCAGCAACGGATTAGCTTAACTGGACCAATTATCAATGAAGCTGCATCCATTGCCTTTTTGGCAACGGGAGCCGGCAAAGCAGAAAAAGTAAGACAAGTGCTTGGAAAACAAGGAGAGTGGCAACAGCTACCAGCTGCACATATCACGCCCACAACGGGCGAGCTACATTGGTTTATGGATCAAGCTGCGACCGAGTTACTCCGCTTGTGAATACGAAAGATAGGATTGCTTACATCTTGTTCAGCGCCTTCACCAAGAAGGTCGTTGAAAAAGGCAAAGCCAGCCAGAACCATTCGTTAGCGTAGATCAACAGCAGGATCATAACAAGAGTAGAAACCAGGAATAGTACCCAGTCCATCATGCTGCCGCCTTGGGTTTCTTCTGAGAGATAGCTCATAATGTAATGATTTGATTCTCTGACGAATTTTGCGCAAAGCTAATAACTTCCCCCTTTTTATGGGAGAAATATGGGCAAAAAGCGACGCAGATCGAGCGACCTATTCTACCTGCTCCACCTTGTAGATAAAGTACTCGGTCTTTCCTTGCCACGGCATGCTTTTGTACCGTTGTTTGTAATGCAACTTGACCTTGGTACCCTCCAGCTCCTGGAGCTGGTCATAAATGGCGCGCTTTGAGGTGCTGAACTCCCAAATATTTCCCACCACACCGCTTTGTGCATCGGTCTGGAAGCCACCCAGATTAAGTTGACCTTCATAGGTTTTGAAAACAACGCCTTTATGAGAGACCTTGATCAGGTAACCTGCACGGGTACCTTCGCTATAGGTCCAACTGACGACCCAGAGGTAGAGCCCTCCGCCCACGACGAGGGCCAGTGTGAGGTATAAAAAGAACTGCTTGATGCGCTTCCAGGCGGTGTTGGCGCCTTCCTTAACAACTTCTTGGAATTCACTCATGGTGAAATGGTTTCTGTCTGTTTAGCAAAGGTAAATGATCGAGGCAAAAAGAGCTAGTCAATCTTAGAGCCGGCTCTTAATCTGAGCGAAAATTTTATTGCGCTCCGTATCCCAATAGGCAAAGGCCATCTTTGGGGTGTTATAGGCCCAACCATAGTGTCCTTTGCTGTCAATGCCGATAACGCCGCCTAGGCCACCTACTCGCTCGCCTAGGGTTGCAATACCGGCCTTGGCAGCTTGGTCAGCATTAAGACCGTTGGCCATGCCATCCGTCACACATTTGCTCAACAAAACGCGCAGAATAGATTCTCCCCAACCCGTAGCACTTACTGCGCCAGCTTCATTATCTGCATAAGCTCCGGCACCAGGGATAGGGCTATCACCAACCCGGCCAGGGTGTTTGCGAGCAGTGCCGCCAGTAGAGGTGGCAGCGGCCAGATTGCCATCATGGTCGAGAGCAACAGCCCCTACTGTATCACTAGGCCCCTCACCTGCTTGAAAAGGATGGTGAGAACGAAAGTCAGGGTTGTTCCTGATCTTTTCGAAAAACTGCAATTCTCGCGCTGTAAGCAGAGTTGTAGGGTGCACCTCCGTAAAGCCCTGTGCCCGGGCGAAAGCCTGTGCACCTGCGCCAACTAACAGGCGGAATTCTGACCGCTCCATGAGCCGGCGAGCCACTTGCACAGGGTGAAGGAGGTTTTGTACAGCAGCGATTGCACCAAAATCTAGCGTACGCCCGTCCATGATCATGGCATCCAATTCGATTTCACCTACAGCATTCAGATAGGCGCCACGACCGGAATCGTAAGTAGGGTCTTCTTCTAGTAGGGAAACCGCCATTTCAACCGCATCAAGCGCACTGCATCCGGCCTGCAATTTGGGCCAAACTTGTTCTATAGTATAGCGTAAGCCGTCCAGGTGAGCGGTTTCGTGTTCGGTTGGAATATTCCAGGCACCGCCATGAATAATGAGACGTGAAGACATAGGGATTGTATTTAACGAGATCAGCGATCCTTTTTCCGGTAAACAAATTTTAAGCCACTCCAGTCCTCGTCTATCGCCGCTACTTTTACATCTACCAACCCAATAGACAGGAAGTATTCCCGGATAGGGTCGCGCTTTAGATCGGTAGGGATGCCTGACTTTCCTTTCGGCCAGCTAATCCAAAGTAGCCCATCTTTCTTAAGCGCAGCTTTATAGGTTTCGGCAATACCCTCAAGTTGTGCGAAAGTAGAGCAGAAGAGGTGGATGAAATCAGCGGATTCATCTTCCGGTTCGTCGAGTAGGGTAATATCAGGCGGCAATGCCGATAAGAGATCAAAGTAATGGGCCGGTTCTTGGTGCAATAAGATAGAAAAGCCCGGTTTTATGCCGAGTTTCTTGACCAAAGGCGTGCCACTGTATCCTGCAGGCATGGTAGCTTTTTTTGAGACAACCAAGTATTGTAGCGACAAAGCTAGTGGGGGTATTTAATCGGGCTTTAAAGCCATTACACCCCCATCAGCAATGATGGCTAAGGGGTGTAGTTGTTCACCGTCGTATTCTCCGAAAACGGTGATGGCGTGGCCGGCACTCATAGCCAAGACTTGCCAGGCGGCATTGCCGCTGCGAATCGAGATTTGGCGATCTTGGGCATCGATAAGATAAAACGCATCCTTTTCGCGAACATAAGTACAACGGACGTCATCCAGCAAAAAAGGGAAGTTACGCAGCCAAGGCGATTGCGCTAGTGCAGCGGCATAAGCTTCGCCCGCTTCAGCAAGATGCTGATAAGCAGGTAGCGAATCATAGGCGTCCTTAGAAGAAAAGTAGTTTTTCAAGATGGCGCGAAGAGGTGGTTGCCCTGGGTAATAAACGGCTTCTCCGCGTAATACGGAACCTACTATCCACTGCTCTTCGAAACCGCGATTACCAAATGCAAAGTCGAGGATAAGGATAAAAGCGCCGCTTTTTTCGCCACGTAGCCAGGTTCGCCGGAAAGTGAGCTTTTCTTCAGTGCCGATCACTTGCCCCCATACCAGCCAATTGTCTTGAAGTCCCTGTTGGGCCAGAAGGCTGTCTTTGCGTGTATTCCAACCAGCCACTTGCAATAGTTCTCTTTTCTGATCAGGTGATAGGCTGGGTTTGCGTTGCCAGGCACGAACAAAAAGGTATAGTAGGCTTAACTCTTGTAGCAAAGGTTCGGGCCAATCTTCTTGTTGGGCGATTTCACCACAAAGGCGGATACGGCGGGCGATTCCGCTGAGCTTTCCATCTACCATTCGAGCGGCAAAAGCTTCCCAGGGAGCCACGCCTTGGCCAGCTATTTGAGCTAACCCCTGCCGGAGTAAATCACGCAGCCAGCGCTCTAATTCGCCTACTCCGGCATCCATTAAGGCAAGTCGTTTTTCCTGACTGCTTTTATTATCGGGAGATGAATTGGAAGGAGGAGCTTGACTTTCACGGCTATTCAGCAGGTCTTGTGCCCACTGCGGCGGGTGTTCACGTACTGTCCAGGCATCCGCTCGGTTTAAGAACAGCAAAATAAGTGCTAAGCTGTGTTTACATGGTTTTCGCCGACTTTTACAAGAACAGCGTAGCAAAGGAGGTTCCAGGCGAACGGCTGCCTGCATAACTTGACCATATGGGGTTTCGTATTCACCCCAGAGCCACTGACCATTCCCTTCTAGCAAGCGCCAGCGGCGGGCGAAAAACAAACGCCGGGCTTGCTCTAGCGACTGTGGGCTAGGAGCCAATTGTAGGAGGCGTTCGTAAGACCAGCTCATTGGTGTGTTATGGTATAAAAGTGTAAAGGTGTAAAAGTTCAATCAAACCCTTACACCTTTACACTGTTCAACTTTTACACTTTTGAGCGTTCGTTCGATTAATCTTCTTCCTCTTCTTCTCCGAGGATACCCAACTTATGCATGGCTTTTTCGGAGGCCTGTTGTTCTGCGCTCTTCTTGTTGAAATCATCGGCAACAGCGATGCGCTTGCCGTCGATAATAACCGCCACCTTGAAGCGGTCACGCTTATCCATCTTGTAACGGGAGAGCAGTTTGTAGTTGACGTTCTGTCCGTTTTTCTGGCAAAACTCCAGCAGTTGGCTCTTGTAGTTGTCGTCGTACTTTTCCAATTGGTGTACATCGACAAATTTGCGAAGCATTCGCCGGATGATGAAGCGTTTGGTGCCATAGTAGCCTACTTCGAGGTAGACAGCGCCAACTAAAGCTTCTACAGCATTGCCCAGCATGGAGCGACTTATACGGGTATTGTTGAACTCGTTGAGGAGCATATCGACACCCATCTTGTCGCCAATCTTATTGAGTGATTTCCGCTTGACGATCTTCGATCGCATTTTGGTCAGAAAACCCTCATCTGCATTGGGATACTTTTGGAATAAATACTCCGCTACGATGGTGCCTAAAACAGCGTCACCTAGATACTCCAGGCGTTCGTTGTTTTGCATGGCATAGGCCTTCTCGGAAGGGTTGGATTTGTGGGAAAAAGCCAGTTTGAAAATACGCAGGTTACTCGGGGTGAACCCGATAATTTGCTTTAGTCGCTTTGCCAGGTCTCGCTCAGGCGAGAGGTTGGCATTGTAAAATCGTTTGATCAGCCGAATCAAAACACGTTGGATTTTTATCCGAACATCCGTGCAGTAGGGCGAGGATGTCGGCATTGCCAGTAATACCGTTCTTGCCAATTGGTGGCAAAGACCGGAGGGTCCAAAACGCGTAAAAGGCCAGCTTCGGGAGCCAGGCGGGCAGGAAAGAATGATGCTCTTCGGCGTGGTTTTTTGGAGGTACGGCTCGGTTGTTCATACGGCCCCAAAAAATCACGTGTTGTTGTCGATCAGCGGATCAGACGTTCGTTGCTTCGCAAAAGTTCCAAAAAAGATCAGCTGCTCAATGAATCCATTGAGCAGCTAATCTACGCTATCCTTCAAAGCGTCTAAAAATGGCTGCGGAATTGTGTCCGCCAAAGCCAAATGTATTTGTAAGAGCCACTTTGACGTCGCGTTCCTGCGCTTCATTGAAGGTCAGGTTAATACGGGCGTCAATGTCCGGATCATCATTGAAATGATTGATCGTTGGTGGCACAAATTTATGTTGAATGGCCAAAATACAGGCGATCGCTTCAATAGCACCAGCAGCACCCAGGAGGTGGCCGGTCATCGACTTGGTAGAGCTGATGTTAGCATCGAAGATATGGTCGCCAAATACAGATTGAATGGCCTTTAGTTCGGCAATGTCACCCAGCGGCGTAGATGTACCGTGAGTATTAATGTAATCAATGTCTTCTGCCGTTACCCCTGAAAACTTAAGCGCGTTGCGCATGCAAGCACTGGCACCAAGACCTTCTGGATGGGGAGCAGTGATGTGATAAGCATCAGAAGAAGCAGCGTAACCAAGTAATTCGGCGTAAATGGTTGCGCCGCGGGCCTTAGCATGGTCGAGATCTTCCAGGATGAAAGCACCAGCGCCTTCTCCTAGTACAAAGCCATCGCGTTCGGCATCGTAAGGACGAGAAGCAGTAGCCAGGTCATCGTTACGAGTAGAAAGCGCCTTCATAGCACTGAAACCGCCGATGCCTACTTTGGTCACCGCAGCTTCAGATCCACCGACGATCATGAGATCAGATCGGCCCAGGCGAATATCATCCGCGGCCGCACCGAGGGCATGGCCGGTAGAAGCACAAGCTGATACCGTGCCATAGCTCGGCCCGCGGAAGCCATACTTCATAGAGATATGCCCCGCACCCATATTGCCGATCATCTTTGGGATCATGAAGGGATTGTAGCGAGGTAACTCTGAAGTGGCGTTATAGGTAATTTCTTCTTCCAACGACTCTAAACCGCCAATTCCGGATGCCCAAATGACACCAGAGCGGTCGAGGTCAAGTTGTTCGGGGTCGATCCCGGCGTGTTGTACAGCTTCTTGAGCCGCCACCAGGGCGTATACAGAAAACTTATCCAAACGACGTACTTCGCGCCGCGGGACAAATTCTGTTGCGTCAAAATCCTTGAGTTCGCAAGCGAACTGTGTCTTGAAATTCTCCGGATCGAAATGGGTGATCCGATTTGCTCCACTCACACCATTTTGCAAGCCGTCCAAGTAAGCTTGTAGGTTGTTGCCAATTGGAGTGAGGGCGCCTAAACCAGTTACAACGACTCTTCTCATAATTCGGCAGTTGGCGGGGTCGAGAATGGAGGGTTAAGGTGGGGAAATAAAAAACCGCCCGGAGAAAAAAGGTGGAAGCAAACAACAAACGAAAGCTAACACCGGGTCTTAATCTCCGGACGGTAGGAGGTGGAGTGTTGCTTACTCCTTAACCTCAGATGTTAAATATTCGATAGCATGACCAACAGTCTGAATATTTTCAGCTTGCTCGTCAGGAATAGAGATATCGAACTCTTTCTCGAACTCCATGATCAGCTCTACTGTATCCAGGGAATCTGCTCCCAGGTCGTTAGTGAAGCTTGCTTCATGGCTGATCTCTGACTCGTCGACACCTAATTTGTCAACGATAATTTTCTTTACTCTTTCATCAATGCTAGACATGGTCAATTCGCTTTTATGGTTCACGAATGCTGGTGCAAAGAAAAACAGAACAAGCATGATAACCAAAGTTTTTTCCGAAATTTTACCCCCGGCAAGCTTTAGGAAGGTCCGCTCAGCCAGTGCACTATGCAATGATTATTTGGTTATATTAACCATTACCGGAAAAATAAATGGCCAATACCGCTGCGGAGCGGCCTAATGTTCCCTCTTTTTGCGAGCCACTGACCAGAGCAGAGATCAGGCTTAGTGGGCAAATCAGAAATGCTTTTTCTTGCTCATTCTCAGTAAGAAGTGTACATTTATGCTTTAATTATTGTAAAAAGTACACTTACTGCATTGGAAACACTTGCTGCCGAAAAGAAGACTGCTATGAAGATCGTGGATCACCAGAATACGAAGATCGTCGCTACGGTGGGCCCGGCCTGCCGTTCGTACGAGAACTTACTTAGTTTAGTCAAGGCTGGGGTGGATGTTTTTCGCCTCAATTTTTCGCATGGCTCTCACGAAGATCATGAGGAGGTGATCAAGCGAGTGACCTATATCAATGAAAAATACGGTACGCACATCGGCATTCTGGCTGACCTGCAAGGCCCGAAACTTCGTGTAGGTAAGATGGAGGGGGAAGGCTTACCCATTGCGGAAGGCGATATTCTAACCTTCGTCAATGAACCCTGCATCGGCAACAGCGAGAAGATTTACATGAGCTATGAGCAGTTTGCTGCGGATGTAAATGTCGGGGAGCGCGTATTGGTGGATGATGGTAAGCTAGTCTTTGAAGTTATAGAAACGAACGGCACGGATACGGTAAAGCTTAAGGTACTCTTCGGCGGCGTGCTGAAATCCAATAAGGGCGTCAACTTACCCAATACCAAGATTTCATTACCCTCGCTTACGGAGAAAGACCTGCGTGACCTGGAGTATATTCTTACGCAGCCGGTTCACTGGATTGCCTTGTCCTTCGTTCGTTCAGCGAAAGATATCCGCGAGCTGCGGGCACGCATCGATGCAAAAGGACACCCGGCGAAGATCATCGCCAAGATCGAAAAGCCGGAAGCGGTAGAGAAACTCGATAAGATCATCAAAGCCTCTAACGCCATTATGGTAGCGCGGGGCGACTTGGGAATCGAGGTGCCGATGGAGCAGCTTCCCGTTATTCAGAAGACGATTATCAAAAAGTGCATTCAGCGGGCCCGCCCAGTGATCGTTGCTACGCAGATGATGGACAGCATGATCACCAACCCATCACCAACTCGTGCGGAAATTACCGACGTAGCCAATGCAGTGCTTGATGGCACGGACGCAGTAATGCTTAGCGGAGAAACCTCCGTAGGCCGCCACCCGGTAAAGGTGGTAGAAGCCATGAATCGCATCATCGAAGAGACCGAGAAGATGTATGCCATCGAAGATCATCGTCCCGTACCGCCTAAGAAGTCGCGTACATTCTTGTCGGATGTGATCTGTTTCAATGCATCCCGTACCGCAGAGGAAATTAGTGCGAAAGCCATTCTCGGTATGACCAGTTCGGGGTATACGGCCTTCAAAGTATCGAGTTTCCGGCCGAATGCCAAGATCTATATCTTTTCCGATAAGATGCACATGCTCTCCACGCTGAACTTGTGTTGGGGTGTTCGCTGCTACTACTACGATCGCTTCACCAGTACGGACGAAACTATTCAGGATGTTACCGAAATCTTGAAGAACAACGGCCGTGTTTTGCCGGGCGATATTGTAGTCAATACGGGTAGCATGCCGCTACACCGCCGCCACCGGACGAATATGTTGAAGATTACGTTGGTGGAGTAGTATATTAATTGACTTGCAAGGTTGGAAAAAAGCAGGCGTAGCGATTCATTTCAAACTCGCTATGGCATAGATATAGATAGTACTCACCTAACTCAATAACACAAACAACAGCTGCACAAACAAGATCTTGGTGATCAGTACGATAGGCAACATCAAGGTATAGCCCATCGTAGGGAGTTTATTACCGGCCTTATCGAGTGCGAAGTCCAGGATAGCTGGTTGGGAGGCCACCATGCCAGTGAGCAGACCAAAAGGAATATTTAGGAGTTTATAGCCGATCCAGAGTGTAAGCAAGGCGGTGGTAGTGGCCACGATGGCCCCGGCTAAGAAGAGCGCCCCGCCACTTCCTTGTAGAATAGTGTCGAGAAAGGTGTGCCCGGAACGAATGCCAATGCCGGCCAGCAAGAGGATGAGCCCTAGCTGCCGCAGCGTGAGGTTGGCACTATAGGGAAGCGTCCAAACAATCGGGCCGGTACGGCGAAGGGCACCCAGTACCAATGCGACCAAGAGCGGCCCTCCGGCAAAACCAAGATTGAACGACAAGCCGCCCGGAAGCTGAAAATTGACCATCCCGAGCAACAAGCCAAGCGCCATGCCCGACCCGAACGACAAGAGGTTGATATGACTGAGGGCTTCGTAGGAATTGCCGAAAAAGGCGGTCACTTTGGGTAGGTCTTTGCGCCTGGCGACCAGCAAAACCCGATCACCTAGCTCCAAGACGGTATTTCTATTCGCCAAAAGATCTATATCTCCGCGTTGTACCCGAGTAATGATCGCGGGGAAGTGCTCCTCCAGATTGAGTGCGGCAATTTTTTCTCCGGCAATCTCCGGTTTGGATACAAAGACACGCCGTACGTCGTATTCGCGCCGATCGTAGGTGAGCTCGGTATCCAGTCGGCGACCAACCAGTGTGGTGGCTTCTTCCAGCACCTCTGGTCCGGCCACAAATACGATGCGATCCCCTTTTTCGAGGACAGTATCCATGGTGGGAAGGAAATCCTTGCCTTGCTTTTGCATGCGACCAAAGACCAGCCGCTTGTTATAGCGTTTGAAGAGATCGCGAAGCTCCCAACCGATGATCTCCTCATTGAGAATCTCCACAGAATGACGTTCAATTTCTTCACTGGATGCAAAGTCGGTATCCATTTCCTTGGCTTCCTGCTTGTAATTGATCTTGAACCATCGGCCGGTGAGGTTGATGGCCAGCATGACCCCCAGGATACCCATGGGATAAGACAAGGAATACCCTACCACAGCCGCATTGCTCATCATGGTGCGTGCTTCGGGCAGCTGCGATTTATCGATCAGATCCAGAAGGCCGGCCAGGGAAGCGGTATTAGTGGAAGCCCCCGCTAACAAACCTGCTGCAGTAGCCGCTTCTAAGCCCATCCAGAAGTAGAGCCCGACGGTAATAGCAGTAGAAAGGAATAAGGTCAGCACTATGAATAGAAAGTTGCGCATCCCCTGCGCTCGAAAGGTGGAGAAGAAGGTAGGCCCGCTGCTCAACCCAATAGTATAGACAAACATGGACAAGCCCAGCACGATAATTACATCGGGCACTTGTAGGCCTGGATCCAGGGCACCAAAACCCAAACCAACAAAGAGTACAGCCGCTACACCAAGTTTGGTGCCGCGAATCGGGATATTCCCGATCAAATAGCCAACGGCTGATACAACGAAGAGCAGCAGCAGTGGGGACGATTTGAAGGCTTCGATCATGCGGCAAAGGTACAAAGGGTGTAGCGAAATATGCTGTATCTTTATCCACCGATGCAAAAAGCACTGGCCATTCTTTTGATGCTCCTTATTGGAGCATTCTGCCCTTATTTTGAGCGGTTTCAATTCCTGATCCGCTACTTTTTGATGTCGATGCTGTTTTTCTCGTTCATGAAAGTGCGTTGGAGCAGCAATTTGATTCAACGCCGCCATTTTTTCCTGATCCCGGTTATGGTGGCCAATGCGCTCTTGATCTACTTCTTGTTGCGTCCGTTTGATCCGCTTTTGGCGCAGGTGGGGTTTATTATGTGCATTGCGCCAACGGCGATCGTCTCTCCGGTTTTGGCAGACTTGATGCGCAAGGATGTCGCTTTTGTCACGGCAGCTATGCTGGTTACTAATCTATCGGTCGCCTTGATTCTACCGGTGCTGATCCCCTTGGTGTCGAGCAAAGAGGGGATGGCAGAAATATCCTCTATTTTGCTCACTATTCTGATTACAATTGGAGTCCCCTTCTTGCTGAGTCAATTGGTGCAGCGAGGCGGTGGGCGGCTATATGTATTCTTTCAGCGGCTGTCGCCATTTGCCTTCTTTTTCTTTTTGGCCAACATCTTTCTGGCAGCAGCTAAAGCGTCTCACTTCATCCAGTTCGAATCAACCGCGTCTTGGCAGACGATGGGCTATATCTTCCTGGTAACGGCGCTGGTATGTATCTACAATTTTACGCTAGGGCATAAGCTAGGAGGGCGGGCGCTGAGCATCGAAACGAGCCTTTCTCTTGGTCGCAAGAATACCATGTTATCCATCTGGCTGGCGCTCACTTTCTTTGAACCAACGGTAGTGTTAGCGCCCATTGCCTATATCCTCTGCCAGAATGCCTATAACTCTTGGCAACTATATGCAGTGGAGAGGTCCGAAGTCCGAGGACCAACGTCCGGTGTCGATTAGAGCAACCAAAAAACGCCGGACGCCGGACATCGGACGGGAGTCCTACCGCACGTGTTTTCCACCGTTCCAAGGCGACTTCTCCGTAAGGTATTGCTCACCAGAGGCGATAGCCCCCCCTTCAATGGTTGTGCCCATGGAATCGTTCCAGCGGTTAAGGTAACCGAATAGAGCAATCACGCCCATGATTTCTACGATCTCTCCTGCGTCCCAATGCTGGCGCATGTTTTCTGCAATTTCCTCCGAAACGGCGTTGGGAATGGTCGACGCGGCTACCGAGAGGTCAAGGGCGGCGCGTTCGGCTTCATTAAAGGAAGGGTGGGTCTTGTATTCCCAGATATTCTCCAGTTGTTCCTGTTCTGCGCCATAGCGCTCCGCGGCACGAATGCCGTGTGCCTGGCAATACTGACAACCGGTAGTGTAGCTCGAAATGTAGGCGATCAAGCGCTTCAAGGCGCTGGTCACCCGGCCCTTGTTTTCCATGACGGCTTGGTTCATTTCTACAAAGGCTGCAGCGATGCGTGGCCGGATCTGCATCGTCTTGATGCTGTTCGGGCAGAAACCCAGGGTTTCATTATAAAATTTGACCATCTCCACGATAGAGGGGTCAGTCTCTGGGATCGGATCTACTAGTGGACGTTTCATGAATCTTATTTGGTAATGAATAAGTGCTTAGTAATAATAGAAAAGCGGATAGTTGCTAGGACCATCAGCGGGGCGAAGTAACACTTTTTCGAGTAAAATTCTGGCGACCAATACCTGCTTGCGACTTAATTTGTCCGCAATAAACGTTTTGCATTTTCTTGAAAAAAGGCTATAGCCGCAGGATTGCGAATCGCATCCTTGTTCATGCTCTTCCCTGCATCCATGCCGAGTAAAAGCTTCTTGACAGGAACCTCCATTTTCTTTCCACTAAGGGTGTATGGGATATCAGGTACCTCGATGATGGTATCGGGTACGTGACGAGGAGAGCCTTCTTTACGTAATACCAGCTTGATACGGTCACGTAGATCTTCGGTGAGATCGTGTTTGCTGTGAAGGACCACAAATAGCGGCATGTGATCATCGCCGCCCTCAAGTTCGATATTGAGTACGAGGCTATCCTTAATTTCCGGTACGCCATCCAGGATGCTGTAAATCTCAGCCGTTCCAATGCGAACACCTTTCCGATTAAGGGTGGCATCAGATCGGCCCTGAATAATTAATGACCCGTCATTGAACAAGTGGATCCAGTCGCCATGTCGCCATTTCCCCGGGAAGTCGGAGAAATAACTAGCCAGATAGCGTTCGTTCTCTTGGTCATTCCAGAAATAGATGGGCATGGAGGGCATAGGTTGCTCAATGACCATTTCTCCAAGACTGTCGGTGAGCTGCTGCCCATTTTCTGAGTAAGCAAATAATGCACAACCTAGCGCGCGACCTTGGATTCGGCCGCGGTAAACAGGCTTGTTCGGTATGCCTCCTACGAAAGCAGTACACACATCGGTACCCCCGCTCATGGAGCACAACCAGATCTGATTACCCACGGATTCATACACCCAATCAAAAGCTTCCGATGGAAGGGGCGCACCAGTGGACCCAATGGAACGCAGCTTAGAAAGGTCGAATGTTTTCCCTGGTTCAAGTCCTTTTTTCATGCAAGCCGTCAGGTAGGGGGCGCTGGTGCCAAAATGATGGATCGGTAAATCAGCGGTTAGTTGCCAAAGACCATCCAACGACGGATAGCCTGGGCTACCATCATACAAGATCGGTATCGCACCCATCAGCATGCTGGCTTGCAGGAAGTTCCACATCATCCAGCCGGTTGTTGTAAACCAGAAGAAGTGCTCGCCAGCGTGTGCATCATTATGAAAGGCGAGGTACTTGAGGTGCTCCAACAATACACCACCATGTGAGTGAGTGATGGCTTTGGGTTTGCCCGTAGTACCGGAAGAATACAGTACCCAGATCGGATGGTCAAAAGGAACAGGAGTAAACGATAGCTTCGAGTCAGGGTCGGATAACCCAATGACATATCGCCAGAGCGTATGGGCTGGCTTGAATACTGGCCGATCAGATAAATACGGGATGAGAATGAGCTCTTGTACACTCGGTAGCGCGCCCATGACTTGTGATAGTTCGCTTGTGCGGTCGAAAGCTTTGCCGTTATAGCGATATCCGTCGACAGCAATCAGCACTTTCGGTTCGATTTGCGAAAAGCGATCAATAACAGTTTGCACACCAAAATCCGGGGAACAACACGACCAAATGGCACCAAGTGAATTGACGGCCAGAAAAGCAGCAATGGCATGAGAAATATTCGGCAAGTAAGCGGCAACGCAATCACCTTGGCTTACCCCTTTGCTTTGTAAAAAAGTACGTATGGCAACTACCCGTTGCTCCAGTAAAGCCCAGCTGATGTGCTGCGGTGGTTCTCCTTCCTGTATCGAAATCAGTGCTGGCCGATCATCGTTTCGGTGGCGAAAAATATGCTCGGCATAATTCAGCGTGGCTCCTGGAAACCACTCTATCCCCGGCATGGTGTCGCCACGCATCACTTGCTCATACGGGCTATGATGGATGATGTCGAAGTATTGCCAGATGGCTTCCCAGAAAGTAGCCGGCTCATCAGCTGACCAGGCCCATAATGATTCGTAATCGGAAAACTGCAACTGGTAGTTGTCAGCTAACCACTGTTCAAAATGATGCAGATGGGATTGGCGAACGAAACGATCAGTAGGCTGCCACAATGGTTGATTGGAGGACATAAACTAAAGTTACGGATAGAAAGGCTATTATGCTATACTTGGCAAAATCTTCGTACGCACTTCGCCGAAACCGATGCGAATGTCTTCGTTTTCTGCACGCCCTCGCATGATTACGGTGTCGCCGTCCTGAAGGAATACGCGGGTCGAACCATCTTTTAGCGCTACTGGTTTCGTACCGGCCCAAGCCAATTCGAGCATGGAACCATAAGAGCTTTCGTCCTTTCCGCTAATGGTGCCAGAGGCCATGAGGTCACCCACTCTGACATTGCAACCATTGACAGTATGGTGAGCCAACTGCTGCTGCATATTCCAGTACATATACTTGAAGTTGGAACGCGACACAGTGGTTTCTTCGCCGTTCTCAGGCACAATAGCTACCTCAAGAGCGATGTCGTAATTCTGCTTGCCTTCATACTCTAGATAAGGAAGCACGGCAGGGTCTTGGGTTGGGCCCGCTACCCGGAAGGCGTTCAGTGCTTCTAGTGGAATGATCCAAGGCGAAAGGGAAGAGGCGAAGCTCTTGCCCAGGAATGGCCCTAGTGGAACATATTCCCATTTCTGGATATCGCGTGCCGACCAGTCATTGAACAGCACCAAACCAAAAATGTAGCCTTCTGCATCAGCGGTGCTGATGGGGTGGCCAAGTGGATTTTCCTTGCCAATGATGAAGCCCATTTCCAACTCAAAATCAACACGAGCAGAGGCTTGATAAACGGGGGTCTCCGCATCTTTAGGCATCACCTGGCCTTTCGGGCGGTGGATGTCTTGCCCACTCGGGATAATCGAAGAAGCACGGCCGTGATAACCTACCGGAAGGTGCTTCCAGTTGGGCAATAAGGCATTGGCCGGATCCCGAAACATCATGCCTACGTTGGTGGCATGTTCAATGCTGGAATAGAAGTCGGTATAATCGCCAATAGCGACCGGCAAATGCATGGTCGCATTTTCCTGCTTTACCCAAACTTCGGGGTATACTTTGAGCGGGCTGTTGTCGTCGCAAAGCATCGCCTGAATGCGCTTGCGAACAGCTTTGGTCGTGAATTTCCCAAGCGCGATAAACGTATTTAAGTTGTTTTCAGCGAAAACGGAGCTATCGATATTCAGGTCATCCAATAGGCCGAGCTTAGCTAAGCCGTAGAGGTCGATGATCTGTTCGCCGATGGCAACACCGGCACGCGGATGGAGCGTAGCGGTAGAGAAAATGCCGTAAGGCAGATTATGGATAGTGAAGTCTGAATCTTGTGGTATGTCTACCCAAGTGGTTAATTGAGACATGTAGGAATTTCTTTTTTTGATAAGCTCTTAGATAGAAATTAGGCAGCCTAGTGATTGAGCCAAGATTGATAATAAATGCCATCATCATAAGGCAATGCAGCTTCCGTCACTTGCAATGGCTTAAACGTATCAATCATGACCGCAAGCTCCTCGGTGCTTTTTTGACCAATGCTTCGTTCATAAGCGCCGGGATGTGGCCCGTGTGGGATGCCTCCGGGATGCAGCGTGATATAACCTGGGCCAATATTGTTACGGCTCATAAAATCACCATCTACATAATAGAGCACCTCATCCGAATCGATATTGGAATGGTTGTAGGGCGCTGGAATAGCCTGTGGATGATAATCATATAAGCGAGGGCAAAAAGAGCAGACGACAAAGGTCGACGTTTCAAATGTCTGGTGGACCGGTGGCGGTTGGTGGACGCGGCCCGTAATCGGCTCAAAATTGTGGATGGAGAAGCCGTATGGATAGTTGTAACCATCCCAGCCAACCACATCGAAAGGGTGAGAAGCATACACATAATCAGTGATGGTCTGCTGCTTCTTGACTTTGATGACAAAATCACCTTCATCATCGTGGGTTTCCAGTTCTTGTGGAAGCTTGTAGTCGCGCTCACAAAAAGGGGAATGCTCTAGCAACTGACCAAACCAGTTGCGGTACCGCTTAGGCGTATAGATCGGGTGGAAGGACTCGGTAAATAGAATACGGTTATCCTCTGTATCGAATTGTATTTGGTAGATCATGCCTCTGGGGATGAGGAGATAATCACCATATTCGAATTCAATATTGCCCAATAGGGTGCGAAGCGTGCCGGTACCCTTGTGAATGAACAATAGCTCATCAGCATCGGCATTCTTGTAAAAGTATTCAGTCATTGAATGACGAGGGGCTGCCACTCCTACATGTACATCACTGTTGACCAGCAAGGTCACCCGACTTTCCAGGAAGTCGTCAGCGGCAGGCACATCATAGCCGATGAATTTGCGCGAAAGCATGTTCTTGGCTACGGCAATTTTGGGACTTACATCGACGGATTCTCCCACTTTCTTCACCATTGTTGGGCGGTGAACATGGTACAGCAAGGACGACATGCCATCAAACCCGATGGTGCCGAAAAGTTGCTCGTAATAAAGGTTGCCGTCGGGCTTCTGAAATGTGGTGTGGCGCTTAGGTGGCACCTTGCCGAGGCGATGGTAGATGGGCATAGTATTTGGCTTTACTAACGGTTGTTAGCAAATGTACTAGTTTTTGTTTATACTTGCAATATAAGACGTCTCCCTGTCAGCCCGTCCGACGTCCATCCGTTTTGCCAAATACTGACCTATGGAACGTAAGATTACGCGCGATGCTTTTTTGCAAACCAGCCTGCGGCTGTTTGTAGAGCGTGGCTTCAAAGCGACGACCATGCGGGCTATTGCGGACCAATTACAAATCGAGGCCCCAACCTTGTACAACTACGTAAAGTCGAAGGATGAGTTGTTGGAAGATCAAGTGTTTTTCATCGCAGACCAATTCCTGACGGGAATGCAGCACATTGCGGACTCCTCCTATTCGCCAGCTGAGAAAATCAAGGAGGTGATCAAATTGAACGTACGCTTGACTAGTGAATATCCTTATCAAGTCGGCTTATTAGTGAATGAATGGAAGCACCTAAAGGAAGAGAAACTGTCGGCTTTCATTGATAGCCGAGCTACCTACGAGCGCCTCTTCCGCGAAATCGTACGCGCCGGCATTGAGCAGGGCGAGCTCCGTTCGATGGACGAAGAGGTAGCCACTTATTCCATTCTTTCCTCCGTGCGTTGGTTGTTCAGCTGGTATACCAGTGAGCAAAAGCCGATCAATCCCATAGAGTTGGAACGACAGTTGGTGGCTTTTGTATTGGGAGGGGTGCAAAGTCATTAGCGGGACTTTCGGTTTTGCTGAAAGCCGTAGAGGGAGACGTCGTAAATTCATGATCACTGTAGTAGAGTATATCGGATAAGGGAGAGGTAGGCTGTCGGCTTCCTTAAACTACCCGCTCTTCCAAAAATCACAACTCCTTCGGAATCGAATTTTCACCGGTCAGCTTCCAGCGATCATTGTACACCGAGCGGTAAATGATCTCGTAGTCCAATCCATTTTCACTTAATTCTGCTAGTACCTTCTCTAGGTCATTGGCTGTTTTCATGGAGTTGTTGGCGCTGAGTACTTCGATGTCCTCTCCGGCGGGAATCATGCGGCCCGGGTATACATTAGAGAAGAAGTAGTTCTTGACGGTGTCCATAGCGGGCACATGATTAGCAAGGAACTTAGGCAGGTCCATATCGTAGGTTTTGCCTTCGTATTTGATCTTCACCGATTCGACAAACGCAGGGCCAATTCCTTCATTGGCCAACACAACATTGAAATCCGGCGAACTCATTGCCCGAAAACTTACCGATAAATAGGGTAGCACGGAAAGGTGCTGTTGTTGCCGCATCAGCCGGGTTTGATAGACAAACACGCCGAGGGTCATCAAGCTGATCAAAAAGGCAGAGATGCTCAGCATCTTATCGGAATTCCAGACGATATGCTTCATGAAGATCTTCGGTGAATTTTACAAATAGAAGTTGACGGATCTTCAATGATATGGATTTCCAGTTGCGATGCCAAGAATTTCGATCAAGCCTTGGTTTGACTCGCTAAATGTTGTGTAATGCGCAGGTTTAGCCAACGAGGACTCATTTTGGTAGCGAGTACGATAAGTTTGTTCAAACCACCAACGACAGTAGTACTATTGGTGTGAAGGAGTTTATCTACAGCTACCTGCGCTACTACTTTAGAATCGACGGGCGGGTTGCTTTGATAGGCATTGGTCAT
>SPJK01005392.1_pt1 | contig 33186 bp, 28 predicted proteins | sample 3741771 | NCBI WGS metagenome assembly SPJK01 (sample SAMN10925997, study PRJNA522277) | cold seep metagenome | isolation source: Elba SIP-enriched marine methane seep metagenome, extraction at timepoint T2 | place: Italy: coast of Elba, Mediterranean Sea
AAGAGGTTCATTAGTGCAGCAGAAGCCAGAGCGGAAAAACGAAGCTTATTTGTGATAGCATCGCTATTCGAGCCGACCTCGGGAAAGTTCATCGAACTTGAAGAGTCGATGACAATCTGGCACCGCAAGTTAGTCTCTTCTTCATAGCGCTTGGTGAAGAGCTTATCGGTACGTGCGTATACTTTCCAGTCTATATTTTTGGTACTTTCCCCTTGATTATAGAGCCGGTGTTCGGCAAATTCCACGGAGAACCCGTGAAAGGGGCTTTTGTGTAATCCGATAATAAATCCTTCTACTACTTGGCGGGCCAGCAACTCCAGGTTTCCCATTTCTCTTACCTGCCGGCTATCCAATTCATACATACGCGGTGATTTGCTAAAACAAACAGTCCCGCATGGTGACACCATGCGGGACTGAAAGTATTTATTTTTCCTTTATTATCAAAGGTACTTATCAATTTTGTCGGCAAGTGCTTGCTTGGTCGTGACGCCAACGTGCTTGTCCACGATCTGACCGTCCTTAATGATCAGAATTGTTGGAATGCTACGCACTCCGAACTGCATAGAAACCTCTGGGTTAGAGTCGACATCTACCTTGCCAACGAGGACTTTTCCTTCGTAATCAGTTGCTAATTCTTCGATTACCGGAGCAATCATGCGGCAGGGGCCGCACCATTCTGCCCAAAAATCTACTACTGCGACATTTCCTTCCTTCAGGGCAGTGTCCTGGAAGTTCGTATCTGTGAATTCGAAAGCCATTTTGTGTGCTTTTGTTTTGCTTGAAATATTCTCCTTGGTCAATTTGTTAACCATCTAGGAAACAGCTTGATCAAGGATCAGGTTGCAAATATAGGGCAAATCTTTGTTTGCAATGTCCTGATTGCGACCTTTGGGAGCAGTGAGGCCTATTACGCAACTAGTATGATTCTGTTTATCAAATATGCCGTGTTCATATGCGCACTTACCAGAATTCTATTACGTGGATCGCTTTGGGGCTATTGGCCATATTGCTGCGCTGGTTGATACCGGCCAGCTCGATTGAAGAGGTTTATAGCCGAGGGATTTACCAGGTAGTTCGCATGGCGATTGATTTTTTGATCGCTTCATGGATGCCGGTAGCCATTCTGTATGTATTCCTTATCGGTGGGCTCGGCCTTCTCATCCAGCGCACACGTCGTTGGTGGCGCCAGTCCATGGCAACACGTCAGCGAATTTTTAGCGCCTTATTTGGAGTACTAGCCTTTGTTGGCGGGGCTGTTTTCCTTTTTATGACATTATGGGGGTTTAATTATGGCCGCTTGCCAGTAGAACAGGTCTTAAATCTATCATTAGAAAAGCCCGATATAGCCTACCTTGAATCACGTGTTCGCAGCGAGGGTATTGCCTTAGTCGAACTGCGTGCTCAGATACCGGGAAGCGATACAACAACCTTGGCTGATGCGACCTTCCCTGAAGATATGGAGCATCAACTTCGAGAAGCCTTAGAAGGTATGCTATCCGCCTATGGGTACCCGACTCAGGGTCGCGTTCGAGGCCGGATTTTGTATCCCAGGGGTATCTTTTTGCGATTTAGCTCTGCTGGACTATATTTTCCCTGGACAGGTGAAGGCCATATAGATGCGGGCTTGCTTCCCATTCAACGCCCCTACACCATGGCACACGAGTTAAGCCATGGCTATGGCTTTGGTGACGAGGGCACTTGCAGCTTCTGGGCCTACCTTACCAGTGAACGAACTGCAGATCCCGCTTTGAAGTATGCCATTCGTTTGGGCTACTGGCGAACCTTGGCGGCCACATGGTTGCGTGCCGATCGAGAAGCCTATCTCGCCTTCCGAGAAACGCTGGATACAGGAATAATTGCAGATCTCGAAGCTATTAATGAGAACTTGACAGCTTATCCAGACATTCTGCCAGAATTACGGTATGCGGCCTATGACTCTTACCTTAAGGCACAAGGTATCAATGAAGGAATGCTGAACTACAACAGAGTGGTCTTACTCGTGGAGAGTTGGAGAAGAGAGGGTGACCGCAGTGGTCAGTAGGCAGCAAGCAGGTAGAAGCTCCTAAAATTGGGAACAACGAGCACTGCTATCTGCCTACTGTTAACCGCTAAGTATTAATCTGCAAGGCAGACTAGCGAAACATTTCTGTACCTGAGAAGTGGAAAGAAGCTTCGCGCATAGCATTTTCGTCTGAATCTGCGCCGTGAACAGCATTCTCGCCGATGCTGGTAGCATACAAGGCACGGATGGTACCAGGAGCAGCTTCAGCCGGGTTAGTCGCTCCAATGAGTGTGCGAAAGTCAGCAACCGCATTATCTTTTTCCAAGACAGCGGCTACGATAGGGCCACTAGACATGAATTCTACCAGCTCGCCATAGAAAGGGCGTTCTTTGTGTACTTCGTAGAATTCGCCCGCCTTTTCAGCAGATAATTTGGTGTATTTCATAGCAACGATGCGGAAACCTGCCTCGTTCATTTTCGCTAAAATAGCGCCGATGTGGCCCGCCTTGACGGCATCGGGTTTGATCATGGTAAAAGTGATGTTGCCAGCCATAATGCTTAGATCGTTTTGGACGTTTTTTGGAAATCGCTGCAAAAGTAGGTAATTATCGATGAAACGAAGAAGCCTATTGGAGCGGAGCTTTGGTAAATGGATAATTTTTGGCAACTTCGCAGCCTGATTTTGAATTCGTTGAATGGAAAATCTGCAGGAACTTAAGCGCATACTGGCAATTCCACAAGATGTGGTTATCCTCACCCACCGTAATCCGGATGGCGATGCTATTGGTTCGTCCCTAGGGCTTAGCCTGTTTTTACAAAAGGGAGGCCACTCTGTAAAGGTCATTGCTCCATCTGAATATCCAGACTTTCTTGCCTGGATGCCTCAGGCGAAGGATATTTTTATTTATGACCTTGAGCCGGAAGAAGCCAAGGAGGCGATTGAACGTGCCAGTCTCATCTTCTGCCTTGATTTCAACTCGTTGGATCGTATTGACAAAGCTGGTGAGATCGCTGCCGCACAAAAAGTACCCAAGGTGGTAATCGACCATCATCTATTTCCTGAGCCTTTCGCTGATTTTCTTTTGAGTGACACGACGGCAAGCTCAACCTGTGAACTTGTTTACGACTTCATCAATATGTTGGAAGCTGGTTCGCAAATGGATCCTGTCATTGGTGATTGTTTGTTCACTGGTATTCTTACCGACACGGGCTCGTTTAAGTATAGCACTTCGCCGAAATTATTCCGCACTGTAGCAAAACTGCTCGAAACCGGGGTAGATGATGTTCGCTTACAAGACCTAATTTTCAACAGTCTTCAGGAAAAGCAACTGCGAATACTGGGGCACTGTCTCTATAACCGTATGGAGATCTTGCCAGAATATCAAACGGGCATCATTACCTTGACAAAGGAGGACTACGCCAACTTTGATATACAACGAGGAGATACGGAAGGGGTGGTTAATTTCTTGCTTAAGCTAAAGAATGTCAAGCTAGCTGCCTTTATTCATGAACAGCCCACCATTGTCAAATTAAGCCTCCGCTCAAAAGGCGATATTGATGTGCAGGAAATGGCAAAGAAGAATTTCCGGGGCGGAGGACACAAGAACGCAGCTGGCGGTGCAAGCTTTCATAATCTTGCTATAACCGTGCGACGGTTCAAGGAGATCCTACCAGAATATCGCGAGCAACTATTGGCAGAGTCATAAGCGAGCTGCCGACCATATATCGATTAAATTCTTTCACAATTTCCAATAGAATTTTATGCGCAATTTATTGATAATCACAGCCTTGTTAGGTGTTTTTGCCTTTGCCTGCGACTCTTCAGGTAAAGAGGCAAGAACCTCGCAGGGATATCGCTATACCTTGCATACCGACGGGGCATCCCCTAAAGCGACCGCTGGTGACTTTGTTACGTTTGCCGTATACGTACGTAAGCAAGATAGTGTACTCTTCTCGACCAGAATGGGAGGAGAGTCGCCAGTAATACAGATAGCTGACCCAGCGGCCGACCCGCTTCGCACACTTGACCCCGTAGAAGATATCTTAACGGTATTAGGCGTTGGCGATAGTGCCACAGTTGTGATGGAGCTGGATACGCTGCCACAGAAGCCTCCAGGATTTGAAGATGTAAGCGAGCTGCTATACGATGTAGTTGTCGAGAAAATTGAGTCTGAAGAGGAATATATGTCTGCTCAGGAGGAGTTGAAACGAGAGGCCCTGGCCGCTCGGAAAACGGCGATCCGTTCTTCAGGAGAGCTCGGCACACTCGCCTTGGAGCAAATTGAGTCTATTCAGGAAAGAAACCTTTCCGGGGAATTGGGCGATGAAGTACAGACGACTGAGTCAGGACTTCGCTATGTGGTGCACGAAGCGGGTACCGGTGAGCAAGCTGCTTCTGGCAAGACCGTCAGTGTAAACTACCTTGGCATGACTGCTGCAGATGGCGATATTTTTGATGAGTCTTTCACTCGTGGCGAACCGATTACTTTCCCTCTAGGTCAAGGTCGTGTGATTGCTGGTTGGGACGAAGGTTTAGCCCTGCTAAAGGCTGGCGCAAAGGCTACATTGCTCATTCCTGGTGATTTAGCTTATGGCCCAAATGGCCGTCCACCAAGCATTCCGCCTAATGCAGAACTCCTGTTCTTCGTAGAGTTGGTTGATGTACAGGACGCTCCACAGTAGTAGTAGACACAACCCTTAGTTCATCAGGTGTCGATTTCGCGCCTGATGAACTATTTTCTTTTTATTCATGTCTTATCTGGCAAAAGAGCTTTTATGACCGCGGATCAACTAAAGGAACTGCAACAACGCCTCGATTCTTTGAGGCACTATCTTTGACGTCGATGAACGTCAACATCAAATCAACGACTTAGAGCAGCAATCGCTGGATCCTACCTTTTGGGATGACCCCAAGCGCGCCGAAAACGTGCTGAAAGACTTAAAAAGTCACAAGAATTGGGTAAAGCAATATGAGGTGGTGCAGGCCACAGTGGAGGAAGCGGAAGTCTTGTTAGAATTCCTAAAAGATGGCGAAGGAAGTGAAGCTGAGGTAGATGCTCAGCATGCATTGGCCATCGAAGCAGTGGATGATCTGGAGTTCCGATCGACACTCAATCGACCGGAGGACGAACTTAGTGCAATACTCGAAATCAATGCGGGAGCAGGCGGAACGGAAGCTTGCGATTGGGCAGAAATGCTTTATCGCATGTATTTGATGTGGGCCGAAAAGAAAGGGCATAAAGCCGTCGAACTAAACAAGCAAGATGGCGATGTTGCAGGCATCAAATCAGCTTCTCTAGAGATAAACGGAGACTTTGCCTATGGCCTGCTCAAAGGAGAAAATGGCGTTCACCGATTGGTGCGAATTAGCCCTTTTAATGCACAGGGAAAGCGAATGACCTCGTTTGCTTCCGTCTTTGTTCACCCCATGGTGGACGATCGGATTGAAGTAGAAGTCAACCCTGCTGATATTGAGTGGGATACCTTTCGCTCGAGCGGAGCAGGCGGGCAGCATGTCAACAAGACCGAATCTGCTGTTCGATTGCGACACCTGCCTTCAGGCGTGGTGGTGGAATGCCAGGCAGAACGCTCACAGCACATGAACCGAGACAAAGCTATGCAGATGCTTCGCTCGCGATTGTATGAACTGGAGTTACAGCGACAGTTTGAAGAGCGGAACAAAGTGGAGGCACAGAAAATGAAAAATGAGTGGGGCTCACAAATCAGGTCCTACGTGCTCGATGACCGGAGAGTAAAAGATCATCGCTCTAACTATCAGACGAGCCAGACCGACGCTGTATTAGATGGGGATCTGGACGAATTTCTTAAAGCCTACCTTATGCATTCCGGAGAAGCATAAATCCAGTCAGCAATGGAAAGGAAGAACCTTTTAGCCATTACTGACTGGAAAATGTCGATTGCTCTAAAGGTGAATCACTTCATCGTAAGCAGCAGCAGTTGCTTCCATTACGGCTTCACTCATAGTAGGGTGGGGGTGAATGGTCTTGATAATTTCGTGCCCCGTAGTTTCTAGCTTTCTGGCAGCCACTACTTCTGCGATCATCTCCGTCACATTGTAACCGATCATATGGGCACCGAGCCATTCTCCGTACTTGGCATCAAAAATAACTTTAACGAAACCACTTGACGCGCCGGCTGCTTTTGCTTTACCGGAAGCGGTAAATGGAAACTTCCCAACCTTGATTTCATAGCCAGCATCCTTGGCAGCCTGTTCGGTGTAGCCAACAGAGGCAATCTCTGGGATACAATAAGTACAGCCAGGGACATTATTGTAGTCGATAGGCTCAACTTTATGGCCCGCGATCGCTTCAACACAAAGGATGCCTTCAGCGGTAGCAACGTGAGCAAGAGCAGGACCAGGAACAATATCTCCAATAGCATAAACCCCTGGCACATTTGTCCGGTAAAATTCATCAACTGTGACTAGGCCGCGATCGGTAGCAATTCCCAGTTCTTCCAGTCCAATATTTTCAGTATTGGGAGCAACACCAGCTGCGGAAAGTACAATGTCGCACTTGATCTCCTCTGTTGCACCAGTTTTACGATTCTTAACCGTTACAGTGCAACCGCGGCCTTTTGTGTTTACTGATTCAACAGAAGTATTGGCAAGTACCTTGATACCTTTCTTTTTGTATAGCTTATTCAGCTCTTTAGAAATGTCGGCATCTTCACGAGGAACAAGGCCTTGTTCCATAAACTCGACAATGGTAACTTCCGTACCAATCGCATGGTAGAAGTAGGCAAATTCGGTGCCAATAGCCCCCGCTCCAACGACAACCATCTTCTTAGGTTGCTTGGGTAGGGTCATGGCTTGGCGATAACCGATCACTTTCTTCTCGTCAATCGGCAAGCTTGGAAGGGCTTTAGCCCGACCACCGGTGGCCAGAATGATATGAGGAGCTTCGTAAATGGTTTTTTGACCATCTTTTGCCGTAACCTCTACTTTTTTGCCGCGTAGTAGTCGGCCATTACCTTCGATGACAGTAATCTTATTCTTGCGGAACAAGAAATTGATCCCTTTGCTCATTCCGTCGGCAACACTGCGGCTGCGTCCGATCATGCCACCAAAATCGGCTTGTGCGTCCTTGACATTGATGCCATAGTCACTGGCATGCTGAATATATTCAAAGACCTGTGCACTTTTCAATAGTGCCTTAGTAGGAATGCATCCCCAGTTCAAACAAATGCCACCCAGGTTTTCTCTTTCTACAACGCCAACTTTCATTCCTAGTTGAGCTGCACGAATTGCCGCAGGATAGCCGCCAGGACCACTTCCAATTACGATAAGGTCAAAGTTCATATTTGCTTGATTATTTATCTCGTTGTCAGGATAACACCAGAGGGTGTCGTGAGTTTTGTTGAACGGCGCAAATATACCAAAAAAAGAGCCCCGCCGAAGCGGGGCTCGAAACTAACTTACTGATACCAAATTATATCTTTACTGAACTGACGAGACATAAAAAGACAATGAGCAATTAGGCTCAATTACCCGTCAAATCCTCGTCGTCGAAATGTCGTTTGGAATAACTTCGTTTGATCTTGCTGAGTCAATCGCTGGTCGCAAACGAAGTGATCTACTCACAAGTGTAAAAGTAGGCATTTTGCTTCGATCGCACAAATAATCTTCGGAAAAATATTGTGTGTCAAACGGGAAGTGATGGTGTAATTTTTTTGCTTAATTCGTTGATATACAATCGGTAACGCATGTGTGTTTTTTATAGCAAACAAGCTGTTACATCCGGGAAAGCCCTTGATATACAAGGCTTCCCGCTTTTCTGGGAGAAATGAAAAAAAAATTGTCCAACAAGATGTTGTAAGCAATAGAGCGATCCTCAAAGCAAGGTTTTGACGGCGAATTTTCGCGAGAGATCACAACAAAAGTGGTCATTGGATGTTCGTTGAGTAGGAAAACCTATCAACCCAGTCTGTCTTCTTTTTGAGATTCTAAAAGTAACAGACCTTTTCATGAAAAAATCAGCAGGTAACTAGCATGATCCACTTGGATCACATGTAATTCTTTGGCTAAAACTAAACCGATGTTAAAAGAAGAAATGTTTGATTTCGATGCTGGAAGTCAAGCTGAGGTGAACGGGCGATCATTTTCAACGGAAGAAATTCTTAACGTAAAAAGCGATGGCAACCTCCAGCAATCCGGAACAGAGACGCCACTAAGGCCAGATGCTTTTGCCTTGACCGATGAGGAGAAGATGGCAAAGATCGAAGCGCATTTTTCTTCGATCATGGAGATTTTAGGGCTGGACATGACTGATGATTCGCTGCGCGAAACACCTCGACGAGTGGCAAAGATGTATGTCAAAGAAATCTTTGGAGGACTTAGCCCGGACAATAAGCCCAGTATGTCACTTTTTGACAACAAATACCGATACCGGCAAATGCTGGTTGAGAGTAACATCAAGGTGCATTCCTTTTGTGAACATCACTTTCTCCCAATCTATGGTAAAGCGCACGTAGCTTATATGGCAAATGGCAAAGTGATCGGCTTATCAAAACTGAACCGGATTGTCGACTACTACTCTCGCCGACCACAGGTACAGGAGCGCTTGACGATGCAGATCGCCGAAGAACTAAAGCATGTCCTGAAAACCGAAGATGTGGCTGTGCATATTGAGGCGCGACATATGTGCGTGCAAGCACGAGGTATTCAGCATGAGGACTCAATAACCACGACAACCGAATACAGTGGCCGCTTTTTAAATGAAAATGTGCGGAGAGAATTCCTTGATGCTATTCGCGCTCGCTAATCAGTGTCCAACTACTTGACCAAGGCTGCGAAATAGTTGTCCAGCAACGTCCTCCTGCGCTTCTTTTATTTCATATAAGACATGAGACTGCTGATAAAAAGGTAATCGCTCATGCAAAAGAAGCTGAATCTTGTTGCGAAGTTCCCCTGCATTCAGTGATCGAACGATGGGCCGATGGGCTTGTTGTTTTCGAAGGCGTTCCCAAAGGACGGAAACTGGTGCGTTCAGGAAAATGGTCAGCCCTCTCTTATTCATCCAATTAATGTTGTCGAAAAAGCATGGGGTGCCACCACCAGTTGCAATGATTCCGGGTGCCAGCTGTGATGTGCTATGCAGAGCCTTTCGCTCAACCTCTCGGAAGTGCTCCTCGCCGTCAGCCTGAAATATACTAGGTATGTCTTGCCCTGCATATTCTTCGATAATCTGATCAAGATCGAAAAAATTAGTGCCCAGGTGCTCAGCCAGGCGCTGACCAACATAGCTTTTCCCGCTTCCCATAAATCCGATCAAAAATACACGCATAGCTTATAAAAATATTGGCTGGTCCAACTTTCTGCTAATGGCAAAGGCCGCATTAATCAGACCTACATGGCTATATGTCTGAGGAAAGTTACCCCACTGGCTCCCACTTTCTTCGTGCACATCTTCGCTGAGAAGGCCCAGGTGATTACTATGCACAGAAAGCCGGTCAAAGATAGCAACAGCTTCTTTCACACGCCCCATCCTGGCGAGTGCTTCTACATACCAGAATGCGCAGATCAGGAATGTTGTTTCAGGGGTACCAAAATCATCAGCATGTTTGTACCGGTAGAATAGGCCGCTATCGGTTCGTAGTTCTGCCTCAAGTGCGCGCATATGCTTTTTTGCCCGCGAGCTGTTGGGTGCTAGGTATCCCATGTTGATCAATTGCAGCAAACTAGCATCAAGGTGCGGGGAATCAATGGCCTGTGTGTAAACACCGCGCTCCTCATCATAGCAGGCTTCGATCATCGTCTTAGAAGCCTTAATCAGTCCTCGGGCACGAGTGGCCAGCTTTCGATCGCCGGTTAGGTCGCCGATCTTCTTGGCCGCGTGACTACCGGCCCAATGAAAAAGGAAGGTATAAGCATGGAGCTGAGATTTACCTCGAAATTCCCAAATGCCGTTATCGGGTTCTTCCATCGTCGCTTCGATCATGTCGACACAGTGCGCGACAATGTCTTTTTCTGGCCTTCCTGGTTGATTTAGCAATCGCTCATCGGTATAGAAGGGGAGGAGTGTGACCAGTACTTGACCATACACATCATTCTGGATATGCTCAGATGCCTGATTACCAACCCGTACTGGTTTATTACCGAGATAGCCATCTAAATCGAGGATTGCCTCATCCTGGATTCGATCCAAGCCGATAGGGTACAACGGTTGATACCGATCCTTCTTATCAATAAATAGGTTCTCAATGAAACGAGCGTAGTCTTTAAGAATGTTGAAGTGACTCAGATCATTCAGGGCCCGTAGCGTATAATGAGCGTCTCTGATCCAGCAATAGCGGTAGTCCCACTGCCTGCCGCTTCCGGGAGATTCCGGCAAGCTTGTGGTCGTGGCGGCGGTAATGGCGCCAGTATCCTGGTACTGATGCAGCTTCAAGGTTAATGCAGAACGGATCACGGCCTCTTGTCGGAAGTGCTCCGTCGAGGTATTCTGAACCCAAGTTCGCCAATATCGGGTTGTACGCTCCATAAAACTATCAACGGTTCGCTCCAATGGACCTTCCAGAGGAACGCCCCAGGTGAGGACGAGGTAACAAGTTTCGGCTAATACGAATTCCCGCTGCTGCCTAATAAAGGTCAAAGGCACATTCGTGGTCAACCTTACTTGTGAACCTAATCCTTCATAACGAATATGGCTGCTCCCGTAGACGGTTTGAGGAGTAGTTTTACCATAGTCGCCTACGGGTTCGCACTGAATCCGAATACTTGGTTTCCCTCGAATCAACTCGATCTTTCTGATGAGCATCAAGGGTTTGTAAATCCGATCGTGATTGAAGAAACGAGGCGCAAAGTCTGTGACTTTAAATTCACAGTCGCTAGAATGAAAATGCGTTTCGAGAATATTTGTATTGGGTAGGTAACGTTGTTCTGAAAGAAAACCTTCACCGGCTGGCTGAATGCTAAACTTTCCTCCCTTTTGCTGATCGAGCAGGTTGCCAAAAATGAAGCTACTATCGAATTTAGGCCAACACATCCATCTGATGTCGGCTTGGTTGCTGACAAGAGCAGAGAAGGCACAGTTGCCAATAATTCCCAGGTCGTACTTATGAGCTTGTTTCATAGCGCCGAAAATACCAATAATTTAAAGCTCGAAAAGTCCTACTTTTGTACATCTTACAGTGATTTTACGAAGCGAGAGATTGACTTGCGCGCAGCCACCCAAAAAACGTTTTCAGAATGAATGACAAAATATTGTCTTGGATTTTGATCTTAGCAGGTATAGGATTCTTTGGAGCCTGTGATTCAGATGCAAAATCAGCCACTTCATCAGGTGATGCCCTGACGCTAAAAGAAGGGGGGATTGCCGAAATGGTCCGAAATCCAGTATCTGCTGATCAGGAGGTAGATACGACACAGTTAGCTCGGATTGCCTTCGAAGAAGAAGTGTTTCAGTTTGGTGAAGTGGATGAAGGTGCCGTTATTGAGCACAATTTCCAATTTGTGAACACCGGTGCTGTGCCTTTGATCATCAGCGATGTACGGTCCACCTGCGGCTGCACCGTTGCTGATTGGCCAAAAGAACCACTTGCACCAGGAGAACAGGGGGAAATCGAGGTTCGCTTCGACACGAAGAACAAGAAAGGTGGCCAGGAAAAGCCGGTAACTATTACCGCAAACACCTTCCCGGCAAAAACCCAGGTGTATCTTCGTGGGCAGGTCCACTCGACAGAAACACGCTAAAGAGAACAAAACATCAATACCAATGCTCAACGATCTCATCTTACTACAAGCTGCCGGTGGAGGTGGCATGGCACAATTGGTTTTTTTCGGTGCTATGCTGGCCATCTTCTGGTTGTTCTTGATTCGCCCACAAGCTAAACGGCAACGTGAACAACGCAACTTCATGGATGGCCTCGAAAAAGGTGATGAAGTTGTCACAGCTAGTGGCATGATCGGCAAGATCAACAAGATTGAAGGAAACGTGATTACCCTTGAAGTGGGAGGGAAACTCTATATCCCCATTACGCGAAACTCGATCAACAAGGAGATGACGGATGCCTTCTTCAGTGCGGAAAATAAAGATAAGTAATCCATTAGCTGGTAAGTCTCGTGAAGACCGTACTATCCTTGCCATTTGCTTAGGGATAGCGTTTTTCTTTTGGGTCCTAGTAAAACTATCGCAGGAGTATCCGGCGATCAAAGAAGTACAACTGAATTTTGAGACGCCTGTTGATAAAACTTTTTTGGTACCGCCTCCAACCTTAGTACCGGTGAATATTAAAGGTTCAGGTTGGAATCTGCTGTTTGAATTCCTGAGAGGGAATCGGCTAAACCTGTCTTATCAGATCGAAGATTCGAATACTTTTTTCCTCAGTCGATCTCAATTCCGTAGCGACGTCATGACCAGGTTCGTCAGCAATGACCTGGTGATTGAAAATCTAAATTTTGAAGGGGTACAGATCAATCTCGAAGACCAATCGAGAGCAATGGTACCCGTGCGTATTGCACACCAGCTTTCATTTGCCTCGGAACACCAATTGGCCGCACCAGTTCTGGCAATGCCGGACTCAGTCGAAATTATTGGCCCACAAAGCCTAATCGACGCCTATCAGTCTTGGCCAAGCGATACGCTGCGCCTCCAAAATGTATCTATTGATTATTCTGGCACACTCGACCTTCAGCAACTCGAACCGGGAATTCAATTAAACCCAGGCCAGGTTGAGGTAAGTGTCGACGTGGAGCAATACACGCAAAAGAGTCTTTTTGTGCCCGTCACGGTACTTGATCCACCGGAAGATAGCATTCGGATATTTCCAGATAAGATCAAGGTTAGCTGTGTTGTTGGCATGCGTTATTATAACGAACTAGATCCTGCTGATTTCACCCTAGTCGCCAATCTGGATAACGTGCTACTCGGTGAAGGGAAAACAACTGTCCCGCTCGAACTTACGCAGCAACCCGAATTTGTTAAGAGCGTACTTCTTAACCGGCGATCTGCTGAGTTTTACATTATCAAGCGTGAGGCCGTCGACGTGGATGAGCCGACAGTAGAAAACCAGCAAGACTGATTTCACGGTCGGTCTACAACAACGATGAAGCCTTCTTCCAGCGGATTGAGTTCTTCCAGTAGCGTTGCAAATAAATCCCGGCCATACCTCAGATAAAGGCTCAGTAGGTTGTCGTGACGCTCCTGCAGCCCGTTTCCAGGAAAAAGTTTGTCCTTGAGCCCCTCAATTTGATTAATGGCCACCTCGTACTTCTGCTTCTCGGCCCGCATCAACCGACCCTCCAGATTTTCGACGGCTTTTAATTGTCTGGCGTGTTCTGCTAGCACCGCCTTCTCCAAGGTGGGATCTGTTTCTCGTGCTTTTTTAGCAATACTTGTGAAGAGTGCCTCAAGCTGCTTTTTTTCATCACTTAAGCTAAGTTCATTCTCCGTTTGGTCCGTCACGAAGCGCTTTACCAGCAAATGGGTTTCCTCAAATAGATCCGATATTCCCAATCCCAGCTTATCCATGCGCTTAACTGTTCCGCGATCCAACCAGAGTACAGAGTTCCGGCGAATAAGCATGGGGAAGTTGACGCCAAAATGCTTGAATTGCTCCTTGCGCTCCAACCAATAGGCGATCTCTCCGCCGCCGCCGATATAGGCTAGATTAGGCAATACCGTTTCTTGATATAACGGCCGCATAATGACATTCGGACTAAACCGCTCAGGATGCTCTTCAAGCTCGTGCAATATTTCTTCCTCCGTAAACGAATAGTTGGTATTCAGAACCCGGAACTGACCGTCGACTTGCTCAATGCGTTCCCGCAAGCCTTCTCTTAGGTAGAAGAGATTTATTTCGCGAGCATGTGCTTGCCCAGAGAACCCTGCCTCCTCCAACGCTACTTGTGCTTTTTCTACATAAGCTTGGGAAGGTTGTTGCAAAAGTTCTTCTTTCATAATGGGAAGGAAGAGCTTCTTTAGTGAAGGACGATTCATATCTAAGATAACCAACCCTTCCTGGCCGAATAAATGGTGGGTGTAAGCAATAGTAGACATGCTATAGCTTGCGTGTCCGGTATAAGCTCGCTCCAGTTCCGAAAATATGGCCTGCGCCTTATCACTTTCTCCAAGAACTTCTTTCAGCTCCTGCAACACCTTCTGTAAACTATTGCTGGGTAGCGCTCCCACAGCTCCTCCCGCATCAATATCCCAGCTAAGTCGCTTACCGTAAAGGTGCAGGTGATTGATTTCTTCAAAATCGTGATCTTCTCCACCAGTGATGAAAATGGGCACGAAATGGTAATCGGGATAAGCCTTCTTAAGACGCCGGGATAGGTTGATGGTAGAGGCAATCTTGTAAATGAAATACAACGGCCCTGTAAACAGACTCGGCTGGTGGGCGGTGGTGACCGTGAACGTAGTAGAATTCGAGAGTTGGTTGATTTGCGATAGGGCAGTATCGGTCCCGGTCAATTGAGCATATTGTTCCTGCAAAGCCGCCACTAATGTTGATCGGTCTACCGGGTGACGATTCCGATCGGCGATTACATCACTAAAAGATGTCAGCTTCGCTGTATACTGATAGAAAGGTCGCAGGGCAGGATCTTGGGTAGCGTAAGCTACGTCGCGGGATGACAATTGCGGAATACTTGGAAAAGGAATGCGCTGTACTTCCATGAATGGGTGTTGTTGATTTTGGCGATCGGTAAGGGTATGTTATTTTTGACGGAATTGGCCTTAGCTTACGCGGACCAAACATCCATAATAAAGTTTTGAAACCGTAAATAGTTGACAAAGGTGGGGAAAAAGCTGTTGAACGTTCCATGGGTTGGGAAGATAAAGAATAGGATATGATTGCAAAGGTTCGACCAGATGAGTGGCATGATATGAGTTGGGAGCGAGTACTTCTGGATGTACGAACCCCTGGTGAGTTTGCAAAGGGGCATTTACCCGGCGCGCGAAACTTACCCTTATTTACCGATGAGGAACGCGCCGAAGTGGGTACCCTGTATAAGCAGCAGAGCCCTGATTTAGCCTATTTACGCGGCTTGGAATTTGCCGGACAGCGGATGCGTTGGTACGTTGAAGAAGCCAGGCGATTAGCGCCCGGAAGGCGTGTGGTCATACACTGCTGGCGAGGCGGGGAGCGATCGGCAAGTATTGCCTGGCTGCTCGAAAAAGCCGGCTTTGACCTGATGCAATTAGAGGGAGGTTACAAAGCAATGCGGCGGTTTTACCGGCAATATTTGGAATGGTGGGATGAACCACTGATAACCCTCGGAGGCTACACCGGTAGTGGAAAGACGCATATCCTTCAAGCTTTGAAGGCGAAAGGAGAACGTATAATCGACCTGGAGGGGATCGCCCAGCACAAAGGATCGGCTTTTGGTGGACTCGGGGAGGCAGAACAACAATTAAGTACCGAACAGTTTGAAAATAATCTTTTTGCCGCGGTGATTGCCATGTCTCAAAGAAGTGGGCCAATCTGGATCGAAAACGAAAGCAGGACTATTGGGAAGGTCTATCTTCCAGATGAACTATGGGGCAAAATGCAAGAGACGACCTTAGTTCATCTGGAAATCCCCTTGGAAAAGAGGGTCCAAAATTTAGTAAAGGACTACGCTGACTTTCCTGATCAGGCGCTTATTGATTCGTTTGCTCGTATTCACAAGCGATTGGGCGGGCAACATGTCCAGACGGCTATTGCAGCAATCAAAGAACAAGATTATCCTTCCGCAGCAGCCATTGCACTGCGCTATTACGATAAAACCTATTCCTACTTCCTGGAGAACTGGCCTACTGAGCGGAAGGTCATACTTCAACCCGATTCCTGCGAAGTAGCTGACTTAGCAGATTTGCTTCAAGAATGGAGAACAGCCGAATGGGACCAAATGATAACCAAATAATGAAGACTAATTGCGAATGATCGATTCATCGAAATACCCCTTGACAAGTTATAGTCACGGTGCAGGCTGCGGGTGTAAAATAGCGCCAAAAGTATTGGATGAGATTCTACAAACGACTACTAACTATCCACCGGATACACGATTGCTGGTCGGCAATGACGAACGGGACGATGCTGCTGTTTATGACTTAGGAGATGGGACAGCGATCATCAGCACGACTGATTTTTTTATGCCCATTGTTGATGATCCTTTCGAATTTGGCCGCATTGCGGCTGTCAATGCTATTAGCGATGTATACGCGATGGGTGGACAACCGTTGTTGGCCATTGCGATCCTTGGCTGGCCTATCAAGGATTTGCCTACCGCTGTTGCTAATAAAGTAATTGCCGGAGGCAGGGCGGCTTGCCAGGATGCGGGGATTCTGTTGGCAGGCGGACATAGCATTGATAGCCCGGAGCCAATATTTGGTTTAGCGGTGACCGGTCGGGTTGCCATTGAACACTTGAAGAAAAATGGCGGTGCAAAAGAGGGAGACTACCTGTACCTGACCAAACCTCTCGGGGTTGGCGTATTAAGTACCGCTCAAAAAAAAGGGAAATTGCTGCCACCTCATCAACGTCTTGCCGTTGAAAGCATGACAAAGCTGAACGCTATTGGTGAACGATTAGCTCAACTTGAAGCGGTGCATGCTATGACCGATGTGACCGGCTTTGGCCTGCTTGGACATCTGGGTGAAATGTGCAAAGCCTCCGCTTGTGGTGCTGTGGTTAACTTCGATCAGGTACCATTACTTGACCAAGAGGCTATCCATCAGTATATCGAGCAAAAATGCATTCCCGGCGGCACTCATCGCAACTGGGCATCTTATGGTGATGACGTAAGTGAAATATCAGCGCGGGAAAAAGTGATCCTTTGTGATCCTCAAACATCGGGAGGCCTATTGTTGGCAGTCGATCCTGCAGGCCGAACCGAATTTGAATCCCTGACAGCGTCGCATGGCTTATCATTGACGCCGATCGGTGAGTTTGTTTCTCATGACCCTGTTTCTTCCATTTGGATTACCGTTCGATAGGAGGGTTTTTCTTGAGGAATTGCAATACTCCCTCGGGATCATCGGTAAGGTGAAGTAGGTCATAATATGCTCTGCCATGTGCCAGTTGCCGAAGTAGCGGAAAGATCATGGTGTCAATCTCATAACGCTTTTTGCCTAGGAAGATCATCGGGCTATAATAATTAAAGGTCGCATAGTGATTCTGTGCAGCATCCATGAAAATCTCCTGTGTTGTTCCAGCGCTACCAGGAGCAAAAATAATTCCATATAAGGCTACGGCTAGCAGCGTGTCTTCCCTGATACTATTTGAGAAGTACTTGGCAATATGTGAAGCAAACAGATTGCTCGGTTCATGCCCGTAAAACCACGTAGGAATCGCCAGATTTTCCTGGCCATCAGGATAAGCCTCTAAAACGGCTAAGGCAGTCTCATGATGTTTTTCATGATCATATGATGGAGCAGGAGCCAACAATTCTATGGCACGAGCAATCGCCGAATCCGGCCGACCAGCCAAATAAGCCCCAAGGTTTGCAGCCTCCATGATGCCAGGGCCGCCGCCGGAGACTATAAAGTAGCCCTGTTCAGCTAGCAACTTGGTGGTTTCAACCGTCCTGCGATAAAATGGATCTGTTCTAAGGGTGCCATGTCCTCCCATGACAGCTACGCATTTTTTTTCTGTCATGCCGTCTGCATCATAGGCTAACAAGCGCCGAAGGGCATCGTCCATTGCGTGATCATGAATTCGTTGCCACAGTGCCTCATTAACGGAGGGGTTGAACCTACGTTCGCTGAAGTGGTCATAGATGTCCAGGTCTACTGTTTTAGTAGCGGATCTTTCGGCGTCTTGATGCAATTCCTGCCATTGATAAAGCCGGCTGCGGAATGGATCGTAGGGGAGATTATCTGGACGCTGAATGATATTGGCACCGAGCTGCCGCAGCAATACTTCTTCCTCCAATGTCAGGTGACAGCCTAGGAATAATGTCTGTTTAATTTCGAAGACGCGCCAGTTCATTTTGACATCCCTCAAGTCAAGTCCTTGCAGGGTACAGTTTTTTAAGGAATGACCATTCCTCAAGAGTTTTTCGAGGGTGGTGATCTGCGTGATGATCTGCTCCTTCGGAGCGATGAATTTGGCTTGTCCTTCGTTCATTTCTCCGGCAATTCTTGACTGATCGTTAATAAGTGTCGATGTAATTCCCAAACCTGTTGGATCAAACTGCGCTGGCCGTCATTCTGAATAATGAAATCAGATCGTTTCACTTTTTCTTCTTCTGGCCATTGGTTGGCCATTCGTGCACGTACAGCTTCTTCCGTGGTTTGATCGCGGGCGACGACACGGGCAATTCGTATCGATTCAGGTGCTGTGACCGTAATCAGTTTGTCCAGTGACTTATATATCCCGCTTTCGAATAGGAGTGCCGCTTCCCGCAACGTATATGGACTCTGCTGAGTCGCGGCCCATTCTTCACCATCTTCTTTAACCGCCGGGTGTACTAGTGCATTTAGCTCAGCCAGCTGCGACTTATCATTAAAGACAATTGCTGCGATATGTGGACGATTGAGTGCCCCATCGGGAAGAAAAGCCTTTTCACCAAACTGTTGAAGTAAACCCTGCTGCAATACGGGATCATTGTTCATTAACCATTTGGCTCGATCATCCGCATAATAAACTGGAACACCCAGCAATTGAAAGATTTGACAAACTGTTGTTTTGCCACTACCAATACCGCCAGTAATACCCACTCGAAGTGCCATGCGGGAAAGTTAGGAAAAAGAGTTGAACAAGGATGCTCACGCATCATTTTCAACGCTAACCAAGCCATGATTGATAGCGTATACCATTAGCTCTGAAGCTGAACTTAACTCGAGCTTCTTCATAATATTCTTACGGTGGGTATATACCGTATGAGGACTGAGGTGGAGCAGATTAGCGATCTCTTTAGCAATGAGGCCCTTAGCAATCAACTGCACAATTTCGATCTCCCGCGCAGAAAGTGGGGTAGGAGCACAGCTTTCGGTTGGCTTGGCGAAAGATTTCTCCAGGAGATAATCCAATACTTTGCCACAAAAGAATTTTTCCCGCCTGGCGGCTGCCCGAAGAGCATCCTTAACCTCTTGCTCATCACAAGTTTTAGTGATGTAACAGCCGACACCATTTTCCAGCACAGTATAAATGCGGCCTTTGTCGTTATCATCGCTGATTACCACTACGCCGAGGTTGGGGTATTCCTTGACTACCTCAATGATCGAATCTACGGAGAAACGAGCGGGGTGATTGTAATCGACAACTAATATGTCTGGTTGATTTTCAGCAAGGAAGGTCAGCAGTTCTGATTCATCGTCCGCCTCGAATAGTATGCTGATGTTATTCATCTCTTGCAAGAGTGAACGCAGCCCAGCGCGGATCAGAAGTTGGGCATCAGCAATACCTATGGTTGTTGGTTGGTCCATGTAAAATTGTGGTCCACGAAAATAAAACGAAGTCAAGGAACCACAAAGCTTATTTAGACTTAATTTAAATAAAACAACTTAAACGATTTAAGATTGCTTTGCTTAAGCTAATTTTTCCAGTTCGAAAAACAGCTCGTTCCCTAATCTGGGCTTGATCGAATGCGGGGAAATACTCATTTCTGCAATTGAAAAATACGGAGCAAATACCTCGCGGTACTCTTCCTCCGTGCCTCCAAATGGCGGACCGGCAAACGGGAAAGGTCTGGCAAAAAGGAGACCGGCTACACGGCCATTAGCAACAAGCAATTCTGCTGCTTTGGCGGCATAGCGAGTACGGAGGCCAGGGTCAATGGCGCAGAAGAATGTCTGTTCCAGAATTAAATCTAGTTCAAGTATAAGGTCAAAGAAGTCCGCGATCAGCAGATGTGCTGTGGGGAAATCAGGAACTTGCTCCCGGAGGTAATCAAATGCAGCTTCAGCCCAATCGCAGACATAGACTTGCGTAAAACCCTTCTGGTGTAGGTAGATGGCTTCATGCGCCCGGCCTGCACCAGGAATCAGGATACGCATATCTTTTCTGGATAACTGATCTATATACCGCTGAATAGGAGGGGAAACAACACCGATATCCCAAGGGGTATTATCGTTGCCCCAACGATTTTGCCAGTAACCTGGATCTAGTTCGCTCATTGTTTACCAGAAGAAGGTTAAGCCAAGACTGGGTAGAATGGGCAGCTGATTAACTCTGCTATTTGAAACCCGATCCACGTAGAAGACATTTTCTCGATTATAAGCATTGGTGACACTTAGATTGGCTTCCAGGCCTGAATGGCGCCCAAAGCTCCACTTGCGTTTAGCGGAAAAATCCAGGCGATGGAAATACGAAATCCGGCCGCCGTTACGCTCATCCGCAAGCAGGACGCCGAGATTGTAGTTCCCCGTCAGGTAATCGACCAATACCGGATTGGTTTCCAGCGGGATGCTTTCGTAAAAACCTTGCGTTTGGGTAAATGGAAAGCCAGAACCCATATTCCAACGGACTCCAAATTCCCATTCGCGGTCTTTTCCGGCTAGATAACTAGCGAGGAAATTCACGTTATGTCGGCGGTCAAAGCTGGTTGGGTATTCTTGAAAGCCATCATCTCGGCGGACGTTGCCCCAGGAATAGGTCGCCCATACATAAGCGCGATTCCGCTCATACTTTAGCGAGAAGTCAGCACCATAAGCGAAACCGGTCTCTGTGGTGAAATCCGGGTCTTGGGCGCTTAGCTTGTTTCTGTTAATGGTGATAAGCTGGGTGTAGCCTTTGTAATAGCCTTCGAGGTTCAAGGTGACAAATTTGCCCAAGTCAAGTTCGAAGCCACCTACCCCGTGGAATGCGTGTTGCAGGCGGTCATTGGTGGCAGTAGTTGAATTAGGTTCGAAGATGGTCTCTTCCGGCCCCGCCAGGAAGCCGACAAAAAAGTTGACGATATCAAGGTCGTTGACGGTGCTGATCAGATTCTGGGAATACAAGCCGCCCGCTGCCTTGATCCGAAGGTATTCAGTGGCATTTAGCTTAATGCCCAAACGAGGCTCGACCGAGGCAGCACTTTGAGAGGCATAGAACTGAAAGCGAATACCTGGCTCAAAGATGAAGTTGCCGAAAGTGTGTTTGTATTTGAAGTACCCCGCTAATTCGGTTGTGAAATCCTTCTGGTCAAATTGTATGCCCAGTAGGTTTTGGAAAGTGAAATCGGTATTGAACCCATTGAATTCAAAGCCGTAATTCAGCTGGTTATTCCGCCCGAAGTAGGCAAAGTTTAGTAGCGCATTATAGGTAGTAATACCGCTGGTACGAGGTGCATCATCCGCTTCATCAAGACTAATTACATAGTCGGAGAAGGAGATTGTGCCATTCATGATCACATTTGAGTTGGACGGGATCAGCGAAAAATTTGCTCCGCCACCACCGTTAGTCCACCCTAATCTGGCGACCCCAAGTACATCAAAATTATCGTCGAAGCTAAAACCAAACAGGTCAAGGCTACTACCGTTTCCCCCATTAATGGACACCTTGCCATAGAGATCGGTGTAGTAAAAAGGTAGGCCTACATCTTCCGGCTGTAAGTCGATATCTTCTCCTGCAAAAGAGAAGAAGTTGGTATCAACCGCGTAACTGTATAGCTGCTTTGATGTTTCATTCAGGTAGCTATGCTTGCCCGTAAACATAAAACTTATACTGGATCCAGTTTCTGGGTTGAGCGGTTTAATCGGACCTTCAATCAGAGCCTTCGCCTGAAAAGGACTAGCGGATACCAAACCTGCCAGCCGTCTTTGATTGCCTTCTCGCGTCTTGATATCTACCACCGCTGAGACACGACCACCATATTCAGCGTTGAATCCACCGGTCAGCACATCTACGCTCCGAATGGTTTCTGTTTCGAATACAGAGAAGAATCCAATAGAGTGGAAAGGATTATAAATGGTCATTCCATCAAGCAAAATCTTGTTCTGCACAGGTGAGCCACCACGGATATATACTTGCCCTCCTTGGTCTCCAGAGCTGATGATGCCAGGAATGACAGTAAGGTATTGGGCAATATCTGCTTCGCCACCGGTGGAAGGCAGCGACCGAATCTGCTTCGGAGTTACGGTGACCTTTGATACTTGTACGTCGGAGCGAGCTTTTTCTCTTTCCGCCGACACGTCTACTGTAGCGAGGTTTACTGCTTCTGTCTCAAGGTAAAAGCGCTCGTAAATGATGTTTTCATCAACACTTACTTCTTGGCGAACCGTTCCGTAACCTGTATAAGAGATCAATAGAGTATAGGTCCCTGCCTCAAGGCTACCAAAGGAAAAGAACCCTTCGAGGTCGGTATTGGTGCCACGTTCGGTGCCTTCCAATTGGACGGTGCCATAAATAATGGGTTCTCCTGTTTCTTGATCGTATACATTGCCTCGGATAATACCCGATTGGGCTATCAAAGCATAAGAAAACAGGAACAACAGTGCGGTCAAAGTACTTTTCAAGGTCACGAGTTTTTGCTTGCAATCGGGGCTCTACTTGCCTTCAAAGCGAAGGCAAGTAAAAAGCAGCGGCAAAGATAATGCGAATTTGTGCAACCGAAGTAGTCGGCTTCGTCATTTAGGTTGCACAGCGGACAGGTAAGAGTTTTGAATTAGTAAATGCACTTTTGCTAGATATCAAGCCGCCCAGCGCCTTCCCGTAGGAGAACAGCTTCACCCGACGTGCAATCAATTACAGTAGAGGGGACATTTCCTCCTATGCCGCCATCGATAACTACATCGACAAGGCGCTTAAAGTCTTCATGGATATCTCGCGGATCAGTGAAATACTCCAAAATTTCGTCATCAGATTTTAGTGAAGCTGTCAAAATAGGGCGTCCAAGCTCTTGTACGACTGCTTGCACGATGTTATTGGCCGGAACGCGCACCCCAAAGGTAGAACGGCGATTTTTCAAAACCTTTGGCACCTGATTATTCGCATTGAGGATGAAGGTGAATGGTCCGGGCAGCACTTGTTTCATCAACCGGAAGATCTCGTTATCAATCTGCGTGCTATAATTGGCCACTTGACTGATGTCTTTACAGATAAAAGAGAGCTGTGCTTTTTTGGGGTCTAGTCCGCGAATTTGACATACTCGTTCTACTGCTTTTCGGTTGGTTATATCACAGCCGATGCCATAGACTGTATCAGTAGGGTAGATAACAACCCCTCCTCGCTCGAGGATATCGATCACTTGGCCTATCTTTCGTTGGCTGGGGTTGTCGGGATGGATAGCAAGTAGCATGCCTTTTTTCCAACAAGAAAATCAAAATAGCTGATCGATGCAAGTAAAAGTAGCTGTAGTCCAAAGTCGCCCCAAGCTCTTTGAGCTGGAAGAAACATTAGCTGACATGGAACGAAATGTGGAGCAGCTATCAGCTGAAGGTTGTCGATTGATTTTATTCCCGGAATCAGTACTTCCTGGATACCCTCGTGGCTTCGACTTCGGAGCTGTGGTAGGAAAAAGAACGAAAGCAGGTAGGGAGCTATGGCTTCGCTACTGGGAAAGTAGTATAGATGTGCCAGGTCCGACCACTGATCGGATTGCTCAATGGGCTAAAAAGGGAGGCGTTTATCTGGCTATCGGCGTGACTGAGCGGGATCAATCGAACGGGAGTCTGTACTGCAGCCTGCTATATTTTTCGCCACAGGAAGGTTATGTGGGAAAGCATCGCAAATTGAAACCTACGGCATCTGAGCGACTAATCTGGGCAGAAGGGCAGGGCGATTCGTTATTGACTTACGATAGCCCTATCGGTCGTTTTGGCGGGCTAATCTGCTGGGAAAACTACATGCCATTGGCTCGGTTCGCTCTGTATGACCAAGGGTTGGACATCTATCTCGCGCCCACGGCAGATGCCCGAGCTGTATGGCCGTCATCTATGCAGCACATAGCGCTGGAAAGCCGCTGTTTTGTGTTGAGTTGTAATCAGTTTGCTTTGAAGTCTGATTATCCTGATGATTTAGTTGATCTGTTGCCAGATGAGCCTGAAATCCTTTGTCGAGGAGGCAGCTTGATCTGCTCGCCACTGGGCGAAATCATTACAGGACCATTGTGGGACACGGAAGGTGTTTTGATGGCTAACATCGATTTGGATGACATCATAAGGGCTCGTTTCGATTTCAGCCCGGCAGGACATTACCATCGACCCGACGTTTTTGAGCTGACCGTTAATGGGCAGCCTAATCAGCTTCGCATTGAGTAAGGTCGATTTATTCAATTTAAGTAAGCCTGTGCGGAACTTCTTTCCGGGCAAAAGGTGTTAGTAGGCCGTTAACTCAAGATTAAGTTTGGCTATTACTCTAGAGGGCCAAACAAATACTAGGGTAGTTTTACTATCTTCCGGGTATTAAATTTTTCTAATATGAAATGGCGAAGATTGAACGGCCGACCGATCACAGAGGATATACACGATGCAGTGGAGGCCGCGATTATTCGGGAAACCGAACAGGGACACCGATTGAAAGTGTGCATTGGCTCCGATTCGCAAGTACGAGGCAAGGTGGTGGAGTATGCTACAGTGATCGTATTCCTGCGGGAGAAGAAAGGTGGATTCATGTTTATCTCGAATCACAAAGAGGAACGAACGATGAGCGTTCGTGAACGGATGATCTCGGAGGTAGCGCGTTCGGTGACGGTTGCTTACGACCTCTGCGACTTGCTGGATCAGTATAATGTAGAGCTGGAGGTTCACGCCGATATTAATACTGATCCTCACTTTCAAAGCAATGCCGCCCTTAAGGAGGCAATGGGGTACATTTTAGGAATGGGCTTTGTGTTCAAGGCCAAACCTGATGCCTTTGCCAGCTCTTCCTGCGCTGACAAAGTAGTGTAGCCTGTTATGAAGAATTATCAACCGGCTGCACTCGCTGCCGGAAGGGAATACTAACCTTATTTCAGAAGGGGTGAACGAGAGTTTACCCCTTCTCCATTTTCTCTTCTTATTTTTGCCGGAAATTTCAGCTACGATGACGAATAAGGAGATTGCTAGTACTTTCCGTGAACTGGGGAAGATTATGGAGTTGCATGGGGAGAATAAGTTCAAAGTACGCTCTTACTCCAATGCTTACCTCACCTTACGCAAAATGGATCAGCCAGTTGCTGAATTGACCGAAGAGGAGCTGGCGGGTATTAAGGGTATTGGTAAAGCTATTTCCAGCAAGATTCGTGAATTAGTTACTACAGGACAGATGGCCACGCTGGAGAAATACCGGGAAATCACCCCTGCTGGTGTGCAGGACATGTTGCGTATTTCCGGTTTTGGGCCTTCCAAAGTAAAGACCGTATGGAAAGATCTCGGAGCGGAAACGATCGGAGAATTGCTTTATGCGGTTAATGAAAATCGGTTGATTGAATTAAAGGGCTTCGGAAAAAAAACGCAAGAGGACCTCAAAACTAAATTGGAATACTTCCAATTGAGCCAAGGGCAATTTCGCTACGCCACCTTATTTCCCGCTGCAAAAAAGATTAGCGAGTTGCTGCAGGAAAGTTTCCCCTCCAGCCAGGTAGCTGAGTGCGGGGCATTGAGAAGAAAAATGCCAGTACTTACCGCTGTAGAGTTTCTGCTTAGTGATACGGCACCAGCAGCGGCATCGGAAGCGCTTGAATTAACGGAAGTTGTTCATGCAGGTGATCAGCTCACAGGGCTTTTTCAGGATACCACACCGGTTGCGCTATACTTTTGTGAGCAAGCTAACTGGGGCTCTCGATTGTTTGAGCTTTCGGCTGCACCAGAATTCCTAGAAGCATTCCTTAGAGTATCCCCTGCAGCAAATTGGGCCAATAAATCAACAGAGGAAGAAGTCTTTTCTTCGGCTCAGCTGTCCCCCGTGCCGGCAGAATTACGAGAGAGTGAATGGGGATTTGCCCTAGCTAAGGATAACCAATTGCCCCAATTGATCAATCCAGAAGATGTACTTGGGGTTATTCATAGCCATACCACGTACAGCGATGGTTTGCATAGCCTGGAGGAAATGGTGGAATATTCAAAAGATCAGGGCTACCAATACATCGGCATTACTGATCACAGTAAGTCGGCTTTCTATGCGAATGGGCTCTCGCCTGAGCGAGTCTGGCAGCAGATGGAAGTGATTGACCAACTCAACGGCAAGCTAACAGACTTTAGAGTATTTAAGGGAATCGAAAGTGATATTCTGGCGGATGGATCTTTAGATTATGAAGAGGATGTATTAAAAGCTTTTGATTTTATTATCGCTAGTGTGCATTCTAATTTGCGAATGGATGAGCAAAAAGCTACTACGCGATTGATACGAGCGATCGAGAATCCGTACACAAGTATTCTGGGACATCCGACTGGACGTTTGTTGTTGTCGCGCCCCGGCTACCCGATCGACCACCAAAAGGTAATCGATGCCTGTGCAGCTAATCAGGTGGCAATCGAATTAAATGCGAGCCCGTATCGCCTCGATCTGGATTGGAGCTGGATACCTTACGCATTAGAAAAGGGGGTGCTGATCAGTATCAACCCTGACGCACATAGCAGGGAAGGTATCCACGACATCTACTTTGGCACCATGGCTGCCCGAAAAGGTGGCTTGTCGGTAGATAACTGCCTGAATGCCAGGTCGGCAGAAGCGTTTTACCAAATTGCTCATAAAGGCTAATGACGAACTTAACACGTCATTAACAAAATTTGCCTAGCGCTTAACAAAGCATACGACCCCAATCATTAATTTTGCCTTGGATTCATTGTTAAACTAAATAATCGATAGAGATGCTGAAGCATATTCAGACCCTTGTCCTTGTAGCTCTTGTTGCGGTTGTAGCCGTAAGTTGCAACACGCAAAGCAGCGACGTTCGTGAAGCTGCTCGTGAGAACGTAGAGAACCAAGCTGTTCAGCCTGCTGCTAACCCAGCTGCGCAGCCAAATGTACAGACGGCTACCCAGCCTGCTGTTCCTTCTGGCCCTACAACAACTATGACTTTTGGTGAAACTACTTTTGATTTCGGCTCAGTTAATGAAGGCGAAATGGTTTCACACACTTACACCTTCACTAACACTGGTGAAGAGCCGTTGATCCTTAGCGATGCTAAAGGTAGCTGTGGATGTACTGTACCAAAGTGGCCCCGCGAAGCAATTCAGCCTGGTGAGACTGCTGACATCACTGTAGAGTTCAACTCTAAGAACAAGAAAGGTAAGCGTAACCAAAAGGTGACGATTACTGCTAACACCAATCCTCCTCAAACTTTCATTTACTTGACTGGTGAGGTGATTGGCACTGAAGGAGCTACTCAGTAATTTGTTAGCCCTTTTACTACCTTAAGCATGAGGTAGAGAATCCGTGACAGCTTTGGCTGCCACGGATTTTTTTGTTTGATGATCAACTCCCTTCTTTGATAAGCCAATTTCAAGGCCACTTGTTTTACTATAAATCAATTAGCTTTACTGCCCTATGAAAGAGGTTTCTATCGGTAAAAAGGTAAAAAACTACCTGTCGCTTATCAAATTCAGTCACACCATCTTTGCACTGCCGTTTGCGCTGATCGGATTCGTCTTGGGGGTACTTGAAATAGGAGAGGTGGACTGGATAATTCTGGGTTTGGTATTGCTCTGCATGATTTTTGCACGTAGTGCTGCCATGGCCTTCAACCGCTATCTGGATCGTGATATCGACCTGGATAACCCAAGGACGGCCGTCCGGGAAATTCCAGCGGGCATCATTCCTGCTCGTGCGGCCTTGGTATTTGTTTTTATCAATAGTGGGTTGTTTATACTATGCGCAGGCTTCATCAACCCCTTGTGCCTGGCTTTGTCACCTGTGGCTCTAGTGGTGATCCTGGGCTATAGCTACACCAAGCGCTTCACGGCCTGGTGCCATTTCGTGCTTGGCTTAGGCCTTTCTCTAGCACCGGTCGGAGCCTACCTGGCCGTAACCGGTTATTTTGGGCTACTACCAGTTCTTTATGGATTGGTGGTATTGGTCTGGGTGGCGGGTTTTGATATTATTTATGCTTTGCAAGATGAGGAGTTTGACCGTGAACACGCTTTGCAATCCATTCCCGTTCGATTGGGCCGCCTCGGAGCGCTGCAGCTTTCTAACGGACTCCATCTGCTGTGCGCAGTCGTCTTACTAAGTGCAGTATATCTACAGTGGACAGCATTTGCTGCTTTTAGCTGGTGGTTATGGTTAGGAGCGGCAATATTTTTGAGCTTACTGGCCTATCAACACACCTTGGTCCGTCCGAACGACTTATCAAAAGTAAATCTGGCCTTCTTCACTACGAATGGCTTAGCCAGTCTGGCGTTTGGCTTGATCGTGGTCCTAGATGCTTTTTTGTTATAATAAATTTCGCTAAATTGTGACGTAGCAATCCGCTGTGTTTGCCTTGTCCAACTTCAGATAAAGAGCTCATTCTCTGGCCTCCCTTGCCCATCTCTAATGGCACTAGTCAGAGAACCCGAAAACCACTACTCATGACAAGAAGCAGCTACTTATTGAAGACGACTTGGATAGCAACGACCCTCCTTTTTATTTTTCTCGGATTTTGTCAGCCAGTGGCAGGGCAGAAAGCCAAACTGCGTAAGGCCAACCAGCTGGTGGAGGCACTCCAGTACGACGATGCGATTCGCTTATACCTCAAAGTACTCAATCGCCACGAAAATCACCCGGAGGCCGTCCGTGGTTTAGCGAATGCTTATCGCAAAACGGGAGCGATGGATTTGGCGGAGCAATGGTATGCCCGCTCCCTAGTCTTGCCAGATGCCGAGCCGGTGCAACACTATCACTATGGCCAGATCTTATTGCAAAAGGGGGATTGCATTGGAGCGCAAATGGCGTTTCGGGAGTTCATCCGTCTTAAGCCCTACGATAGCCGTCGGCCTGTCTTAGAAGATGTATGCCGCTATCGGGAGCAGCTTATTGAGCGCGGCACACAACGTACCTCTTTAGATCATCCAGATTTTAATGGCCCGGGCAGCGACATCGCCCCGGCATTTTACGGAGAGGGCATTGTTTTTGGCTCGGTTCGCTCTTCAAGTCGGCGAGAAGCGTTTTACGACCTGTACTACACCCAAGCTAATTTTTCCGACCCGAATACAGGTGCAATTCTTAGCTATGATTCCATTCGAGCTTTTTCTTCTACGCTCAATAGTGAATTCAATGATGCCATCATCACGTTTAGCCCTGATCGCTCGGAAGTGTACTTTACGCGAAATCAGGAAATTGCATCGCAAGGGAAATATCCGGTTCGCCGGCTGGAACTACTTTATTCCTATCGTGACACGATGGGGCGCTGGACCGACCCGCAACCCTTAGCCTTCAATAGTTCAGCGTACTCAACGGCACACCCAGCCTTGTCGCCTGATGGACAGCGACTATTCTTCTCCTCTGATCGACCAGGAGGTTTTGGGGGGAAGGATATCTATGTCTGTGAGCGTTTAGGTCGCATTTGGAGTAGTCCGGTTAACCTGGGGCCGATGATCAATACAGAAGGTGATGAACTATATCCGTTTTACCACACGAGTGGCGAATTATACTTTGCTTCAGATGGTCATGTTGGTCTGGGTGGACAAGATGTCTTCAGGAGTGAGGACCTTGGTGCCGGCAATTGGAGTACCGTAGAAAATCTTGGATTGCCGATCAATTCTACGGCTGATGATTTTGGCCTCATCATGAGTGCAGATAAAGCCGATGGGTTTCTGACATCCAATCGGCCTGGCGGAGAAGGCGGCGACGATATCTATGCGTTTCGCCCCCGCCGCTTGTATTTGGAGGTTCAATTTGTTCACGACGATCAATCTGATCTCAATTCCCTAGTGTCATTTAGCCAGCGAGGGAAGGAGCGCGAAATCCTTGCCGATATCACAGGGGCGTGGTCTACTTGGATTCCCTTCAATGAGTGTTTGCAATTAAGGATTTCCGCTGCAGATTATTTTCCGGAAGAACGAGAAATATGTGCAACTGATGCCGGGCTCAGGGATTCCTTGCGGGTAACTTGGGTATTGAAGCCTAAACCCAGCGCGCCACCTGAAGAAGCTAGTGCCGAAACAGTAGCAGCAAGCTCTTTATTGACCGGTTACCTCGTTGATGAATTAACAGGCTTACCCGTTAACAACGCCAGCGTTCGTTTGCAAAGTGAAGATTGCGAGGACGAGTTGTCGACTAGCACTGATCAAGATGGACAATTCAGCTTTGCATGGGAAGATGCGTGCTGTTACGAATTGACGGCGAGCAAAGAAGGTTACTTTGCGCAGCGCCATACGGAAACAGTTTGTGCAGCAGGTGAAGGCGACCAGCAGGAAGTACGACTTCAAATGGCCCCTTACAGATTGGAGCAAGACCAGGCGCTTTCTCAGCAAGCTCTTGAAGGCCTTAGCGTGTTCAAAGTGGGAAGTCAAACCTATGAAGATGAAAGTGGCGCCATACCATATCTATTAAATATCTACTATGATTTAGGGCGAGCGAGTGTTCGGCCGGAAGCTATTCCTGAACTGAACAAACTCTTGGGGTTAATGGTGGACAACCCGGCAATAATTCTGGAAGTCAGCTCCCATACCGATTCCCAAGGCCCTGCTTCTTATAATGAGCGACTTTCCCAACGAAGGGCGAATGCCATTGTAAACTGGTTGGTTCACAAGGGAATTGATCGCGACCGGCTAGTAGGCAAAGGTTATGGAGAAAGCCGCTTAATCAATGATTGTGCAGATGGTATTCAATGCGATGATGATGAACATCAAATGAATCGCCGCACGGAGTTTAGAGTTCTAGGAGAACGACTAGGGCAGAACTAGCAGCACCTACCTGCCAAAGATTATTTTGCAAATACCAATAGGGAGTCCTACATTTATGGCATTGAGCCATTCTGCTTGTGATTCAATTAGCAGGAGGCTTTCCGTTGAGGGATGTCACCTAATTATTGACACCGGCGGTCACCTCTTATCCTAAAAATGCGACTATGAAATTGATCCGATCCCTTCTTGTATTCTCTATGATTGCAGTATTCGCGATTCCTGCATCTGCTCAATTTCGCTCAAAGATGCGAACAGCGAACAAGCAATATGACATCAATGCCTACAACCTGGCAATCCAATCATACCAGGAAGCCTTGGATCGGAGGCCTAATGATTCTGAAGCATTAGGGAAAATAGCGGACTGCTATCGCTACCTCAACCAGATGGAAGAATCCGCACGTTATTACGCTCAGGCTGTTCGGCAACGGGACGTTAATAAGCGTCACTTCCTTGAGTTTGGCCATGTGCTGAAGGCATTGGGGCGATATGATGAAGCCAAACAATGGTACTTGACTTATGCCAGAGATGTGAATGCAATGGTCGGGAACCAATATGCGCAAAGCTGTGATTTTGCCAAAACTCAGATCTCAGCAACTTCTAATTATTCCATTTCTCCAGAATTGCTGAATACGCCGTCTTCCGATTTCGGCACGTCCTTTGCCGGGCGTGATCAAGTGGTGTTTTCGTCAGCGCGAACCGACCTAACATCACAAGGAGCATTTACGGGGAAGGCAGGCAATAGCCTGTTGGTAGCTACCGTCGGCCAGGACCGCTTCCTCACCGTGCCTTACTTGCTACGGAATGGTTATACAGGAGAAGGTAATGAGGGGCCAGTTGCCTATTCGCCGGATGGCACAATGGTCTTCTTCACACGTAATAATTTTGTTGACGGCACCCGTCAAATACCCTCTGCGGGCATGCAGCTTTCCCTATTCTATGCAACGGTGAACCCTAGTGGAGAATGGGTAAATGTCCAACCATTTGCTTTCAATGGCCCTGATTATTCTACCGGTTTTGCCACATTTTCGCCAGATGGGCAAGCCATTTATTTCGCTTCGGATCGTCCAGGCGGCTTCGGTGGCTACGATGTGTATATGTCAAATAAGGTCGGAAATTCATGGAGCGCACCAGAGAACCTTGGTCCCGTGGTCAATTCTCCTGGTCATGAATTGACACCCTATTTTGACGGAACCGACCTCTATTTTTCATCGGATTGGCACAATGGCCTAGGTGGCCTAGATGTTTTCCGGTCGCAACAAACGAATAACCGTTGGACACAGATATTCCACATGGGGGCAGCGATTAATTCCCCGCGTGATGATTATGGCTTCGCTTTCGATAACAGTAGAAACCTGGGGTATGTCGTTTCCAACAGAACCGGCGGAAGTGGCAATGAAGACATCTACAGGATCACCCGTTCGGCAGATAATATTTCGCTGATTATCCGCAATGCCTCCGATGGTGCGCCCGTCGTAGCTGCGGTAGTTGACTTCGTCGAGTGCGGTGAAGGCGCTTATTCTGCTAATAATCAAGGTATTTACTCGTTCCAGGCTGTTCAAGGATTGAATTGCAATCTGGTTGTTCGGAAAGAAGGGTATGTGAGTACGACTGTGCCGCTTTCGACAACGGGCCAGGGAGAGCAGAAAGAGATTATCGTAAACCTGACGAAAATCAGTGAGTCATATCCCGGCAAGGTGGTAGATTACACGACCCGGATCCCGCTTCAAGGTGTAGTGGTGAGGGTTACTAATCGAACGACCGCTACTGCCATGGAAGCCGTGACAGATGTAAATGGCGACTACTATGTAGCCATGAGTCCCTTTACTACCTACCAATTTGAATTAACCAATCCCGGGTATCAAAACCTGTCTTTTACCTTGCCGGTAGAAGATGGCTTGAATCGAAACATGCTTGGAGTAATTGGCTTGCAGCCGGGATTTTCTTCGCCCCCAACTACCGGTACTGGAGGGCCTACCAATACTCCGAATCAACCAACACAACCTAGGGATGTTTTAGGTAGTGGTTTTGCGGTGCAAGTTGCTGCAATTAGCAAACCGAATATCGAGCAATTCAACGGGCTCAGTAATCTTGGTCAAGTCTATTATGTAGAAGAGTCAGGGCGTTATAAGGTTCGTGTCGGGGTCTTTAACTCCAGACAAGAAGCAGAAAATGCCCTGCAAGGTGTCAAGGGACGTGGCTATGGAGATGCATTTATAGTCACAGAAGCGGGCAGCGGAACTTCTACCGGTACGGAGTCGACGCCACCAAACAATACAACGCCTCCTCCGTCCACGAGCACGGCGCCGTATAAAATACAGTTGGCTGCCTATGGCAATCCGGCCAACTTCAACCGTTCATTAGCAGAAGGGTGGGGGACTATAGAACAACGCCAGAAGGGAGCGCTAACTGTTATGTATGTTGGTGGTATCACTTCCTTGTCGCAAGCACATACCATCAGAGAACGAGCTCGTGCGGCCGGATTTGTTGGCGCATTTGTAGTGGTTGATCAAA
>SPJK01007060.1_pt1 | contig 33131 bp, 25 predicted proteins | sample 3741771 | NCBI WGS metagenome assembly SPJK01 (sample SAMN10925997, study PRJNA522277) | cold seep metagenome | isolation source: Elba SIP-enriched marine methane seep metagenome, extraction at timepoint T2 | place: Italy: coast of Elba, Mediterranean Sea
GAGTGAAACGCCGCGTGATTGGCGAGGCGCATCGGAAAGCGCTTCTGGACGGGCTCGAGCGCGTTTTCAGCCGTTGCGAGCGCCTCCTCCGTGCCGGCGAGCACGATCATGCCGCCGAGCAAGATCGACACATACAGGTCAGGTGTTTCATCGACCAGCGTCAGTATTTTCTTTTTGACTGAAGGGTTTTCCTGCCAGTTCGCATCTACGGTTGGATAGATGAGCTGCCCGCCAATCATTTGCTCCTGCATGATCGTGCCCATCGTATTCACGGTCCGAAATCCGTCTTCCGCTGTCAGGGCGCCGCCGCATGCGAGCGTGGTGTACCAGCCCATGGAATTTCCCGTCACCGCGACGATTTCAAAGGCGTCGCGATCGATGCTGAGAAAGTCGCCATAGGAGCAGGCATAGATCAGGCCGGACGCATTGTCGCCGCGCGTGAACTTGGACATTGAAAACCGTTCGGCTGAGTCCAATTCGCCGATCGGAACCTGCCCGGCAGAGCGTCTCTGTTCGTCAAACACCTTGAGCAGGTCTGCCTGGTTGTCGTGATGCCTGGCGAAATAGCCAAGTTCGGAAGCATTGTAGACACCGCGTCCAGGGCAGACGACCAGGGCCGTTTGTTTTTTCTGGGTCATGCCGCACTTTTCCCTTTGCGTTTTGGCGCGAGCGCGATGGCGGCGTCGACAATTGCATCCCGGCTTGGCATCGTTGCGCCATAAGATGGCCCCGTCGCAATGTAGCAATCATCAGCGACAATGCGGGTGGCATGTACATGCGCGTGCTCGGAGAACAAGGCCAGGAGCGCCTCGCTGTGCGAGCCTTGTTCGCGGCATTCGTCGACGACCAATACACGATCCGCCCCCTTCGCGGCTTCCAGGATGGCCTGCTTCGGGATGGGCGATAGCCAACGCATATCGATTACGCGGACTTTGATATTGTGCTGGTCGGCCAGGATTTTTTGCGCCTGTCGCGACAAGTAGGCGCCGTTTCCATAGGTCACGATCGCAATATCTTTGCCGTCACCATGACAGGCGACATCTCCAAGCTTGATCTCGTCTTTGCTGGCTGGTGCCGGATAGTCGAATGTCCAGCCATTGTCGCCTTTCTCGTGAAGGTCCCGGACCATGTACAGCGCGATCGGTTCGAGAAATACGACCAGGCGCTGCTCTTCTTTGGCCAAGCGCACACTTTCGCGTAACATCAAGGCTGCGTCTCGACCGTTCGAAGGACAGGCCAGAATGAGTCCCGGAATATCGCGGAGTGCGGCCACCGTGTTCTCATTGTGGAAATGGCCGCCAAACCCGCGCTGATATCCAAGGCCGGCGATGCGAACCACCATGGGATTTGTGAACTGACCGTTCGAGAAGAAGGGAAGGGAAGCGGCTTCACCACGCAACTGATCGATCGCGTTGTGGACATAGGCCAGAAACTGAATCTCGGGCATGGGCAGCAACCCATTGTGTGCTGCGCCGATGCCGAGGCCGAGAATTGCCTGTTCATCCAGCAACGTGTCGATCATGCGGTGGATGCCAAAGCGCTGCTGCAGGCGCTGTGTGACGCCATAGACACCGCCTTTGCGGCCAACATCTTCGCCAGCCATGACGATCTCTTTGTGCTCGAGCATCAGATCGGTCAGGGCAAAATTGATCAGTTTCGCCATATGTTGAGGTTGCGCCATGGCGCGCATATCAGTGGCTCCAAAACATGCCTCACGCTTTGCCTTGGTGGCGGGTTTGGTCGGGGCGTTGTCGCGCGAAGGTGGAATAAGGCTCTCAATCACCTCTTCGGCGGTCTCGAGCCGCGGGCACTGGATGGCTTGTTCGGCGACGCGTTCGACGCGTTCATTGCAATCATTGTAACGCGCCAAGACCTGTTCTTTGGAGAGCAGGCCTTCGCGGATCAGGCGTGCGGCTGTGTGCAGCAAAGGATCCTGCGCTTCGGTCGCTTCGATTTCCTGCTTGGACAGGTAAGCGGACTGCGCATCAGGTCCGGCGTGCCCATAGAGGCGGATACACTTGCTATGCAGAAAGGCGGGCTTTTTGCGCTGACGCACATAATTGGCCGCCGCTCGCGCTGTCTCATAGGCGTCTAAAACATCCAGCGAGTTGCACTGGAAATATTTCAGCGCTGGCCGCGATTTGGCTGAGGCTTCAACCCATTCGGAAGGCGTTTTGGTCGAGATTCCGATGCCATTGTCTTCGCAAACGAAGAGGATCGGCAGAGGCGAATTCTGGTACGCCGTCCAGCTCGCCGTATTCAGGGCGCCCTGCGATGTCGAGTGATTGAGTGAAGCGTCGCCAAACGTGCAAACCACCACCCCGTCATCGGCAGTGGCCTGGTGTTCAGGCGCGATGCGTTTGGCGAGCGGAATGCTGAACGCGGCACCGACCGCTTTCGGAAGATGCGAAGCAATGGTCGAAGTTTGCGGTGGTATGGCGAGGCGTTTGGAACCCAGCACCTTATGCCGGCCGCCAGAAATCGGATCCTCCTTGGATGTCGAAAAACTGAGCAGCATGTCCCAGAGTGGCGTGGACCCCGGAACCTGAAAGGCGCGGGCAATCTGAAACGCCGCATCGCGGTAATGCAGAAAGGCCATGTCATCCGGCCGCAAGGACCAGGCGATGGCCGCATTGCCTTCATGACCCGACGATCCAATCGTATAGAAGCCTTCGCGGCGTGCCTGTAGTTTGCGAGAGATGCGATCGAGGTGCCGGCTTAGCAATTGTGCCTCGAAAAGAGTCACAAGCTCATGAGCCTGGAGATTGGATGCTGACAAATCGATGTCGCCCACTGGCGCGGGTAGGGCTCCCGAATCGACGCGGTTGAGGAAATTTTGATGAACGACTTCTGCGCGATCACTGCTCATGTCTGGAAAAAGGCCTGATGTCCTGTTGGGGCACGTCCGAGAATCAAAGCGTGAACTTTATGCGTGCCGTCATAAGTGTTCACGGTTTCCAGTTTTACCTTGTGGCAGATCACCTGAAACGCTTCCGAAATACCATCTTCACCATGCATGTCACGGGTGAGGCGGGCAATGTCGAGCACCTGGCCGCAGTTGTGGCGCTTTGTCTGCGAAATCGCGTGCAGCGCGGCGTATGCCTGTTCGACTTATCGTCCGACGCGTGACGCTGCTTTCAGGGCAACTAGACTCCTGTCTCGATCGTTTTGTTGACACATGAAGTGCCATATTATCTAAGTTTCGAGATGAGCACATTCTTCAAATGGTCGAGACGGGTGATCGGAATATTATTCCTGATCTTCCTCTTCATCGTATGGCTTGCCTTTTTCTCTCCACGTCCCGAAAACATGACGGACCCGGCGGTTCTCGCCGGTGACGGGGCGCAGCTTGATTATTGCGCGTTGCCGGAGCTGGATGGGTCCGGAAAACGCGCGGCCGATATTCCCAAAGCCAATACACCAGGGTGCGGATATGCGCATTTCCCGCTCCCAGTATTATCTGAATGTACCGAACCAATTGTCGAAGGCGGACAAGACATTCGCGGCCTGTGGAAAGCGACAAGCGGCAAAATCGGTCATGTCGAACGGATTGAACAGTGCGGCGCGCGAACTGTGGTGACTACTGCGGGCATCATTCATGATATGGGCCCTAACAGCACCGGCGGCGCGACGTCCAATGATACAGAAGGCAGTGTCCTGTTCACTCTGGCCGGTAAAGAGCATTGTATGCGGACGTCTGCGAGCGCTGTCTGGCGCGATCGCAAGCTGGAGTTTAACGCGTTCAAGTGGGGCCCCGTTGTCGTTCGGCGCTACCTTGATGACGATCAGCTGGTCTGGGAGTACGCCGATGGATCAGTCACGCGTATGAAACGCATTTGCCACCTCCCGCCGGAGCACAAGACGCCCCGGCCGCGGGGGAGAAGGTTCAAGATATTCTGATTTCAAATCCAGAGAACGTGCAATTATTCGGGCTGTCAGTCTAATGCGAACCCGTCTCCAGCGTCGCGGAATAGGGGGGCTTGTGTTGCCAAACCTTCCCGCTGAACGATTTGAGCGGTTTCGGCGCGACGTTGGTTGCGATAAGCGCTGCCGGCGATCTGACCCTGTTATAGGCGATCGCTGAGAATCCCGATTGAGCCCATTTTGCAACACTTTCGCGAAATTGACTTCGAATGCGAAGGGCCTTGAAAAATCATTCTTGCATTCGAAGTCAAAAAGTGCATTCGTGAGGCATTAGGACAAATACCTAGGGAGGAATGCCATGAGCAAACGCTCATTCTTTACAAAAAGCCTTTTTGGCAGCGCTGCGATTTTAGCGCTGTCCGCGGCAACGCTTACCGCCGTCGCGCAGGACGATGCAGCTGCGGAAGACGCGGACGATGACGCGCGTCGTCGTCTCAGCACGGTAACTGTAACCGCGACCAAAATCGAAGAGAATGTCCAGGACGTCTCCGCGTCGATCACCGCTGTCAACGAAGAAGCACTTGATTTCGCAGGCATCATTGATCCAAAGCGCCTCGGGTTGATCGTGCCTGGTCTGAACGTTGGCTACTCTGGCAACGAAGCGCGGATCGCGATGCGCGGCGCGCGAACAAACAATGTTGGTCCGGAAGCGGCGCAAGTCGTCGGAATTTTCAACGACGGTGCATATGTAGCGACCACGACGCAAGTCTTGGCCAGCTATCTCGATCTCAACCGCGTGGAAGTGCTGCGCGGACCACAGGGCACGCTTTATGGCCGCAACACGTTCGCGGGAACGATCAACATCATCTCGAACGAGCCAAACTTTGATGAGCTGGAAGGTTCAGCTGAGGTGACTTTAGGCGACTATAATCTGAAACGTCTTGAAGGCGTTCTGAACGTGCCAGTCTCCGACACCTTTGCTCTACGATTCGCCGGCATGGGCGAAGTGCACGATGGATACATTGAAAACACATATCGCGAAGGTCCAGGTGATGATCTTCACAATCAAGATGTGATGGCGTTTCGCGCGACTGCCAAATGGCAACCAAATGATGTATTTGATGCAACATTGCGCTGGACCACAACCGAGCAGGACACGAATGGTTCAGCGATCTGGGGCTACCAGCAAATCGGGTGCTATCGAAATAATCAGGACGCTACGACGTCCACCGGATTGTCGGCCAACTCGACCTTCTTGTCGGGTCATTGTTACCAGCCTGGACCAAACGCCTCTGGCCGCACACAAGCGGGTGGAGAAGCAACAGCGCAAGATGCCGGACCGTACTCGGTGTCGCGCGATGCGCTCTCTCAGTCGAAACAATCGGGTGACAGCATCAATCTTCAGATCAATTACGATCTGGGCTGGGCCGACCTTTCGGTGATTGGTGCCTATGACGATTATGAGAACTTGCAGTTCTATGATGGTGACTATTCGAACGGCGCCTATGATGGCGGTGACGCTCTGAATAATGGCTTCGCTGGATATGATACGCTTCAGGAAAGTCTTTCCGGTGAAGTTCGTCTGGCCTCTCAAGGTGATGGACCCTTGGAATGGCTCGTTGGTGGTTTTTGGTTCCAATCAGAAGCCGATTGGCAGTTTGGGTTCCTGAACAATGGCCAGTACCAGCGGTACAACACGACAACGTCAGACACGTTCGAAACTGAGTCTATGGCGATTTTTGGTAATGCCACTTACTCATTGACCGACAGCTTTCGTGTTCTCGGTGGACTTCGTTGGAACGATGACGAGAACACGCTCAGAGGCGGTGCCACTGGCGGGACGTCTGACGAACTCGTCTGGAAAGCCGGCGCAGAAATGGACTTTGGTGATGATGAGTTGGTCTACGCGACGGCTTCGACCGGGTATCGCATTGGCGGTGTGAATGGATCATCGCTGGTCGCCGCTGGTGCACCTGCGAGTTATGATCCGGAAACGGTGACGGCATACGAGGCCGGGATCAAAAGCACTTTGCTTGATGGAGCTTTGACGCTGAACGTTGCGCTCTATCATAACCAGTATCGCGACATGCACGCTCAGTCATTCGTGACGGCTTGTATCGATGTGAACAATCCAGCGACCTGTATCGCTTCGGAATACACCGAGAATGCGGGTGAAGTGGACGCAACCGGATTTGAAGTCGAAGCCAACTGGCTGCCGGGTGACAATTGGTTCGTAAACGGCACGCTTGCGCTTCAGGATGCTGAGTTTGGTGAATATCTGGTTGGCCGCGTCAATGGCCTCGGAAACTTCGAAGGGCGTCAAGATGTGACGATGACCACCGGTGAGATCGTTGCTGCTGGCGGCGTTCCTGCTCTGTCTCTCGAAGGATGGCGACCGGCTCTGACACCAGAAGTTTCGGCGTCCTTGCAGGTTGGATACTTCTTCGATCTCGGCAATGGCAATACAATCACGCCATTGTTCCAGACGGCTTATTCCGGCGAGTATTATGGCTTTGACTTCAACGTGCCTGGGTCTGAACAAGGCTCGTTCACCAAGTCCGATCTCCGCGTCACATGGCGCAATGAGAACAAAGGATTTGAAGTCGAAGGCTTCGTCGAAAACATTGAAGATGAAGCCGTCCTTACCCGGGCGATCATCTTCACGCCGAGCCAGGCCGATGTCGCGACCGCATCCATCCAAGCCAACTATTCAGATCCACGGATCTGGGGCGTGCGTCTCGGCGTGGATTTCTGATCCCAGCGTTCGTTCGCCCTGGCAAATCCTCCGAAATGGCCGGGGCGCGCGATCGAAACAGATGGGGAGGCCTCTACCCGGGCCTCCCCATTCTTGTATCAAGGGATCATGTCAGGAGACGAGACACCATGCGACGCCCTACAGACGCTTTGATCCGAATGCTTGTCGCCATTGGATTGATGGGGATGGCGTCAGCGTGCGAACCGCATCGGAGCGATCCCGATGAGATCGATCCGATTGTCTCATTGTCAGGCGATCAGTTGGATCGACTGTCTGATTTATCGATCCCATTGCTGCGTCGTCGATCTTACGGCGGAGGGCAGCTGGAAGTGATTGCGCCGCTGGAGCGCGATTGCACTACGCGCGAAGCATCGGACGAGCACCCGAGACGTGCATCGCGATCTTTCGCCAAGTATGAGTCTGAAGGACACTCCATCTATACTCGGATCGATGTGCCGTTTGTGGAGCAAGCCGCATCAGGATATCCGGTCATGATCTTTGCACATGGCTGGGTCGGGGCCGAGAACGCGCCGGACTGGCATTTCGCCTGTACGACCGAGTTCAGTTATGGCGACATCTATGGCGACGTCGTCAATGCGTGGGTGGACGCTGGTTATGTCGTCCTGGTACCCGGATATCGTGGGCATGGAACGATAAATGGCGTCGCGGCTGAGGGGCATGAGGATATGCTTTCCTGGGACAATGGCGCCTATCTGATGCCGAGTTTTTATGCTGTCGACGTGATGAACCTGATGGCATCCAGCCTCTCGCCAAACGGCATTGAGGTCACTGATGCTGAAGGCGCATCACAGGTCATCAAGCTCGATCCGTCTCGAATCTACATCAATGGTCATTCGCAAGGCGGCGATGTTGCGCTGACCGTTCTGGCGGCAACTGGGGAAGGGGCTGCGTCCGGACTGGCATTGGCGGGAGCGTCCATCTGGGCTGGAAATATCGGTGACAGGTTTACGCAACTGGCGACGTTCGAGGCGATGAGTACCAGCCCCGAGGCATTTCTGTCGGGGGATGAATCCTGGACGGGTTCGGCGATTGGGCAGGACGGGACTCGCAATCCCAATTTCATCTTCGGTTACCCGCCAGATTGGATCGCAACACCGCATCCGGACGACTGGACCTGGCAGGGGGACACATTCAATCGCAGCTCAGTCGCGGAAGCGCTGAGCGCGAAAGCGACGGTTATGTACGACACTTTGAATTCGCAAGTTGGCGAATTCGGTGATCTGTCCTGGAACCTGGAAACAGGTCCGGATGGCCGTGTTGTGGTTTCACATGACCCGCGGCTGGTTGCGAGCATGCAGGAAATAGGTGGGACGGACTATACGGAGTTTTTGACCGAGCCATTGCACCTGCATTTTTCTGATCGAGATTACTATTCACTGCCGGCATGGAACGAGACGCTGTGTGCGGAGCTCAATGCGGCGGAAGGCGCGTGCAGAACATTCGAATATGTTGGCAATACGCACAGCCTCGGTCTGAGCGAGCATGATTGGTTTTCGCCGCCCGGATCAGTCGCGGGACATTCCCGCTTCATCCGCAATGATCTTTGCGCGTTTGCAGAACACTCGTTTGCCCAAGGAAGCGATTGCCAAGGGGGCGAGAACCGCTAAGGGTAAGATTTGCATTCGAAGTCACCAAGGTTCTGTAGAAACCGTTGCTTCGGATAACTCTTTTCAGATTGGGAGGTCTGATCACCATGGAATTTGGCGCACTGAACTGGTCGATTGTCGCGGCATATCTGGTTGGCAATCTGTTGCTCGGCTACGCGATGAGCCGAAAGGTCAAAACGGCCGCTGATTACCAGATTGGGGACCGCTCTGCGCCATGGTGGGCGATCGGTATTTCGGTTGTCGCGACCTATGTCAGTGCCCTGTCTTTCCTGGGTGGGCCAGCCTGGGCGTATGGCGATGGCATGGCGGCGCTGGCCATTCATATCAATTATCCGCTCGTCATTTTCGTCGTCGTCGTTCTGTTCCTGCCGTTCTTCTACAATAGCGGCGTCGCTTCCATTTATGAGTATTTGGAGCAGAGGTTTGGCGTGGCGTCGCGAACGGTCATGTCGGCAATCTTCCTGCTGACGCAAACGATTACGACGGCGTCCATCCTGACCGCTACGGCGGTTGTGATCACCTTCGCGACGGGCATCGATGTCAGTATTGCGATCATCGGAATGACGCTGGTTGTTCTGGTTTACACGATGATGGGCGGCATGAACGCCGTGATCTGGACCGACGTCCTCCAGGGCGTCATCCTGTTCGTCGGCGCCGGCATCGTGTTGTGGGGGCTGCTTGGCGAAGTAAGCCCGCTATCGGGCGCGCTCGAGACGCTGGCCAGTGATGGCAAGCTCAATCCGATCCGGACAGAACTCGACTTTTCCGTGGCGCCGACAGTGTGGGCGGGTGTTCTGGCGATGACGTTGTTTCACATCACGGTCTACGGCACCAACCAGATGATGGTGCAGCGCGCGCTGGCCGCCAAGACCCTGGGCGATGCGAAGAAATCCTATCTGATGATGGGGTTCGCGGCCTTTTTCATCTACTTCCTGTTCTTCTTCATCGGCGCCTTGCTCTACGTGCATTTCAAAGGCGCACCGTTTGAGCAGCCGAACGAGATCATTCTTGTGTTTGCACAATCGCTCGCGATCCCCGGATTGATGGGCATACTGGCAGCGGCTGTGCTGTCCGCGTCCATGTCGAGCTTGTCGTCTGCCCTCAATTCTCTGGCGACGATATCTGTAACTGATTTCTATCAGCGCTTCTTCAAGCCTGAAGGCAGCACTGCACACTTCCTCGGCGCGTCTCGCATCTTCACGATTGTCTGGGCGGTGCTCGCTGTGCCGGTGGCGTTCGCCTTCATCAATAGCGGTGGCTCCATCCTAGAGCGCCTCAGCCAGGTCGCGTCTTACTTTGTCGGCGCGAAGCTCGCCATGTTCGGGCTTGGTTTCCTGTCCAAGCACACGACCGAACGCGGACTGCTGGTTGGTGTCGTCGCCGGGTTTATCGGCCTGTATGCGATTGTCGCCGGTGTCCCGGTCCTCGGGTGGGAGGCGGCCAATGTTGCGTGGCCATGGTATGTGGTCATCGGGGGTGCCATCAACATCGCGGTTTCGTGGACGGCGAGTGTGGCGCTCGACGGATTTCAGTCCGACTGGAATGAACATACCGTCGTCGGCCAGATCCGCCGCTTCCGCGAGCAAGGCTTGGCCGAGAAGCAGGACGGTTGGTATCTCGTACCGGGACGGATCGATCAGGTGGCTTGGTACCTGCTTGGTTTCTTCGCCTTCATCATCCTGTTCCTCGCCTGGTTTGGAACGCTAGGCGGATAGGAATCTCGAGCCACGAATTTATATTTGCATTCGAATGCAAAAATGCTAGAGAACGCTCCATACGAAGGAGATAGCTATGGCTCGTTGGCTCAAAGAAGGGATTGATCCCGACATCAAACAGAAGGCCGATGCGCAAGTGCGCAAAACGGTCGAGGACATCCTTGAGGACATTGACGCGCGTGGGGACGCGGCGGTTCGGGACCTGTCCGAGAAGTTCGATAAATGGAGCCCTGAAAGCTATCGCCTGTCACGCGACGAGATTGATGCTTGTTACAAAGAGCTCGACGAACAGGCGATCAGCGACATTCGGTTTGCGCAAGAACAGGTGCGCAATTTCGCCCAAATCCAGAAAGATGCCTTGCGCGACGTCGAAGTCGAGACGCTGCCCGGGGTCACGCTCGGCCACAAGAATGTGCCGGTGAATTCGGTCGGTTGTTACATCCCGGGCGGCAAATACCCGCTCATCGCATCAGCGCATATGAGTGTCGTCACCGCGAAAGTCGCCGGGGTGCCACGCATCATCGCGACCGCGCCGCCATTCGAAGGACGCCCGCATCCTGCCATTGTCGTCGCCATGGATATGGCGGGCGCTGATGAGATCTACTCCCTTGGCGGTGTGCAGGGCATTGGAGCTATGGCGATTGGGACTGAGACGATTGCGCCGGTCGACATGATTGTCGGGCCGGGCAACGCGTATGTGGCCGAAGCGAAACGGCAATTGTTCGGGCGCGTCGGAATCGATTTGTTTGCTGGACCGACGGAGACCTTGATCATCGCCGACGAAACTGTCGATGAGGATTTCTGCGCTGCCGACTTGTTAGGGCAGGCCGAGCACGGACCGACCTCCCCGGCGATCCTGCTGACCAATTCCGAAGACCTCGCCAAGCGCACAATGGAAGCGGTGGAGCGGCAACTCGAATGGCTGCCCACTGCGGACGTCGCGGGAGAGGCCTGGCGTGAATATGGACAGGTCATCGTCTGCGACTCGTACGAAGAAATGGTCGAGGTGGCCGATGAGATCGCCTCCGAACACGTGCAGGTCATGACTGAGGATCCGGACTATTTCCTCGACAACATGACCAATTATGGCGCTCTGTTCCTGGGGCAGGAAACCAATGTCTCGTATGGTGACAAGGTCATCGGCACCAATCACACGCTGCCGACCATGAAAGCCGCCCGCTATACAGGTGGTCTTTGGGTTGGTAAGTTCATCAAAACTTGCACTTTCCAACGCGCGACGCGGGAAGCTTCTGTAATGGTTGGAGAATATTGTTCGCGTCTTTGCGCTTTGGAAGGATTTGCAGGTCATAAAGAACAGGCAGATATCCGTGTGAGGCGCTATGGCCAACAACCCGCGCAAAAACAAACCGTCTGAAACAGACGATAATGTCATTCCGCTGATCAAAGGTCGGCGCGCGACGTCATACGATGTTGCGCGTTTGGCTGGCGTATCACAATCGGCCGTGTCGCGGTGCTTTAAGCCCGGTTCGAGCATATCCTCAAAGATGCGCGAACGGGTCATGAAAGCGGCCAAGGAGCTGGAATACCAGCCCAATGCCATCGCACGTGGGTTGATTACACAGCGCTCAAACCTGGTCGCGGTCCTCGTGTCCGGACGGTTGAATCTCTACTACCCAGAAGTGCTGTTCAAGATCACCGAGGAACTCTCTGCCGCGGGTCTAAGGGCTTTGTTGTTCACCGTAGACAATGAAGAAGACACCGAAATGGTAATCGAGCAGGCTTGGCAGTTCCAGGTCGATGGCGTCATTTCCGCGTCTCACATGTCGCAGGACCAATACAAGATCCTGGAGAAACGGCAGATTCCCGTCGTGTTCTTCAATCGCTATTTTGCTGATCACCCGAATACCGTCGTCTATTGTGACCCGGCCGAGCAGGTGAACGAACTGGTCGCGCAACTGAGCGCGCTCGGGCACCGCCGTGCGGCCGTTATCACGGGCCCGTCGGAGAATATGGTCAGTCGGGAACGCACGATACGCGTACAAGATAGTCTCGCCCAATTTGGAATCGAGATCGTCGCACAGGCTCAAGGTGACTTTACCTATGAGAGCGGCGCATCTGGCCTACAGGAGATCAAAGCGCAATCAGCAGACGCGATGCCGAGCCTGGTCATTTGCATCAATGACATGATGGCGATGGGGTGCATGGACGAGGCCCAATCCGTGCTGGGACTGTCGGTGCCGGACGAGCTCTCGATAGTCGGCTTTGACGGCATCGGGATGGGGCAGTTTGCGAGCTATGAGCTGACCACAATCAGACAGCCGATCGGCCGCATGTCTGAGGCCGCTGTGAAGATGATTACCGACCGCGTCGAGCGACCGGATCAATCGCACGAGAAACGTGTTTTTGAAGGCGCGGTTATTCCTGGCGGATCTATTGCTCGCGCGCCCACATAAGCGTATGACTTCGAATGCATATTCGGAGTGAAACGCTATGAAAACCAGCCAGGATCGAATTCTCACGACGCATGTCGGCAGTCTGCCGAGATCGAAAAAAGTCACCGACCTGGTGTTCGCGCATGAGGCAGGCGAGGACCTGGACGAGAAAACGTTCGATGCCACTATTTCGGAGGCGGTTGCGCATACGGTAAACCGGCAAAGACAGGCTTCGGTTGATATCGTCAGCGACGGCGAGATGAGCAAGATCTCCTATGCGACGTATATCAAGGACCGCATCACCGGATTCGATGGCGATAGTCCGCGGCGCGCGCCCGCAGATTTGGAAGAGTTTCCCGGATTTCTCGAACGGCAGGCCAAGGGTGGGGGGACGCCAACCTATCGGCGGCCAAAATGCGTCGGCGAGATCAAGGTCAAAAGCATGGCGCCGCTGGAAGCGGATCTGAAGCATTTCTCTGCGGCGCTAAATGGTGCAGGTCACAGCGACAGTTTCATGAACGCGGCCAGCCCAGGGGTCATCGCCCTGTTTCAACCGAACGAGCACTACGCCACTCAGGATGAATATCTGGAAGCCCTGGCAGAAGCCATGCGCCCCGAATATGAGGCAATCGTCGAGGCGGGTCATATCCTGCAGCTCGACACACCGGACTTGGGGCTAGGCCGGCACATGATGTTCAAGGATAAGCCACTCGAGGACTATCACCGCCTCGCCAGCCAGCATGTCGAGGTCCTCAATCACGCGCTTCGCAACGTGCCGGGTGATCGCGTACGCATGCACATTTGCTGGGGCAATTATGAAGGTCCTCACCATTGCGATGCGCCGATGGAAGACGTCTTGCCGGTTGCCTTGAAAGCGAAACCGCAAGCGCTCCTGTTCGAGAACGCCAATCCGCGCCACGGGCATGAATGGACGGCATTTGTCGATGCCGAGAAACGCGGTGAGCTGAAGGACAAAATCCTCATCCCCGGCGTGATCGACTCGACCACAAACTTCATCGAGCATCCTGAGCTTGTGGCGCAGCGGATAGAGCGTTTCACCGACATCGTCGGCAAGGAACGCGTGATTGCCGGCACCGATTGCGGCTTCTCGACCTTTGCCGGATTTGGCGCCGTCGACGAGGATATCGTCTATGCCAAGCTCAAGACCTTGGCAGAGGGCGCCGAGATCGCCTCAAGCAGGCTTTGGTCATGAGCTTGAAGTCCGAGCTGCGCGCCCAGCGACCGATGGTTGGGACATTCTTGAAGACGCCGTCGGCCATGATCTGTGAGGTGCTGGGGCGCAGCGATCTTGATCTTGTATGCATCGATGCCGAACATTCGCCGTTCGACCGCCGCGATATCAATGATTGTGTTCTGGCATTGAACCATGTGAACAAACCCAGCCTGGTACGGATCCCGGCAAATCGGCCAGAACATATTCTCAACGCGCTCGATTGCGGCGCAACCGGGATTCTGGTGCCGCATGTGATCACGGGTGAAGATGCCGAGACGCTGGCTGGAAACGCGCATTTCGGATCGGGCCGCGGGTATGCCGGTTCGACACGCGCCGCCGGTTATGGGGCACGCAAGATGGCGGAGCACAAAGCCAGAAGCGCCGAAGACACGGTCATTGTCGCACAGATCGAAGACGCGGAGGCGCTGGATCATCTGGATGATATGTTCGCGGTCGATGCGATTGACGCGTTCTTTATCGGACGCGCGGACTTGTCGGTGTCGCTCGGTGCGGATGGACCGAACGATCCTGCTGTGATCGAGGCGGTCGAGATGATTTGCGCGAAAGGGCAGGCGGCTGGCGTGACGATCGGCATGTTCACCGGAAACTTGGACGAGTTGCCAAAATGGCGCAAAGTCGGCGCCAGTTTGTTTCTGCTCGGGTCCGATCAGGGCTTCATGTTGTCAGGTGCGGCAGCTCTGACGGCAAATTTCCGTCGGCATTTTTAAAGGCGGTAGAAATTCTCGGCCACGGTTCGGAACATCCCGTCGCGCTCTTCAGGTGAATAGACCTCGCAGATATTGAGGTAAGCGCCGATGGTTTCCTCATAGCTGGCATAGAGTTTGTCGACCGGGAAATTCGATCCAAAAGCGCATCGCTCAGGGCCAAATATCTCGATGACCCTGTGTACGAGCGGCGCGATGCTGTCTTGTGTCCAGCCATGATCAAACATGCCGAACCCTGAAATCTTGCAAATCAGATTTGGCAATTCTGCCAGCGCTTGAAGGCCTTGCTTCCATTCGCTGATGCTGTCGGAGTCGAATGCGCTGAGAGACCCGCAATGACAGAGCGCGACCTTGAGATCAGGCACTTCGGAGAACAGTGAAGCTGCGGCTCGCATGAGCGGCGGTGTGAGCTGAAGGTCGAATGAGAGTTGCTTGTCGCTCAACACCTGGAGGCCACGCTTAAAACGAGGGTCGCCAAGCAGACTGGAGGTGCCGGTTTTGCGGTCTTCTTCGGCGCTGCGTCCGATGATTTGCCTGACGCCGCGCACGCCCGCGTGGGATGCATGCGCGTCAACGTCTTCCGAGACCGCGTCCTTGGTCAAATCGCAAAACGGGATAATCGCCGTCGGCAAGCCATGTTCGCTGAATTGTTGTTGCAGCCAGGCCGTTTCATTCAGGCTGTCATCCACCTCAACACCGACCTGAATGTGGACCGTTTTCCTGACGGGCAGGGACCCAAAATCTGCTATCAGGTCTTTGACATCGTAATTCTTCTGGATGGGCGCAGGATCGCCGAAGAATCGAACGACGCCGCGCTCTGCCAGCCAGGTATGTCGACACGCGTCCAGATCCCACAAATGGTGATGAGCGTCGACAATGTAGGGAAGGTCATCCACGCGCGTATCTCGCGGTCGCAATTTGTCGGCGCAGGGCAATATCGTCCCAAATGGTGACTTGCTCGCGTACCCGGCCATTCATGACGCGGAACTGGGTCACGCCGAGAATGTAGACTGGGGCGTCGCTTGGCGCGCCATAACGACCTGCGCCGCTATGCGTGCCGGTTGCGGTCCAGCGGACAGAGACATCGCGCGCGTCTCCGAGATAAGGAATCTCCGCCACATGATCCACGGCGGTTTTCAGGTCTGGAAAAGCCTTCAAGAGATCCCCGCACCAGGCCGCAATCTGGTCTGGACCATACAAAGATACATCACCCGGAAATCGAGCGGCCGTTCGGAAATCATAGTGTGACTTCAGGGCGTCCTGACCTGCACCGGAAAGACTGGCGCGCAGCGCATCAATCGCGACCTTGGAAGCTGCGTCGAGCGCTCCGTTCCACGCATCTCCGCTCAACGTCGCCGCACGATTGTCCGCGTGAAAATCAATCAGGCTGAACCCGTTGACCGTGTCAGTCTGTGCTTGCTCCTTCGCGACGCGATCCGGCTCAAAACCGAGCTGCATGACGGCGGCGAGATTGTCCCGCACCAACCATTCTTCGATGACTTTATTGTCCTTGCAGAGGCATTCGGCGATCGTCTGAATCCGGATTTGGCGGCCAGTCACCGGACCAAACTCACTGGGTCCCTCATTGGTCATTTTTGAGGTGATCAGGTGCGAGGAATAGAACGCGCCATCGCCCTCATCCGACCAGATGACATTGTCGGCATCGAGACGACGATCGGGAAATGCCTCGAGGGTCGCCCAGGTGTTATCCACCACCGTCTGGGCGCCGCTAATGTCGCCAGCCATCGTATGGATCGCGCAGTCGGCAGCGTACCAGTCCAGGCACTTTTCGACGTCTCGGTCATGCCAGATCCGCTCTGTGATGCGGATGATGTAGTGCGGGAAATCGACGAATTCCGTGTCGAAGCCCGGAAGCTCCATGCGCCGCTCCGGACCCGGGGACATCATCTCTGCAATATCGGTCGTGGCGACGTGGGTGATGGGTTTGCTGCTCATATGTATCCCTATTGGGCGGTCCAGCCGCCATCAACAACCAGCGAATGGCCGGTGATCATTTTTCCTGCAGGCCCGCACAGATACAGTACGGCCTGAGCGATGTCGTCCGTGCTGGCCACTGTGCCGAGCGGGATCATCCGTTTCACAAATGCAGAGAAGTCCGGATTATCGAGCATCGGCCGGGTCATCGGGGTTTCGACAAAAGTCGGTGCGACCGAGTTCACACGGATCCCGCGCGCTGCGAGCTCGACTGCCATGGCTTTTGTCAGCCCCTCGATCGCATGCTTGGTCATGCAATAGACGGTTCGGTTGGGCGAGCCGACATGTCCCATCTGAGAACTGATATGCACGACCCGGCCGCCATCCGGCATCGCGTTCAAACTTGCGCGAGAAACCCGGTAAGTGGTGCGAACATTCAGATCGAGCATCAAGTCGAGTTCGTCATCTGTTACCGCTTCCATTGGCTTGGGAACATTGGTGCCGACATTGTTGACCAGAATGTCGATCCTGTCCTGATCGTTGAGAAAATTCAGAAGATCATCCGAGGCGGCATCGCCCGCCCACGGGCTGCAGCGCTCTGGGTGCGCGGCGACCAGTTCGTCCAGCGCTTCGGAGGGCCGCGCGATTGGAATGATTTCGGCACCGGCAGCGTGCAGGGTTTCGCAGATCGCGCGGCCGATGCCGCGGCTGGCACCGGTTATGACGGCGCGTTTACCTAGCAAGTCCTGATTCATGACCACGCAATCGTCGGCGCCTCGTCACCACCCCGGACCGCAGCGAGCCGCGCGCCGCTATCATGAGCATTGGTCAGGCTTCGATGCGCTCCGATTGGGAACGTGATGGTATCACCAGCCGTCAGGATGGTTTTCTCATCGTCAATCGTGACGATCACTTTGCCAGAGTGAACGAAGTAAACATCGGGGCCGTCCAGGCGGTGCGCCGGAATGGCGGCACCCGGGGCGATCTCGATTTCGCTGAGTGTGAAGCCGTGGCTCCAGTCGATCGGCTTTGGTCCGATCAGCTGAGTCTCTGTCACGCCGGACAGGCTGTTGAAGGGACCGAAGTTGATGCTCGCACCCGACCGGATCACACATGCTTCCAGTTCGGCGTCCGAGAAGACATCAAGCGCTGAGATCTGGCGCTCACTTGTCACCGGCATGGGTGATTTTCCAGCCGGAACGGTCTCGCCCTTATTGGTGTCGATCAGCATGCCATCTTCAAGCAGGATCAATCCATAGTCTTGCGCCATGTCGAAGACCTTCGGCGCCCAGAGGACGCGGCCTGGGTCATCGCCGCCGAGTACGGCCCAGAGATAGCCCGTATCCTCGCCAATATTGGTGAACCCCCGGAAGACATTGGTTGGAATGGAGATCATGTCGCCAGGCGACAGACAAATTTGCGCGTCATCAGCATGTTCACCGAGATCAAACCGCCATTGCCCGGCATGGACAAAAAACACCTCAACCGTGTCATGACTATGCTGAGAATTCGTGCAGGCTGGCGGTTGCCGGGCGCCGCCAATATTGAATCCATGCGGTTCGGCAATGTGAACATGCTGGTTGGGGTTTTCTGAGACACCCGGCCCGATGATCGTGAAGTTTTCTTTCTTGTCAGACCAAGGTGTGCGCGTGTCGATAAACGCGTCCAGGCCAGGGGCCAGGTCAGCGTAGCGCACGATACGATCTTCAATTCGCTGGCGTGCTGAAGCGATGCTCTCAGACATAGGGATTATCCTTCTCTGAGCTTATGCATACTCAATTTGCATTCGAAGTCAATTTGCGTTTTTGACCAGCTTTAATGCGCAATTTCCGGTCTTGGTCGCGCGCCCGGCAGGCAGGTTTAGCAATTCCAGCAGAGCGGACGAAACCAAGTCAGGTTGTTCCAGGGTCGAGATGTGACCACAGGCGTCAATCACACGGAGCTCGGCGCCCGCAATCCGCTCCGCAATCTCGCGATGTCGGTCGACCGGGCAGACCGTGTCTGCGGCTCCAGCCATCAGAAGTGTTGGACAGTGAATTTGATCGACATGGTCCAGATAAGAGCGCCGAATGGTCAAAGCCATTGTCTGACGACAAAACACATCTTCACCCAGGCCGACGCCCATATTTTCAAGGATCCGAAGTCGATCCTCGGTGCGATTGACCGGCGCCAGATATTGCGGTTTCAGTTCTTCACGCAGGACGAGATCGAGTTCGCCCGCCGCAACGCGGCCGAGCTGTTTCTTCCTCGCCGCGCCGGCGGCGTCTGCTCTCGCAGTCGTATTCAATAGGGCGAGATGCGTAATCCGGTCCGGCGCCTGGCGACAGAGTTCCAGAGCCACAATACCACCCATCGAGAGCCCAATCGCGGCAAACCTTCGCGGCGCGGATTTGAGGACCTGTTCTGCCATGCGCTCAATTGAACAGGCCTGCGTGAGATCTGCGAAAGCGCACGCGATGCGCTGGTTTGACAGCGCCTGAATCTGCGGTGCGAAGAGGCGTTCGTCACACATGAAGCCCGGAAGGAAGATGGCAGACTTTGCGGTCATTTCGACTGTTCCACTTGCGTTGAAGCGCGCGCGATGCCGGTTACGTTCGGCGTAGCTGCGCCAACCGTTCGAGCACATCCAAACCTTGCTGCTTCAGATAGAAAGGAAGGTCGATGAAGACCCAGTTTTCCGCGAGCTTGTCGCCGGCGCGCCGATAGACATCAACGACGCGCATTTCGCTCGACGCCGCGGCTGCCGGTAGCCCCAGAAAACCACCTGTGTTCCGATTGCTCAGGTTCGACCAGCCAAAGAAGCCGCCATACGACCCCTCGGCTATTCTGGCGACGTGGCCATTATAGGTCTTGTCGACGAGATTGAGTCGGAATGGATGCTGATGCTGCTCCTGGTAGCGGTCGATTGTGAAGCTCGCCCCGATGCCGCACGGTCCGTACCAGGTCATGTCGTCATGCCAGGTGCGCGCGAGGAGCTCGCGCGGGCATTTCTCGCCGTTCAGGTGGTTGATGGAATCCAGGTCCGCGATCATCCGGTTCATCAGGTCGACGGTTGCGTTCGTTTCGGCGGCATCCTGCGTACCGATCAAAACCCCATCATGCGTCTGAGGTCCGGGATAGACGAAGTAGGACCCGGTCATCGGCGGCAGGGGATAAACGCCCGCCTCGTGCATCAAACCGATAAGATCAAAGAACAGAGCGCTCTCGATAATCTTGCCGTCCTGAACGCACATGAATTCGGCATAGCGCAGATGTGCGAGGCGTCCGGTATGCGGAATGTTCAGCCAGTCAGCATCAAACAGACCGACAAAGTGTCCCATGCTGCACGTCCAGACGGTTCCACCATCATCAACATCGTTCAGACCGCCAAAGAACACGTCTTCGCGTCTTTGCAGGTTCCTGAACGACGTTCGCAAAGGCTGCCAGAATTCTGAGACGACAGCCTCCACCCCTGACTTTTCATAGAAGGGATGCATGCTCCGCCAATTGAAATCAGACGCGAAAGTGCGGCAGCCATCGTCGATCAAGCGATCACTGGCCGCCGTATCGAATGCTTTCATATGCGCACGAACAATCGTCTTGGCGTCTTGAATTATCGTCATGCGAGCCCTCTTCAAACATCCGGTCTAGCGCGTTTGACTTCGAATGCAATCCTGTTATCCATCCGATTTTCCATTGCGCTCCTCAGCTTGATCGGAGTGTAATCGAACTGATGCCATTTGCACGAGGACCGTTGGTGACATGCAAGCTCAAGCGCTGAAAACACTCCTGAATCCCTTTCGAACCGCGGCCGAGGCCGCCGATTTGACGTCTGTGCGCGCTGAGCTCCAGGCTTTGCTCGCGGCCGACGCAAAAGTCCAAATGTGCCATCCGTTCGCTACGCTCTCCGGCGCAGACGCTTTCGTCGACACATGTTACGCGCCGCTGCTGAGCGCGATGCCGGACCTTGAGCGCAGGGATATGATCGTGATGGCCGGGACGACGCCCGAGGGCCAGGACTGGGTCGGCATGATGGGCAATTATATGGGCACGTTCACGGCGCCATTTCTCGATATTCCGCCGACCGGGCACCTGGCACACATGCGCTATCACGAATTCTATCGCATCGATGGCGATCAGGTCGTCGAGATCCAGGCAATCTGGGATATTCCCGAACTAATGATGCAAGCGCGGGCCTGGCCTATGGCGCCGCAACTCGGTGCATTTCTTTGTACGCCGGCACCTATGAGCGGGGATGGCTTGACAGTTAGCGGCGATGGCGATGCCGCTTACCAGCATGTCGTCAGCATGCTCGATGATTTGTGCAAGCACCCGGCAGATCCCGATCCAAAAATCATGAACCTGGAGACTTACTGGCATCCGCGCTTCAATTGGTATGGTCCCGCAGGTATTGGCACCGCGCGCGGCATTTCGGGCTTTCGCAACTGGCACCAAATCCCGTTCCTTCGCGCCATGCCCGACCGCAAGCTCGACGCAATGGGCGCGCTGCTCTCGCACTGGGTGGGCGAAGGCGATTATGTCTGCGAGACCGGATGGCCAAACATGCGCCTGACACTCAGCGATGATGGCTGGATGGGGATCGCGCCCGCGAACAAGGAAGTGCTCCTGCGCAGCCTCGATTTCTGGCGTCTCGAAAACGGCCTGATCCGGGAGAACTGGGTCCTCGTCGACTTGCTCGACCTCTATTCGCAAGTTGGCGTCGATGTTCTTGGCCGTATGCGCGAATTCAACAAAGCGCGTGTCTTGTCGCCGGTATCGGTGCCAACTGGTTTGGAGTGAGCAACGTCCTCATGCGAGCGCCGCGCTAATCGCCCTTCATTTCCGACCGTGGTTCGTCCCGCATACCGAGATACAGGCTCAGGCAGCATACCAGCAGGACGATGGTGAAGGGCAGCGCTGCTGCGATTGTGCCCGCCTGCAATGATTCAAGTGCGGATGTGCCGCCACCATACAGGAGCGCCGAAGCTGTCAGTCCGAGCATGCAGGCCCAGAAGACGCGCTGGGTGACCGGGGCGTCAGTCTTGCCACCGGAGGTAATCGTATCAACGATCAAGGCGCCGGAATCGGCAGAGGTGACGATGAACACAATCAACAGGCCGATTGCGATGATGGACGTGATCCCGGCTGCAGGCATCGCAGCGAGCATCTGAAAGAGGACGGTGGCCGAGTTCACAATGCCGCCTGAGAGGTCGCCTATCCCGTTCTCATATTGAAAGACTGCAGTCTCCCCGAACGCCGAAAACCAGACCACGCAGATAGCAAATGGTGCCAGCAAAACGACGGCAAAATACTCCCGCACCGTGCGGCCCCGTGAAATGCGGGCGATGAACATGCCGACAAAAGGCGACCAGGAAATCCACCAGGCCCAGTAGAAGATGGTCCAGTCATGGAACCAGGCGATGTCTTCGCGCCCGACCCAATTGGTGAGTGCTGGGGTGTCCATGATGTAGGCGAGGAAGTTTTCGCCCATTCCGGTAAAGATCAGCATGGTCGGCCCGGCAATGATCACGAACACCAGCAGGCCGAACGCGACCACCATGTTGATATTACTGAGCAGTTTCACGCCGCCATCCATGCCGCGCAGAACGGATATGACGGCAAGGCCCGTCATTGCGGCGATCAAGCCGATTTGCACCCAGATCGTGGGCTCAAAATCGAATATATAGCCAAGGCCACTCGCCGCCTGAGTGCCGCCCAAGCCGATCGTAGTGGCCAGGCCGAATATGGTTGAGACCACCGCGAACAAGTCGATCACGTGCCCGGCCCAACCCCAGACGCGCTCGCCGAGCAAGGGATAGAAGGCGGACCGGAATGATAGCGGCAGGCCCTTATTGTGCGCGAAGAAGCCGAGCGCCAAACCCACGACAGCATAGATTGCCCATGGCGCGATCCCCCAATGGAACAGAGTGGCGCTAAAGGCGAGACGGTTCGCCTCCGGCGTTCCGGGGTCGGCGCCAAGCGGCATGCCGAACCAGTCGGTATGATAGGCGAGCGGCTCGGCGGCGCCCCAGAACATGAAGCCGATACCGACACCAGCCGCAAACAGCATCGCGATCCAGGAATGCACCTTGTAATCCGGTACGGCGCCCTGACCGCCAAGGCGAATGCGACCGAGTGGCGAAACGGCGAGGGCCATGCAAAAGGCAAACACCAGAACCGGCGTGGCTGCGAACAGCCAGTCGAATGATTGCAGAGTGTGTGCCCGTGCTTCGCTGAGGATTGCGCCGGAGGCTTCGGGAAACACCAGGGTCAGACCGCCAAATAACAAAACCATTGTCGCCGCCAGGAAGAAAACCGGATTGTGGACATCCAGGCCCAGCACTTCGACATTGTCCTGCCCGACTTCATAATCGCAGTCATATTCGCTGTTCGCCGTCGCGATGTGTTCTGTGTCAGGCATGCGAATCCTTAAGACTTGGCCACAGCGTGTCATGCACGAATTATCTCGACCTTCAAACCATTTGCCGCAGGTTTCGACACACAAGAACGTCCCATGACGCCGCGTGATTGCGTCATATTTACCACATTCACTGGAGCAATCCGTGAGAGGACTGGCCAATCACAGCTCGAAACCTTTCCATCATCAAACTAAATGATAGGTAACGCTCACCATCGAGCGGTCGTGATTCTTGTGTGCCCTGCGTAATTCGGCGTGGGCCTGCACGATCGGAGCAATTCCCGAGGGAAAACATATGTATCGACTAATGAGTGGCGCGTCTTTGATCGCCATGTCGAGTCTGTTTGGTTTGAGCGCTGTGGCGCAGGATGCCGCAGAACCGGAAGTGAAACGTCTGAAATCAGTCACCGTCACTGCGACGAAGCGGACAGAGAGCGCTCAAAGCATTCCGGTCGCCGTCAACGCACTCGGCGAGCAAGAACTTGAAGCGCTGGGTGTGAAGAATTTCACCGACTACCTCATTCAATTGCCCGGCGTCACCGCCGGGGGCTCCGGGCCAGGCCAGAACACGATCTACATTCGCGGCCTGGCATCGACGACGCCGAACCTGACCACGGCTGGCGTCGCGGGTCTTGCACCCAACGTCGCCTTCTATCTCGACGAGCAGCCGCTCTCACAACCCGGTCGAAACCTGGATGTGTATGCCGCCGACCTGGAACGTGTCGAAGTTTTGTCCGGCCCACAGGGCACGCTCTTTGGCGCCAGCTCTCAGGCGGGAACCGTTCGCCTGATCACCAACAAGCCGGATTTCAGCGGTTTTGATGCATCGCTGAAAGCCTCGACCTCATTCACGGATGGCGGCGAAATGAGCAATAGCGTTGAAGTCATGCTCAACGTGCCGGTCACAGACAATTTTGCCCTGCGGGGGGTCGTCTATACCGATAAGCAAGGCGGTTACATTGACAATGTTGGCGGCACACGCAGCACGGCTGAATCAGGTCGCTTCCGCGCCGCAGGCACGGTCCGCGACAATGGTGTTCCAGTCTCAACCACACGCGGTGGCTTCCAGGCCGGGGCTGACCTGTCTGGCGTGACCTTCATCTCGGCCGACAATTCAAGCCTGGTCGAGAATGATTTCAACGACACGACTTATGCCGGCTTCCGCTTGAGCGGACAGTATGATTTCAATTCCGATTGGTCTTTGCTGGTCTCGCACGCGCAGCAGCAACTCGATAGTGAAGGCGTCTTCTTCGCGGACCCGGAGCTTGATGATTATGACATTGAGCGGTTCGCAGACGATGAGATCGAAGACAGCTTCCACAATACGAGCTGGACGCTGGAAGGCCGTCTCGGCATGCTCGAAGCCCTGTACACCGGCGCCTACACGGAACGGACAACCGATCAAACCGTCGACTATTCCGACTACCTCTTCGTTGGACAATACCTGCCTTACTATATCTGTGATGGTGCGGTGACCTATCCGGGTTCGGCAGCACCGTCAGGCACCTGTCAGGCGCCGAACCTGTTCGTGAATTCTTCAACCGAAACAAAAGTCCAGACACACGAATTGCGCTTCAACACGCCTCGTGAGAACAGATGGCGCGCGACATTTGGTGCGTTCTATTCCGATCTTGAGCTCACCGAACTGAATGACTTCACCTATCCCGGCTCACAATTCGCGGTCGGGTTTGACGGTGTCACCACTGGATTCGCGCCGAACTATCCTCTGACGAACACAGCTGTGACGGGCGTCATCGGCAATGCGGCACCCGGCTACTTTAGCGACCCAGGTCCTTTCCCGGCCGGCGTGATTTTCCGAAACGATGTCTTGCGCACGGATGAACAGCTCGGCCTGTTTGGCGAAACCACTTTCGACCTGACTGATCAGTTTGCCGTGACACTCGGCGCCCGTTGGTACGACATTGAAGTGGACCTTGAGGGCTCCGCCAACTCCTCATTCTCCAACCTTGGATCGGCGACGGACGCTCAGGCGTTCGGAACCAATATCTCCGCTCAGTTTGCGCCAAACAATACAGTTGGGGCGCCGGACAAGGCCGCAACTGACGGGATGATTTACAAGCTGACGGGAACATGGACACCAAACAGCGACTTGCTGTTCTATGCGACCTATTCCGAAGGCTTCCGCCCCGGCCTGTTGAACCGCCCAGGCGGCGCAGCCGGACCGAACGGGTACACTGTTCCGTTCGCTGTCGACACCGATGATGTCCAGAATTACGAGATCGGTTGGAAAACCGAGCTGTTCGACAACTCGCTGCGCTTCAATGGTTCAGCCTTCTTCGTCGAAGTCGAAGGTCTGCAGACAACAATCTTCGATCCGTCCATCGTCAACCTGTTCTTCTCTGACAATGCGGCGAACGCGGAAATCAAGGGGATTGAGGGCGATTTCACCTGGGCCCCGTATGAAGTTGATGGTCTGACCATTGCCGGTGCTTTTTCCTTGCTCGATACCGAGGTCACAGAGGTTCTGACGCCGACAAATGATGTTCTGGTTGGATCAGACCTCGCGTTTGCTCCGGCCTGGCAAGGCAATCTCCGTGCCCGTTATGAGTGGGACCTTGAGCGCCAGATTGCAGGCTCAAGCCTCACCGCTCATTTCATGCCGCAATTGGTATTCTCTGATGATTCCGTCAGCGACATCATTGAAATCAACAAGGCCGACATTGATGGCTATGTCACGCTTGGCGGAACCCTCGGTGTCACTGCGGACCAGTGGTCGGCGGAACTGTTCGCGACCAATCTGACCAACGAATATGCTGAACTCAGCAACAATTTTGTGTTCGACCGCGAACGCGTGACGCCGCTGCGCCCGCGCACGATCGGGGTCCGAGTCGGATATGACTTCTAAACCGACGCACATTTAGATAAGAAGCGCAGCGTTCTGACCCGTCAGAACGCTGCCTTTGTATGGACCGCTTGATGGACTCTAACGCTGCCACCTCTCGTGCCGATGCCCTTAAACGGGCACAAGCCGCCATGCAGGCAGGGCGCTTTGCCGAGGCGTCAGAGCTCGCGCTGCAATTGCTCGCGGCAGATAGCGAGGATCAGGATGGTCTCTATATGGCGGCGGTGGCCGCGCGTTACCTCGGCGCCACCGATCAAGCCCGCGCCCATTTGAGCGCACTGAAACAGCTTGCCCCCGATTATGGCCGCGCCTTCCAGGAAGAAGGACATTTGAGCAAAGCTATCTGGGATCACGGCCGCGCGCTCATCGCTTTCCAAAACGCCACGCGGTGCAATCCAGCGCTGACCGCCAGCTGGCAAGCGCAAGCCGATCTGCTGCGCGCTGCCGGTAATCTGGCTGAAGCCGACCAGGCCCTGGCGCAATTGCAACGGATCAAGGCCCTCCCGCGGGAGTTGCTGGCCGTGACCAATCATTTGCACGAAGGCCGCATCCTGCGCGCCGAAGAAATTGCCCGCGCTTTCCTGCGCAAACAGCCGCAGCATATTGAAGGCATGCGCCTGCTTGCGGATATTGGCTCGCGCCTGGGTGTTCACGAGGATGCCGACTTCTTGCTCGAGACGGCCATCGCGCTCGATCCCGAAAACATCCAATTGCGCATCGATTACATCCAGGTTCTGCGTAAGCGGCAGCGGTTTTCAGCCGCACTTGAGCAAGCCAGAGCCTTGCTTGCGCGCGACTCCGTAAACCCGGTTTTTCAATCCCTGTTCGCAATCGAGAGTATGCAGGCGGGTGACTATGACACCGCCCTGGACGCGTTCGACAAGGTCCTCGCCGAGCTCCCAAATGATCCAGCAACCCTGACCTCACGGGGACACGCGCTGAAAACCTATGGCCGAACGGACGACGCGATTGCCTCCTACAGAGCCGCTCTGCGCGCCGCCCCTCATTATGGCGATGCCTGGTATGCCCTGGCTAATCTCAAGACGTACCGCTTCTCGGACGACGAGCTGCGCGAGATGCAAACGGCGGAAAAAAGTGCTGACCTTACAACCATGTCGCGCATCCACATCGCCTTTGCTCTCGGCAAAGCCTTCGAAGATCGCGGCGATCACGAGGCGGCGTTCGAGGCCTATCAACTCGGAAATGCGCTCAAACAAAAGCAGACCCGCTACACCACCGCGCAAATGACAGAAGAGTTCGAGGCCCAGAAACGCTACTGCACGCCCGACCTCATCCGCGCGCAAAGCGGCAAAGGTTGCCCGGCGCCCGACCCGATCTTTATCGTCGGATTACCTCGGGCCGGGTCAACTCTGATCGAACAAATTCTCGCCTCCCACAGCCAGGTGGACGGCACCCTCGAGCTGCCAAACATCTTGTCTTTGGCGCATCGGCTGCGCGGCCGCAATCTGGCGACCGATCGCGACCGATATCCGCGTGTCCTCGGCGAACTTTCCAGTGAAGAGCTCCACGCGCTCGGCGAAGACTATGTCGAGAACACGCGCATACACCGCCAGGGCGCCGCTTTCTTCACCGACAAGATGCCGAATAACTTTCGCCATATCGGTCTCATCCATCTGATCCTGCCAAATGCGAAAATCATCGACGCGCGCCGGGCGCCGCTCGATTGCTGTTGGTCGGGCTTCAAGCAACTTTTCGCCGAAGGGCAGGAATTCACCTACGGTCTGGAAGAAATCGGGCAATACTATCGCGGTTATATCGACCTGATGGCGCATTGGGACCGCGTTTTGCCAAAGGATCGCATCTTGCGGTTCCAGCACGAAGACGTGCTCGAAGACCTAGAAGGACAGGTTCGGCGGCTGCTGGATTATTGTGAATTGCCCTTTGAAGCCGCTTGCGTAGACTTTCACAAAACTGATCGCGCCGTCCGTACCGCCAGCTCAGAACAGGTGCGTCAGCCGATCAACCGCGCGGGTCAGGATCAGTGGCGCCCCTTTGAGCCATTTCTTGCCCCGCTTAAAGAAGCGCTTGGGGATGCGATACTGACAGAGAAAGGGTCCCGCTGAATGAGTGTCCGGTCTGAAGATGCCCTCATCGCGCTGAGACAGATCCAGCGCAAAACGGAGCAAGCGTCCAAGAAGCTCGCCGCGCAGGCCAGCCTGACGCCGTCGCAACTGCTCGTCATGCAAATCCTCGCCGAACGCGGAGAAATCTCCGCAGGCGAAGTGTCAAAACTCACCCAGCTCAAACACGCCACGATCACCAGCCTGGTCGACAAACTCGTCGCCCGTGGATTGGCAACGCGCCGACGCTGCGAAGAAGATCGTCGCAGGGTCTGGCTGACGATTTTGCCAGAAGGTCAAAACGCCATCACATCCGCACCCGACCTCCTGCAGGAGACCTTTCAAACGCGTTTTGAGACGCTGCCAGACTGGCACCAGGCCATGCTTGTGTCTTCCCTCGAACGTGTCGCCGCCTTGCTCGATGCCGAAGATCTGGAAGCAGCTCCAATCCTCGATGTCGGCGCACTGGATGAGCGACCGTAGTCTCTATGGTGGGTGCTGTCAGTGTAACGCGAACCAGTCTCCAGCATCGTACCGCGTAGGGGCGGGGCGACCTCGAACCAATTTCATCTGACAGTTCCATCCCCAGGGTTGTAACCTTGGCCGCAAAAGATATATCATTTGAATTGGAGGTCGATATTGGCAGAGACTCTGTTCGACAAATTGTGGCGCGAGCATCGTGTGCACGCGACTGGCGACGGCGCCGACCTGTTAGCGATTGACCGCCTATTGCTGCACGAACGCACGGGCGGCGTTGCGCTGAAGTCGCTGGCCGAGAACGGCTACATTGTGAAGTCGCCGTCCCGGGTCTTCGCGGTGATGGATCATATCGTTTCCTTTCGTGCCGGGCGCGGCCGGGACGAAGCCAGGAGCCCGGGTGGGGCGGCGTTTATCACCGAGACGCGCAGGATGGCGGGTGAAGCGGGAATTCATCTGATTGATACGGACAGTCCGGTGCAGGGCATTGTCCACGTTGTCGCGCCGGAGCAGGGGATTGCATTGCCCGGTCTGTCTTTGCTGTGTCCTGACAGTCATACCTGCAGCCTTGGTGCGCTTGGCGCGTTGGCCTGGGGCGTCGGGTCCAGTGAAGCCGAGCACGTCATGGCGACGGGGGTGCTGCGCGTGCAGAAGCCTCGGCAAATGCGTGTGCGTGTGAACGGCACGCTACCGCCAGGGTCCACTGCCAAGGACCTGGCGCTGCACCTGATTGCCACTTACGGCGCGGGTGGCGGACAACGCAGCGCCATCGAATTTTGCGGAACCGCGGTCGAGGCTCTCAACATCGAGGAGCGACTGACCCTATGTAACATGGCGGTCGAGTTCGCTGCCTTCACCGCCGTCATTGCGCCGGACCAAAAGGTCTTCGACTATGTGCAGAATCGTCCCTTTGCCGCGCACGCCGGCGCCGACGCGCTGGCCCAGTGGTGTGAGCTGCGGTCTGACCCTGATGCCACGTTCGATCATGAGATCGAGATTGACGGTTCGTCGGTCCAGCCGCAAATCAGCTGGGGCACCAGCCCTGAGGAAAGCGCGCCTTTAAACGCCCGTGTGCCCCAAACGGCCCGCGAACAAGCACTCGACTATATGGGGCTGCGCGCAGGGCAGAACCTTACTGGTCTCAAGATTGGTGGCGCGTTTATCGGTTCGTGCACAAATGGCCGCCTCAGTGACTTGAAGGCCGCCGCTGAGATATTGAAGGGACGACACGTTGCCCCCAACGTGCGGGCTGTTTGCGTGCCAGGGTCGAGACCTGTCCGTGAACAGGCTGAGGCGCTTGGCATTGATGGCGTGTTCAAGCAAGCCGGGTTCGAATGGGGAGAACCCGGATGCGCCATGTGTTTCTATGCTGGTGGCGAGACGTTCGCGCCCAAAACGCGTGTCGTATCCTCGACCAATCGCAATTTTGAGGGGCGGCAAGGTCCGGGCGTGCGGACACATCTGAGCAGTCCGGTCGTGGTAGCCGCTTGCGCTGTGGCGGGAGAGATTTGCGCGCCATCTGATCTGCCGGTGCTGGAAGAGGAGACGGTCTGATGCCCGAGCCGCTGGTTCAGCATAGTGGTATCGCAGCGGTGTTGATGCACGATAATATCGACACTGATCAGATCATTCCGTCTCGCGAAATGAAGTCGGTCGGCCGCGCAGGACTTGAAGACGGATTGTTCGCAGGATGGCGCTATACCGAGCCGGGAGGGCGCGACCCGGTCTCGGATTTCGTCCTCAATCGACCTGATCAGGCGGGCACGAGCGTTCTCATATCAGGCGAGAATTTCGGCTGCGGATCGTCGCGCGAACATGCGGCCTGGGCGCTCGCGCAATTTGGCATCCGCGTGATCATTGCCAAAAGCTATGGTGAAATCTTTTATGGCAATTGCTTGCGCAATGGCATTCTTCCCATCGTGCTGGATAGCGATCTAGTCGACAATCTGGCCGCCGCCGCGCCCGGAGCAACTATGAGTATCGACCTCCCGAAACAGATCGTTCAATGCGAGAGTCTGCCGGACTGGCGGGCTCAATTTGAGATCGCGACATACCCCAAACGCTTGTTGATCGAGGGCCTGGACCCGATCGCGATGACCCTTGTCGACAAAGACAAGATCGAGGCGTTTTTGGCGCGCGATGCGGTGAAACGGCCTTGGGTTTACTCTGCCGCCTGAGGCGCCTTTTCGGTCGAAGACTCAACCAATCCACGCGAGATGAGATCCGAGATCTCTGACTGTGACAGTCCCAAAGATTGCAAGACGTCACGTGAGTGTTCGCCGATCTCCGGCGGATTGAGGGCCAATCCTGGCCGCGCGCCATCGATAGAGATCGGCATGGCGGGCAATGCGATTTCGCCGCCATCCGGAATGGTCATGTCGAGCAGACCGCCACTTTCTTTTAGGTGAGGGTCTGCGAACAGATCTTCCGGTTTCTGGATGGGCGCAAATGGCAGGCCGGTCGTCTCTAGCTTTGCCATCAGTTCGTCCTTGGTAAAAGTCGCGAACAATTTGCGCAGCGGCGGAATCAGCTCCTCGCGCCGCGCAACGCGTTCATTGTTGGCTTTCAGGCTCTCATCCTTGGCCCAGTCAGTGAGCTCGAAGGCTTTGCAAAAGGCCACCCATTGCGTGTCGGACACGACGCCGACAAAGACCTTTTCGTCATTTTTTACATCGAAGACATCATACACTGCCCAGGCTGAAATGCGGGCAGGCATCGGCGCAGCGGGGGTCCCGGTTACGGCGTATTGCGCCATGTGCTGACCGACCATGAACACTGTCGTTTCATAGAGCGAGGCGCTAACGTGTCGGCCTTTCCCGGTCCGCGCACGGTCTTGCATCGCGGCGAGCACGGCAATCGCCCCGAACATTCCTCCGGTGACATCGATCACGCTGCTGCCAGCGCGCAACGGACGCCCGGGCGGACCGGTCATGTAGGCGAGACCGCCCATCATCTGGGCCACTTCATCGAGCGCGGTGCGATGGGAATAGGGGCCGTCGAGAAATCCTTTCTCGGAGCAATAGATCAGGCTCGGATTCCGCTTTGACAGCGCGTCATACCCAAAGCCCAATTTGTCCAACGCGCCGGGTCGGAAATTCTCAATAAAGACATCGGCCTCATCAATCAGCTTTAGCGCGAGCGCCTTGCCCTCGGCTGACTTCAAATCAATCGACAGGCTCTTCTTGTTGCGGTTGTACATGGAGAAGTAACCGGCGCCGGAGCCGCGAAGTCGCCGCGTCTTGTCGCCGCCGACCGGTTCCACCTTGATCACATCAGCGCCGAGATCCGCGAGGACGAGTCCGGCCGCTGGCCCCATGACCATATGCGTGAATTCGATCACCTTGATTCCGGACAGGAGGCCTGTTTCACTGCTCATCTGATCCTCTCCCGGCGGACTGTAGCGTCAAAATGCCTGCTCCGCACACCTTTAATAGATATATCAATTGCATTAGATATATCATTTGGCAATCAGGTCACGCCGTCCGGATCATTAAATGAGGCATAATTCATGACCACAAAGAGCGTTCTGATCAGTGAAGTCGGCCCGCGCGATGGATTGCAAAATTGCAGCGCCATTATGCCCACCGAGGATAAAAAGAGGTGGATCACGGCGCTCGCAAGCGCGGGTGTGAAAGAGATCGAGGTGGGCTCCTTTGTCTCACCCAAACTGTTGCCGCAAATGGCGGACACGGGAGAGATCGTGCGCCACGCAGTTCAGATTCCAGGACTGGAGGTCGCTGTACTGGTGCCGAATCTGAAAGGGGCCCAGCTCGCCATTGAGGCAGGCGCTCATAAGATCACCCTGCCTTTATCCGTCAGCGAAACCCATTCTCTGCGCAACATTCGTCGCACCCATGACCAGGTGATCGAGGAAGCACAGACCATTGCCGGACTGATTGCGAAGCAACCCGAGGGCAAACGGCCACATTTTGAGGGCTCTTTGTCGACCGCGTTTGGCTGCACACTTGAAGGGCCGATCGATGAAGCGGTGATTTTGCGATCAGCTGAGCGCTTAATGACAGCAGGCTGCGACGAAGTCGGGCTTTCCGATACAACCGGATATGGCGATCCGGCCTCCATGCGTCATCTGATCCGCGCCGTGCGCGGCGTTGTCGGGGACGCGCATCTGACCGGCGTACATCTCCACAATACGCGCGGCCTTGGCCTCGCCAATATCATGGCGGCGTATGATGAAGGCATCACTACCTTTGATAGCTCCCTTGGCGGCCTCGGCGGCTGTCCGACCGCCCCGGGCGCGAGTGGAAATGTCGTGACTGAGGACCTTGTCTTCATGTTCGAGTCGATGGGGATTGATACCGGTATTGACCTGGAGGCATTGATGGCGACACGCGACATCGTTTCTGCCGCTCTACCGGATGAGGAGCTTTATGGTTTTACGCCCCGGGCTGGCTTGCCCCTGGGGTTCAAGGGCGCGCCAGCCGCTGCGGCTGCAGAATAGGCCCGGCGAAGGGGAGGCGAGCATTTGCAGAATCTACCGGCGCTGATCACGCTGCTTGTCTATTCGGGGATCCTGTTTGGGGTCGGCTTGTGGGCGGCGCAGCGCGCTAAATCGCAGGAGGATTTTCTCCTCGGCGGGCGCAATCTCGGGCCCTGGGTGGCGGGCCTCGCTTATGCGGCTTCCAGTTCCAGTGCCTGGGTCTTGCTGGGATTCTCCGGATTCGTTTTTGCCGCCGGACCGTCCGCATTGTGGATGGTGCCAGGCATCATCGCTGGTTACGCGGCAGTCTGGCTCTGGGCAGGCGGCGTTTTGCAATCTGCGAGCCGGGACGAGGGTCAGCTGACCCTGACCGAGTTCATGTCCCAACACGCACATCCCGGGTCAGCGCGCTTTATTCGGATCGTGGCATCTGTCCTGATCGCGATATGTTTCTCTTTCTATGTCGCTGGCCAGTTCCAGGGCGCAGGCACGGCGATCAATGACCTGTTCGAAACCGGGTTCGTTCCGGGCGTCGTCATCGGCGCGCTGATCATACTGGCTTATGTTTTCCTTGGCGGGTTCATGGCGGTGTCACTGACTGACACGATCCAGGGCCTGCTCATGGC
>SPJK01016375.1_pt1 | contig 33126 bp, 13 predicted proteins | sample 3741771 | NCBI WGS metagenome assembly SPJK01 (sample SAMN10925997, study PRJNA522277) | cold seep metagenome | isolation source: Elba SIP-enriched marine methane seep metagenome, extraction at timepoint T2 | place: Italy: coast of Elba, Mediterranean Sea
CGCTGTTGCTGTATCACTGAGTAAACCATCCGATACGCTCACACCGACGGTGTAAACACCATCATCAACGCCTGCAAAACTGATCGTTGCTCCAGTGCCATCATCGTACTGGCCGTCATTATCCAGATCCCATGCATAACTCAGTGGTTGGCTATCAGGATCACTGGAACCGGCTGCACTCAATACCACATTGTCACCTTCCGGCACTGTGTACGGTCCACCCGCATCCGCTGTGGGTGGTTGGTTAGATAAGCCGATGGCAACCACAAAGGTATCGCTGCCTACGTCACCATCATCATCGGTGACGGTTACCGTCACCGTGTAATTGCCTGCTGTACCGTAGCTGTGACTCCCCGCTACGCTGCCACTGCCTGCACCTTGCGTGACCGACCCTGACTCGACCGCACTACCATCACCCCAATCTATTGTTGCAGTATGCGTATCCTCTACACCTGCATCGGTGAAGGTCGCCGGATCAAGCGCAATACTCTGACCGGTGAGTGCTGACTGGTCTGCACCCGCGTCAACCACTGGCTTCTCATTGGTCACTGTCACTTGCGCTGTTGCTGTATCACTGAGTAAACCATCCGATACGCTCACACCGACGGTGTAAACACCATCATCAACGCCTGCAAAACTGATCGTTGCTCCAGTGCCATCATCGTACTGACCGTCATTATCCAGATCCCATGCATAGCTAAGGGGTTGATTGTCAGGATCACTGGAACCGGCTGCACTCAATACCACATTGTCACCTTCCGGCACTGTGTACGGTCCTCCCGCATCCGCTGTGGGTGGTTGGTTAGACAAGCCGATGGCAACCACAAAGGTATCGCTGCCTACGCCACCATCATCATCGGTGACGGTTACCGTCACCGTGTAACTGCCCGCTGTACCGTAGCTGTGACTCCCCGCTACGCTGCCACTGCCTGCACCTTGCGTGACCGACCCTGACTCGACCGCACTTCCATCACCCCAATCTATTGTTGCAGTATGCGTATCCTCTACACCTGCATCGGTGAAGGTCGCCGGATCAAGCGCAATACTCTGACCGGTGAGTGCTGACTGGTCTGCACCCGCATCAACCACTGGTGCCAAATTATTAACCGTAACAATGAAACTATCTTCACCGACGCCACCATCATCATCAGTTAGCTTCACAGTCACTGTAAACACACCATTTTCAGGATAAGTGTGATCAGCGGCTACTGTTCCAGACCCTGCGCCTTGCAGCAATACGCCACTTTCTGTGGGAGAACCATCTCCCCAGTCAATCACAGCCGTATGTGTATCCTGAACACCTGCATCAGTAAATGATACGGGTGGTAACGACACTGAGTCACCTTCATTGATCATCTGGTCTGCCCCTGCGTCAACAACTGGGTCAGCATTATTGACATTAACAACCAACGTATCGACACCGACACCACCATCATCATCCGACACAGTTAAGGTCACGGTATAGACACCATTCTCTGGATAAATATGACTTGGAACCAATGTGCCGGAAACTGTGGGCGTTCCGTCTCCAAAATCCCAAACCATTGTGTGCGTATCAAGCGTACCCGGATCGGTAAAACTACCAATAAATGATACTGAATCACCTTCCACGACCGTCTGATCTGCACCTGCATCAACGCTTGGTGCTACATTATTGACCGTTATCGTTGAGCTGGAAATATCCGACAAAACGCTGTCACTGACTAATACAGACACAGCTACCACAGCATCATCCACACCAGTGAATGTGGGAGCAACGCCGCTTGCATCATCAAACACGCCGTCACTATCGAAATCCCAATCGAAAAACAATGTATCGTTGTTAGGATCAGTTGAACCACTGGCATCCAGTGTAATTGACGAGCCTTCATCTACTGTATATAGGCCATTTGCATCAGCCACCGGATCCAGGTTAGCCACAACATTTACCAGAACAAAATGTTGATCACTTAATCGTTCATTTTCATCCACCTCACCATCATTATCGATGTCATTCAATACCCCATTATCCCAAACTCTCAAGCCGATGTTTTGGTTACCCAGACTATCGAAAATAGGTAATGGTTGTTCTCCACTCGCCTCATCAAAGTCAAAAGGAAAGATATTATCCAGTTCCCATTCGTATCTTGCGATGAAGTCCGTAGGATCAATATCAAATGAAGCACCACCATCCAGCAAACATGGCACTCCTTGAGTACATGTATACGAATCACCTGCGTCAGCAATCGGCGGATGCGGAGGTATGGCAATAATAATTTCCACATCATCTCTATCTGTTAAAGGTGGAATATTATTATCCGTTACCCGTAGTTGAGCATGAATGGTCTGCGGCAGACTGCTTTCAGGATATTTCGCCAACGGATAAGTATGTGTCGCCGTCGGAGTGTCACTGACAAAATCAAATACTCCGTCATTATCAAAATCCCATTCGTATTTCACAATTGACCGGAAAGGGTCTAAATGAAATGAATTTGAACCATCGAATTCCAAAGGCAAATCAACCGCCCATACCCTGTCTCGTCCAGCATCGGCCACCGGCGGCTGAACAAACAGGGTTTGACTCAGAATAATCACGCCCCAGGCTGATCTCAACTGCTCGGCAATCCAGACAGATCCAGGGAACTGCCCATTGCTCTGCTGATCATCCACCAGTGTTCTGGCCAAACCTTCAACCGGATCGTTAAACCAGTCAAAACCATTAGATTCAAATTTGACCACTGCCGCAGGCTTAGCCAAACGCATCGATTTCGCCAAGGCATAATATTGATAATAAGGCCTGTTTCCTGGCGTGATTAAATATTCACTATTCCAGTTATCGGCCATCCATTTTTCGGCGGTTTTCCATCGTGGATCAGCCGTTGTTTGGTCATCCAAAATCATTTGCACCAAACCCGATGGCGTGCCTGCAGAAGATACGCCTGAAGTATAACCCCAGCCTTGACCACTATAAGATCTATTCAGCCACACCTGATTACGGTCTTTCACCCATTGGGGCACAGGAATGCCGAACACATCCTGGGAAGCAAGCATACCAATAGCGCCCCATTGCGCTGCTGAATTATCAATTGCCGAATTCCAACTATAACGCCAGCCGCCTCCGCTGCCTTGTTCAGTCTGTCCCCAGGCATATTGGTCAGACATGTCCGTCAGAATATCAAAATAACTGCGCCGGTTAATGCCCTCACCGCCAGTGACCGCTCTCGCCAAAGGCGTACCAGAACTGGCGATTGCATCCATAACTTGGCCACCCTGGTATATGGGGCGGCCACCTGAACCATTGACCCCTGTTTCAAGGCCAAATCCATTTCCATTAGTGTCAGGTTCACCATAGGTTTGCACGCCGATGGTGACTTTGCCCAGGTCACGGAACAATTGTCGTAAACCACGCTGCACATTTTCCTGATACGGATCTATCCGTGGATCAACAGTTTCCAAATGCGCATTGATTTCAAATGCTTGTAATGCCGATGCTGTTGCACTGGCACGCGCATTACTTATCCAATAACCCGTTGGAAAACCCTCGGCGGTGGTGCGCGTCTGGGTTTGATGCAGGTACCAAAGCCCTTCATCTATCGCTACATTGATCTCGGTATTGAGCGTTTTGTTTTTGACGACAATATTATATTGGTCTTCTCCCTGCTGCCCCGCACTATCCCATACCTTCAAGGTAGCAACAAACGGTGTACCCGCAGGTGCATTTGGATAAGTGTGTGCGATCGAAAGATCATAAGTATTCGTCACATTCAAAACGGCTGATTGCGTTCCATCCCCAAAATCCCATTGATAGGTTTTGGCGTCCGCATCTCTGACAATCCCTTTTAAGCGTATGGACTTACCATTAAAGGTTTCATGCGGTATTAACAAGTCATGCGGCACCCAAGGCACAGTAATAACATCAGGCGGCAGATTTACAGCCACAGTCACCGGAATTTCAGCACTACTGACTTGACCAGCACCATCTTCAACCGTCAAGGTCACTTTAAAATTATCAATACCTTGTGCTTGAATATTGTCAAAATCAAATTTCCCAGAATGATGCGATGCTCCCACCCGTAATGGCGTAGAGCTTCTGTTCAAAGATGTATAACTGGTTAATTGCGTCCAGTCTGAAGCCCCCTTCTCGCGTATAAAATAGTCAGCACCCGACTCTTTTACATCGATTCGCACTTCGTAAACCAGGCCTTTGGTATACGTTCCAACCTGCCCTCTGTAACTACCGTCTTCATAAATATTGACCCCGCCATTATTGAAATAAATCGCATGCGGCATTTGTGTATAACTGAAACTGGATGGGTCTTGTTTAAACACCCCCCACATCATGTGTTGAGTGGTGCCGCTTTCTGTATGCACTTCCCCTGTAATCGGCTTGGACGGATCACGGCCAAATGTTTGATTACTGTAAAAACCTCGCGTCCATGAACTTGAACCGGATACAGTTAGTAATCCATTCGCCTGAGTAAATCCCGAATCTGAAATCGTCCACGTCTGTTGATTAATGTCAGAAGCATCAAAAGTTTCTGATAACGACCCAGTCGATTTAGAATACCTGTGGAACGGCCTTGCACCGACCGCATCTATATCATTGGTGAAATTGCCATCGCCGTCTTTATCAACGGTATCATCAAAATCCCAACGGTACTCTATGATGGCAAAGTCATCGCTGGACTTTTCTGCAGAGAAATATACTGGAGGCCCATTCACTGCACCTGGCCCGACAATCTCAGCCTGCGCAGTAGGCGCACCAGCAACAATAACTTCTACCGTTGTGGTTTCAGTATGCATATTCAATGCATTATCCGTCACCTTCAACTCAACATCATAAGTCCCTGGTTGACGATAAAAATGCCTTGGCGTTGCCCCTTTACCCACATACGGTAAATCCGCATCGCCTGGCCCACCGGTTGAATCACCAAATGTCCAATGATACTGCTCTATCGCATTATCATCTGTAGAAGCCGAGCCATTGAAATTGATAAACGTACCCACTTCAACCTGATATGGGCCGCCTGGTTTAGCTACTGGCGCATCGCCATTTGCTATTGTAATAGTCGTGCTATCTGATGATGCTTGCAATGCATTGTCGCGCACTGTCAGCGTAACACCCACTACCTGAGGTTTAAAAAATTGCTTGCTAACAACAGCACCAAACAACCGTTCTGGCGGAGTTAATACGTTATCTAAATGAAATGTTCCGCTATGAATAGCTCCGCCAAATCGTAAATTGGTTTCCGAGGAAAAGTCTGAATCGTAAAGTTCTACCCAGTCAGTGTCAGTTGCCGCTTTGTATTCATATACTGCACCTTGGGCTTTTAGTGTGATACGGAAATCATAGAGTACCCCGCGCGTATACGTCCCTTTCGAACCCCTGCTGGCACCATTTTCATAGATAAAAACATTGTTATTGGAAAAGTAGATGGCATAAGGCATCTGGTTATAGTGATAGTTTGTGCTTGAACTATTTTTCAAACCCCACATTCCAAACTGATTACCTGAGATATTCTCAGGTAAAACCTGAGCCGTATAAACATCGCCAACATTGCGAGCAAATGTGCTTGAACTAAATATGTAACGATTGCTCCAACTTCCAGCCCCGGTTACGATGGCCGCGTTATTTTGAGATACGCTCCCACTGACCAACCATTTTTGTGCATCAAGCTGAGTACCAAAAAAATCATCTAACTTTGGCTCCAACGCCCAGACGTAATCAAAAATACCCTCATCATCCGTTGACCCTGTTGCATCTAATGTTGCTGTCCATATGCCAAACGTTGCAGACTCTTCCCCAAAAACATAGGGACCACCTGAATCAGCCACTGGCGGGTTACTGGCCTCAACCGAAATACTAAAGGTTTTAACAGTTTGCTGACCAACATGATCTGTTACCGTCAAACTGACAGTGTATGTACCCGTTGCTTCATATTCATGATGTGCAGTGACTCCGGTGCCTGTATGGCCATCACCAAAATCCCATTCATAACGACTTATACCAAAGTCATCGGTCGAACCACTGGCATCAAAGTCCACCGGCCATTTACCGCCTGCAGCGATACCTTCAGACAAGACAGCAGGAGCAGCAATATCGGCCTCGGGCGGATCGTTTACTTCAACGGTCACCGTGGTTTCTGTGGTATGGGTTTGTCCCGCATTATCTATGGCGGTGACTTTAAGTGGATAAACGCCCGCCGTAGTATAACCATGTCTTGCAGACACGCCCCCTAGATAGGTGCCCATATCATTAAAGGTATTGGCGCGCCCTAATGATTGAATAACGATTGGCTGAGAAGCCACGATATGGTGTACGCCCGATCCGGCAGGAAAATCCAATGGGGTTAGATGCAAGAATTCATCACGCGCCAGCGTTTTGACTATATCTCCCGCATCAATAGTGATTTGTGTATTTTGATTAGGCGCAAAGATAACAATCCCATCCTGGAGATTATGCAGATAATATTCCTTGCCATCCTTACCACCCGCCATGGAAATTCCGTCTCCCAGGTCAAGAATACCTGTACCACCTTCAGTATCCCCTGCCCATACTTCTACCAGTGCACTACTGACCAGTTTAAGCCGACGAATTCCAATGCCATTCTGGAACCACGACTCACCAGCATTAATAGTTTGTGAATACAGTAATTCTCCAGTGTCCAGATCCAATACTTCAACATCACTGGCTTCATGCGCAAATACCGCAACAGCCCCGGTTGACCCCTTTTCTGTTGCGAAGTAAAACAATTTTCCCGCACCATCACCGGTTTCAGAAGGCACAGTGGTATACCCATTGTTTCCAGATGTTTGCATGGCAATCTTGCCACTGGAAACAGCACGGTATTCAATTTGACTTAAATTTACCGGCTTCCAATAGCTGCCTGCAGCAACGAAGTTTTCTTCAATGACATTATCGTTTTTATCCAGGAAACGCACTTGAGCGTCTTCAAAAGCGTAGACATAGGAACCTTGAGAATTACGTTTATGGAAAATAAATTCATTTCCAAGCGGGCTGGTATCCATCGAAGGGATGAATGCTGAATGACTGCCAAAACTAGTTTCATAGGCAACCACCGGCTTATTCGCTTTGACTTTAAAATAGACACCATCGCCCGGAGAAACATCCCATGTACTAAAACGATTGAGCGTGTTTGTAGCAATCACAGCGCCAGTTTCCAAGTTAATCACCTGTACTTCCGTTGCATCTTCCGTGGCAATGACCCGACCTAATCTTGCAACAGGTACATCATAGCCATAGATGTCCGTCCCGGTGACAAAGAAACTACCTTTTAAACCATCCTTATACGCCGTGGTGTAGCTGGTGCCATCACCAAAGTCCACATGATAACGTTGGATATTATGGTCATCCGTAGACCCGCCCATGTCCAATACAAGATTCCAGTATCCATTACGGGCATCCCCTTCGTTCAACAGATATGGCCCACCATGGTTGGACACTGGCTCTGAATTGCTCTGCACCTGAAGTGTTTGAGTCACCGTGTGAGATTGATCCGCATGATCTGTCACGGTCAGGGAAACATCGTAATCACCTGTTGCCGCAAAAGTATGATTTGCAATCAGGCTATCAACGATTGGCGTGACGGTTAGATTGTCATAGACCAAGCTTTGGGTATTAGCCAACAGCGCTATCCCACCAAAACTATGATTAGGATTATGCACATCAAGTTGCAGCTCTTCAGTGCCACCCTCAGGCGTGACATACAACTTCATATTGTTGCCGACAACAACCAGTCTTAGGTGGTACCAAATTCCCGGATCCCACCCCGTTCCGGCCAAGCTATTCTGGAGTGCTGCATTTGTTTTCCAATCATAGAAAGTCCAATAATTCCAGCTATCGCGAGAATACATCAGAAAAGTATCTGTGCTACCTGAGGTATTCTTTTTACGGAAGGCTATTCCCATATAGCCATTGTTAGTACTGACACCTTTAAAATCGACTTCCAGCTCAAAATCCCGGTAACTCTGGGTTAAATCCTGTAGCCATTTCCAGCCGCCGGAAGTGTTTGTCTGGTGTAACTGGCCATCAATCGTCTGCCAAGTACCGCCGCTGACTGTCCATAATGGATTTTCAGATATATTTTGGTCTTCAAAGTTTTCTTTTAATGAATTGATGACAGATGTAGACCCATCACCCCAGTCAATATTATAACGACTGATCCCTAAATCATCAGTGGATGAAGAAAAGTCAAACAAAGCATTCCATTCACCCAACGAAGCAGCCGCTTCATCAATGGTCGCAGGGCCATTGAGAGTAGCAACAGGCGCAGCCCCTCCTTGTACAAGCACTTGCGTTGTTACGCTATGCGCCTGTTCAACCTCATCATATACCGTCAACGTGACTGTATAGGTTCCTACCGCAGGATAAACATGAACCGGACTCACCCCAGTGGCATCAACACTCACACCATCAGTAGCATCAAAATCCCACTCGTAACGGGAAATACTGGTTTCCAGATCTGCAGAGGCACTACCATCAAACAGCACTGACCACTGCCCTTTAATTGCCTTATCTTCGCCAACCTGGTAGCCGCTGCCTGCATTTGCCACAGGCGCTTGCCCTTTAACTATAATTTTTTTGCTACTGACATCCTTATTTCCTTCATCGTCAGTAATTGTCAGCACAACAACATGGTTACCCTCACTGGCAAATACATGATCCACCTGGACGCCTGTTGCTGTCGAGCCATCAGCAAAATCCCAGGCATATTGCACTACCGTTCCATCGTCGTAAGACGAAGTGGCATCAAAATGAACACTCCCCCCTTCAGACAATTCTTGTTTATCCGCAGTAAACAAACTAAACGGTTGACCAATTTTTCTGCCCGCAGGCGCGGCCACTGATAAGACGTTGCCGGCTGTTGTTCCAATTAATGTACGCGCACCAAAAGTCGCATTCCCATTCCCCGGATAGAACCATAACTGGCGGTTTGAGTAATTTGCCGCAACAATATCCAGGTTTCCATCATTGTTGAAATCATAGACGCCATACGACGTATAGTTATTGGTATCTAATGTGGGAACATACACTCCGGCAATAAAAGTACCGTTATCTTTCCCCCGATAAAAATACGGGTCGCCGGAGCCACTATTATTCGCGATTAAATCAACAATGCCATCATTATCAAAGTCACCCAACACTACACCGAAACTATCACTCCCCGAGTCAGCAACCGCACTGCTGCTAATCGTAAAGCTGCCAGTGCCATCGCCTTGATAATACAAAACCTGTGCATCAGAACGTCCTCTGACAAAGTCCATATTGCCATCACTGTTCACATCCGCCGCATCCATACCGCGGCCATTTCCGCCACCGTTTGGCATCACTGATTCAACAAACCCACTTTGCACTACTCTGCGGGTGATACTGAAATCATCAAACCAGAATTCAGCCCCTGCAGATGCGTTGGTTGAGGTATACCATTCAAATTCAGTGATGGTTGTAGCATCCGGCCATACTTGACGGATCGCGTCATACAAATCAATCGTGACCGTATGCCATTGCCCATCATCAATTAACTGAGCAGCAGCAACAGAAGAATAGGGGCCAGGTGTAGCCGCCGGGCTGCCTCCTAAAAATATCCAGCCCTTACCACTGACATTAAACAACAATCCTGCAGGCACGCCATTGGGTATACGGTAAGCAAACGTCATCTGTGAACCACTTGCCAATGACCACCCCGACGGATTTATATCGGCCGACATACATGAACTGCCCGTGGCAAATACACGCATCGAGAAGTTTCCTGAAGCACTGGTTGAGGCATCTCTTTCAATCACTGTATTGCAGTAAGCGCCTCCCCAAGCAGCATCCTCTTCCTCAAAATCAGATGTAAAAAAATCCTCTTCGACAATATCCAGGCTACCTTGATTTAAATACAACCAGGTATTGGCAGAATCACCATTAACCAGGTAATCCATATTGCCGTCGTTATTAAAATCTTCAGCCGCCAAATCCATCAGCCAGGTACCAGGAGAGAGACTACTGCTACCTGTCTGTCCTAAATACGCAGGGGGCAAAAATTTATTATCTTCACGTTGATACAGGTATAGATGAATTCTTGAACTGGCGCTGTGCCCCGAGATAACATCAAAGTCACCATCTCCATCAAAATCGGCAATGGCAGATCCCCGGCTGTTACTACCAGAATCACCTATTTGTTGAAAACCGCTGAACGATCCATCACCATTACTGCGCGCAAAATAGATCCGTCCATTATCATCAGCAGCCGCCACATAAATTTCAGAGCCTATCGTCACTGTATAGGTCTGGCTTGCGGTTAATCCAAAACTATCTGCCACTTCAACCGTCACAGTATTTTTACGTGCGACCCCTGCCGTTGGCAACCAGCTGATTAAACCGGTATTTTCATCTATCGACATTCCGGCAGGCGCAGTGGTTAGACTGAATGTCATTACATCCCCAATCCCTAATTCGGGATCAGAAACAACCGGCTGATACTGATAATTAACATTCTCAACGGCGACCGTGTTCGCTGTTGAAACAATGGAAGGAGAGTGATTAATGTCGCCCACCACAACCTGAAAATCCTTGGTTGTGACATTGCCTTCGTCATCTGTTACAAATAAGCGAACCTGATAAATGCCCTCTTCAGGATATGAAAACTCGACCAGGCGACCAATACCGATAAAACCGTTACCAAAATCCCAGCGGTATTCTGTGATAGATCCATCATCCGTTGTAGTAGACGCATCAAACAGAATTTTTTCATCCGGATCGACTTTTGTATAGACGATGTTGGCATCGGCAAGCGGTTCGCCTGCAACAGAGAATTGCAGATTATCGAGAAAGACAGCGGAATCACCACGCCCATCGCCAACATCCGCCACTCTGACTTGCAGTGTAAAAGTGTCGCTTGTGCCCGCATAAGTAGAAACATCTGCAACTAAGACTCTAAATCCACTCTGTTTTGCGTAACCCGTCCAGGGGGCATCGTAAAATTCATTAAACGTATCAAAGCTTAATAACTGCTGTTCTCCCCCTGCAGTCACTAATATCAGAGAAATGACAAGATTATCATTGGTAAAGCTGGGTATCGGTTCATTTGTTAAAAAATTGTAATCCAACCTGAGTGTGTCAGCATCCGCTGGAATGCTGAAAGATTCAATTGTAAACACACTGACATCAGCATCAGATAATAACGAACCCTGGTCAGGCCCGGTTGTGAGCAACACAGCATTGCTACCCTGGGTGGGCTTCAAAGTACCTAAAGAAGTGGCAATACTGACATCGCCTTGTACCGTCATACCTGAGAGTCCCGACTCGAAACTACCATCCGCAGACCCCACCGTAAAATTACCCGCAAATACGGATGCATTCGGTAAATACATTAGAACAAATAGCGTAATTGTTAGCTGTTTCGCTATAGCGTTTATTCTTAAATATATATTCTTAAACATGACCTAGCCTCTTACCAATTGTTCTAATGTATGTTGCGTATTTCATCGTTTGACACATCAGAAACTGGGAATTAAACCTGCAATATCATCTGCCCTATCAGCCAACACCGTGAATCTTTGGCAGTTATTTCCATTGATCACTGCATCGATATCATTAAATGTACTCGATAGCTCATCAAACCAGCCCTCAAGCTGATCTTTAAAATCCAGAATCCGAGCCACATGCTCGGGTACTGGTACGGGAATTTCGCCGGAGTTATATGCGTTATATAAGTCAACCAGTAAGCCACTGACTTCAGTTTTAACACTGACAACATCGCTCGCTATACTTTGATACATGGATACGATCTCATTACCAATGGCCTGAAAGCCTTTTGAAATCAGATCCCTGGCAAGCAAGGTAACTTAAAACCCTCCAGGAACGTTGTTTGAGATCATTTGCAAACCCAACGCCTGAAGCTCATAGGCTGGCTCAAGTGTGCAATAAATAATCTTCAACGCTTTAAAGAAGAATTTGACCAGATTTTGCGTATAAATTGATCGAATCGACGTATTGATGGAGATACTGATCGAAATGGAAATCATCGTAAAACGTCCGGTTGGATCGGTAAAATTGACCGGGTTATTGTTGGCATACAAATACCGGTGCAGACTTGCCGGGCTTTGAGGATCACCTAGATGAGGATCCATGGTCATAAAACGACCGGCATTCTGATCGTAATAACGAGCCCTCAGATAATACAATCCAACATTTGGATCTAAACGTTCACCGCTAAATCGATACACATTTTGCGTGGTACCCGAAATGGCCAATGCACGACCATAGGCATCATATAGATAGCTGTCTGTGACCAACTCGTTCAAACTGGTCAGCACACGTGTACTTCCTGCGCCATCATAATGATAAAAGGTCTGTACGCCTGATCTGTCCTGAGAAATCAAATCATGAGCATAGGTATAACTAACTGACAGATTACCCGTACCATCGCGCTCTTCAATAACCTGCGTGTGACCGGTATTGCTACGCAGATCAAGAACATACTCTGTCGTTCCTGAGCCATCCAGTTTAGCAACGCGATTACCTTCAGCATCATACTCATAGGATGTCGTATCGCCATTAGGCGCGATACTTTGAATTAAGCGGTTAGCGTAATCATATTCATAACTGGTTGTTCCGCTGTCAGTTTTCTGAGTCTGATTACCATTGGCATCATATTGATAGGTTTTACTGCCCGCCGTCAGCATGCGGTCGTTATCATCATAGGTGTAAGCTTCAGAAACACCATCACGCACAGCTTCCAGTCTGTTACCGACAAGATCATAACTATAACTATAAGAATAAGCCCCAGTTCCGGTTCTCACCTCACTGACCAGACGGTAGTTGTCATCATAGACATAATCGACAACAGAACCATCGGCTTCTTCTACGCGTGTTCTCAACCCATTACTGTTTAGAGAATACGCATAAGAACTGATCACACTGGTGTCACTGCGACTATTGACCAAGCTGGTCAACTGGTTACGCGAGTTATAACTGTAAACAGCATTGGCGCCATTTGCATAATCTACTCTCACCAAATTACCTACCGCATCATAAGTGTTATCCGTGACATCACTATTCTTATCTGTCGTAGTGGATAATCTTTGAAGCGCATCATAGGTGTAGCTGGTTGTTGTTCCAGCACTGGTCACAGAGGCCTGGTTCCCGGCAGCATCATAGCTATATTGGACGATTCTGCTATTCGGAAATGTCACTTGTTGGAGGCGGTTACGTACATCATAGACGTAAGTTGTCAGCCCTCTTGCATCTGTCTCAGTTAACCGCTGTCCGTCACCCGAATAGGTGGTTTGCACTGTTGAACTATCTGGATACAGAACATTGATGACACGGCCTACTTCATCATAGGTAAACTTAATTAACTCGCCATTGAAATCGGTATGCTCAATTACTCGTCCTTCGGCATCATGCGCAAATAATTCTTTTTGGCCGCCAGGAAGTTCACGAGATAACTTGTTACCCACGTCATCATATTCAAATTTAGTAACATGTGCGTTGGCATCCGTCTGAGCAATCATTTTGCCCAATTTATTGTACTGGTAGGTTGTCACAGGCGCACTACCCGAACCATCCGGATCAGGTAGCGTCACTTTAATTAAATTACCCAGCGCATCGTATTCATTTAATGTACTCAACCCAGAAGGGTCTGTTTTCTTGGTCATCCGGCCTAAGCCGTCATATTCAAACAACTCAGTCGTGGTATCACTGAAGCGCGTTTCCACCATTCGATCCATCGCATCATATTGATGCGTTGTGGCATTTCCGTTGGCATCAACGACACGTGTTTTGTTGCCGTTTTTATCATACTCATAACTGGTTTCCGGCCTGACGTCCGCACCCTGAACCCCATCAAACACTAACGGCTGAATCGTCTTGATACGACGCCCTACCGCATCATATTGATGATCGGTACGATGACCCAGTTCATCGATTTCGGCAATCACATTACCCACCACATCATATAATTTCTGGCGGGTATTATTATCGGCAAAAACGGTACGCGTCAGTCTGTCCAGAGCATCGTATTCAAACGTCGTCAAACGCAGGTTTCTATCTTTAATAGACGTGCGATTGCCACTATCGTCATAGGTATACTCCAGAACGCTACCATCCGGGTATTCAGTTTTAATTACATTCCCGGTTGAATCGTAACTCAACTTAGTAGAGTGACCTTGTTTATCGATTTCTTCTGTTTTATTACCTACAGAGTCATATACAATCGATTTCTTATTGTCTAACGGATCTGTTTCGCCGATCAAAAATCCATTTTTGTTATATTCAAATAATGTAGTAATTGCCGTTGGTACATTATTTCTTTCAACAATAATACTTTCAGACAACACATTACCATTGTTGTCGTAGGTAAATTCTTTGCGTTGCAAACTATTGTCATTTGTATCAAATCTTTCTTCTGAATCCCTGTTTCCAAAAGCATCGTATTCAAAAACCGTATATTCGCCGGTCGGATCCGTGATGCGCGTTCTATTACCATTACTATCGTATTCATAGCTGGTCAGTTTGCCATCCCTGTCCGTCATGCTAATCAGACGACCTTGCGCATCATAGAAGTTATTTGTGGTATTACCCCTGGCATCAGTATTAGTCAATACTCTGCCCGAACTGTCATAGGTAAACTCTTCAGAAATCTGTAAACCACCTGCGTCAATGACTCTGGATAACAAATAGCCTTTGGTAGAATAAGTAAAGGTAGTCTCCATACCATTAGGCAAAATCTCGGATATCATCTGACTATCCGCATCATACGTCCTGATCGTTTCTACGGCCTGCACGCTACCATTTACCGTAGGAAACTCAGTTTGCTTTGTGACATTACCGCGACTGTCGTATTCATAGATGGTCGGATTACCGCGTCTGTCCCTGACTATCTGAGTGTTTGCATCCAGGTCATATTCCATTTCAATGCGCTTGCCGGTTGCATCGGTGATAGCAACCAATCGACCGTCATCATCATATTCCTGGCGTTGCGCCGGACGACCTAAAGGATCTTTAATTTCAGTCAGAAAGTGGTTGGCATCGTACACAAATTCCGTACGATTCAGCTCTGCATCGATAACAGCGGCGAGATCACCAGTAACAGCATCATATTCATAATTGATATTATTACCTTCAGGATCGGTCAACCGCGTAATCCTGCCCTGGGTATCACGCACAAAAGTGACACTTAACCCGTCAGAACGCTGAAAACCATTAGGCGTAATATTGACCGTCACCCCATTTGGGTCCGTCACACTGGTCAAATTGAAATTCAGTGCAAAATTCCCCCCACCGGTTGAAAACCGATAGATATAGCCATCTTCAGAGGTATACACATATCCGCTGGGGTTATAGATATTCAGGTTAAAATCCATAACCTGTCCGCCCGAATATAGGAATGGCGCCGAGCCACTCGGTACTAGCGTACCTTTGGTATCGCCTATAGGTTCAAAATTAAATCCGTCAATATACTGATAGCCAAAAGCTTGGAACTCAGGGCTAGGTTTTGCCGCAAATTTAAATTCCTCGTTCTCTCCAAATTTAACCGACACCGTGTGCGGACGAACCGGCACCAAAGCCACTTGGGGAATAAAGCCACCCTGATTTTGCGTTGTCCAGGAAACGCCGATAATTCGGTTTTGAGTCACTTTGACATCATTAAAGCTCACTTCCCAGCCATGCCCAAAATCACCCACTGTAGAGCGGTTACGACTGTCGTAGCTGCGTGTCACCGTTAACGGCAACATGCCGATGTTAAGATTTTTATCCTGAAATGAAACCGTAAACTGCCCTAATTTCAATTCACCAGCAACGCTAACCACCACAGATGTAAAAGAAGTTCGGCCATTTACATCGGTTGCACTCAATTGAATTTGGTAAAAGCCATTTTCCAACATAGAGGCATCAAACGTACCCAAATCACCATTAATGACTTCCTGGTTGCCGGAAACAAACTCAGTAAAACTGGAACTGCCTACTGGAGCATAGGAAAGCGAATAACTGACAAACGTCTCATCCGTTGCTGTCCCAGTTATTTGAAATTTACCACTGATTTCCTGATCATCTATGGGGGATGTAATAGATACATCAGGGGTGGTCACATCGGATGCCGGATCAACCACTTTAAATGTTTTACTTGCACTGCCTTCATTGAGGCTAAAATCTACGGCATACGCAGTCACCGTATATTCACCAATAGCAGGGGGAGTGTAAGTTGCCTTTCCATCCACATCCAAGATAACGGGGGTACCGTTAATTTCCAGGCGTTTTTCATTTACCGCTATATTGTCCGATGCAATCACCTCCAAAGTGATATCTCCACCAATCGCCACCGATTGAGGAACAATCTGGATATCAACCACCGGCGCTTCCGAGTCTGCCACTCCGACCACTTCGAAGCTTTTGGTATCTACAGCTACATTTCCACTAGGATCTGTGGCTTGAAATGTTGCGGCAAATAAACCTGGCAAGAAAAATGTGGATTGCGCATTACCACTCGAATCCAAAACAAGCTCTTGAGAGCCGGTAATTCCAGGCCCTGTCACAGTTAAGCCACGGTTTATCACCAATACGTTATCTGATGCCGTAGTCTGGAAATCTATGTTTTCAGCAACATTGACCGATGCTGCCGATAGCGTTAATGAAGCAACCGGCAGCTGAGTATCGCTTGCTACTGTGAATTGAGCTGTTTCTGTACCTTCATTTCCGGCTGCATCATGTGCTATCACCGTGACAGTGTGAACACCTGCAGCACTGGTTATATAACTCGCCTGTCCAGAGCTATCCAAAGGTACACTCTGGCCATTAATGTGCATGGAGATATCCGCAACAGCGCGATCGTCGCTTGCCGTTACCTTCAAATCGACTGAATGCCCAAGCAATAGAGGATCTGATTTGGTAATATCAATACTTAACGTGGGTGCAGTCGTATCTGCCGCCAACACATTAAATCTGCGTTGACGTGAGTTGGAATTGGACAAGTTATCTGTTGCACTATAAACAGCGATGTGTTCACCCTGCTGAGTCGGCACATAAGTGGCATTTCCCAAATTGAGGGATAACGCCTGCGTAGTTGAATCAGGGGCAATCACTGTTAGCGTTTCACTGGCCACCCCGTCTTCATCAAAAGATTCCACAGCAACATTAACCGTATTACCGACCTCGATATAATCAGGACTTACCAGAATACGAAGACGCGGCACACTGATATTATTGTTTAATAACCGTGGCGAACCTTTTGATGTCGTTAATAGTGCATCAATATCGAAATCGTCTTCAATATCAAACAAACCTACCGCAAAACTACGGATGTTATCAGCGGCTAATAGACTGCTCTGTGTAAAGTGCCCATTACCTTCGTTCAGTAAGACACGGTCTTGACCGGCATTGGCCACAAAAATATCAGGCAAGCCATCAAAATCTATATCCTCAACGCCAACTTTGATGGCAAAGTCAGAATTTACAGGTAATAAACTAGCGCTTTCATCAGAAAACTGACCACTTCCATTATTAATTAATAACTTCACGCCTGCATCGGCGGCGGCAACCACCAAATCCAGGTCGCCATCATTGTCTGCGTCGATGGTTTTAGCCGCAATGGCACCGAACTGAGCCACTGGCAAATGTGTTGAAGAGTTATCGGTAAACGCGCCTAATCCATTATTGGAGTAGAATTGGAGTGATTTTTCATTCAATACCAGCAAATCTTTGCTGCCATTATTATCCGCATCAAACAATAACAACCCGGTACTGGGAAAGTTTGCCGAACCTAACTTGATCGCTGTCTCATCAGAAAAAACCCCGGAACCATTGTTAACATACAGATTATTGACTCCTTTACGGTTTGCCAAAATGACATCCAGATCCCCATCGGAATCAATATCTTCAGCGACCAGAGCAACGCTCATTGCACTATCGGCAGGCAAGCGAGACGCCGTTTGATCTACAAATTGCCCTGCATTATTAATCAACAGAAAATTGTTGCCTCCACCATTTGCCAGTAGCATATCCAGATCATTATCGCCGTCCAGGTCTTTTAACTCGACTGAAAGTAAGACCTGCGAGGCGATATTAGTAGGCAATGTTCCTTCCGGAGCAACTTGAAAACCTCCGGAACCATTATTCAGCAATAAGGACACACCTGACTGAGTCGTCATCACGGCATCCTTAGCGCCATCGTTATTAACATCGCCAACCGCCAGGGCATAACCGGTTTCGTTTCCTGAAGACAGTGGAAGACGAGAAAAGCTTTCATCAATGAGGTCTGAAATTGCCAATTGCGGCAAAATCGTCAGACACAACACCCCGACAATCATACCTGGCAAGAAAAACCGGGATTTGTTTTTTAGTATCTTTTCAATCATTGTCTTAACCTCTTCCAAATCATTGTTTCAATCCCTGAATGATTCTTGCGTTACTGATTAACTTCATTCTGGAGGAACAAGCTCTTTTAAGTGTTCAATCAATTGAAAATCCATTTCATCCGGGAGTTTTTCCGGCGTCTGATAATACAACTCCCAAAAATTTTGAACGCTTAGCCAACCCTGCCCTGGTAAAAAAACACGATGTTTGCCTAAATCTACAGTCATTTCCTGGGGGTCAGTCAGCTTTTTTTCTTCCTCTCCTGAAGATGTATTTTGTTGTATCGCTTGTGCAGGCAACTTATCCATTGCTGGATCATCCACTACAATATGTAGCGGTTTGGTCACTGGCTGCGATGATTCCTCCTGAGCTTCACACCCCCAAAAAACACACAGTACCGATACATATAGCGCCGCCTGAATACCCGCTAATAACCTACCTAAAAACTCAAAGCGCGCGACACTCTTCATACAACACTCAGACGATCACTAACAACGCATTATTTGTGATGTATGTTTTTTCTTTATCGTCCACGCCAATAAACCCATCGCACACAACCATAAAGTTGCCGGTGCAGGCACCCCTTGTGTCACAACTCTTAATGTGCTGCTGAAATAGATTGACTTCTGACTATCTGGATCAGAATGCGCTAAATAAAACCCGGAAACAGGCTGAGTCAAAGAAACCAGCATGTCGATGATGGCTATCTCATCGAGACCCAAACTAAAATCCCAACCCAATGCCACAGAAACATCGTCTTCTAGTCCTGCCGGAACATTATTGCTTCCATCCAGCGCCGAGTTATCGAAATTTGTGTAAATATCACCAAACGTGAATCCAGGCTCATCAATCTCCCAACTTTGCCCGGTTGCCGCTGTTCCTGAGACCGAACCATTCTCGTTAAAATAAGTATTTGTTGGCTCATCAATTTCATGATCAAAAAAGATACCCATGAAATGACTTCCAGTACCCGTAATAGAGGTTGTCAATGCTCCCAATCCAGAAGCTGAATTAAATCCAGATGCATCTACTCCAGCAGGCAAGGGGTCAGGTGTAACTGTACCCCCTAAGGTTCCCAGGTAACTAACGGATCCATCAATATTGACAGCCCAATCAAATAAATTAATATCTGCAGCATGACCAACAGACACCTGCAGACTCATCACACCTGCAATCCATACGCTTGTTATCCACTTCATTTTCACACCTTTAATATTTTTCCATGTAACACTGATTGGTCAATTAACTTGTCCAGCCAACATTTATTTGCCTAACCAGGAGATTTTTCAGCCCCTATCTCGCTACAACAAGCAAAGAAGAATAACTTTTCAGCTCAATTTTCTTGTCATCATTTCTTTCATGACTGCTTATTGCAATAAACATAACGCATAAACCATACCTTATTCATAAGCCACTGATAATAATAAGGTTTAATTCATGCGCTATTCAACTTGTAAAAAATTTTGACACCCCTATATTCATCAAACCTTAAGTAGATAGGGATTTTAAACTTTCATCACTTTTTCGCCCTTATTTTCTGTAAAATTTTCTGACACCTTGCCTTGATTTTTTTATATCTTGTGCTTTACCCAATAAATGCGCACATTTTTTCTGCTTAAATTAAAATTCTTGTATACTTTTTTAACACTATCTCAAGCCCTATAATTCCAGCCTCTCTTCTTAATTTATTTCAATGAACACTGTAAAAAAAACCGGTATTTGGTTAATTGGTGCCTATGGCGATATTGCCACCACGTTGATAGTGGGCAAGCTTGCCATTCAAAATAAACTTGCCTCTGATACTGGACTGATTACGGCAGCACCACCTCTGAATCAGCTGAACCTGGTTGCCCCGGAACAACTGGTTTTTGGTGGTCATGATATTTCTGACAAAACGCTGTACACTCAGGCGGAAGAAATCAGCCAACGCTCACGCACGTTTTCTACAGTGCTGGTTCAAAAGCTTCAGCCTCAACTGGCTGAAATTGATGCCAATATCCATGCATTACCTGAACTCAGTTGGGAACCCGGCAACATTGATGAAGACCATCCTCATCTGCAATCGCTTATTCAACGCCTAAGCCATCACATCAATGCGTTCATTGACAAGCATTCTCTGGATCGGGTCATCATGGTTAACCTGGCTTCAGCTGAGGCTTATCTGGAAATGAGTGACGCCCATAGGCAATTGGATACCTTTGAACAGTTATTGAAAACGGATAATAAAGATCAGGTGCTGCCCAGTATGCTGTGCGCTTATGTTGCTCTGCAGCTACATTGTCCTTATATAAATTTTACGCCGAATACTGGTGTGTCTATCGATGCCTTGCAAAAACTTGCTACAGATCAGGGTGGATTGTATTACGGCAACGATGGCAAAACCGGGGAAACATTGCTTAAAACTGCGCTGGCACCCATGTTTGTTGCCCGCAATTTACGCGTCATGAGCTGGGAAGGCACGAACTTGCTGGGCAATAATGATGGTTATATTTTGAATGATGAAGACAAATGCAAAAATAAAATTAATAACAAGGGTGCGTCTCTATCTAGCATTCTCGGCTACCCCTTACATGCCGGCATCAATATCAATTATGTGCCTTCGCTGGGCGACTGGAAAACAGCCTGGGATTTGATTCACTTTCAAGGCTTTCTTGATGTGCCGATGACCATGCAATTTACCTGGCAAGGGTGTGACTCAATACTGGCAGCGCCCCTGATTTTGGATATGGTACGCTTAGCTGACTTTGCCGCCTGCCATGAAGAAACTGGGCCAATGACCCATCTGGCCTGTTTTTTTAAAACTCCAATCGATATTGAAGAACATTCTCTACATAAACAGTTTGAAATGCTTTTGCACTATACCTATCAACACCTCAACGAATAATTAGCAAGCCTCGTCCCAATGCGTGAATGGAAATACATCTTGCTAAATTGCCTGTTAATCAGCTTAAGCACCTGCAGTATTGTTTTCATTTCAGAACCTGTGCTATCCAGCTTCGTACCAGCTGCAAAATTAATCACCTTAATGGGCTTAATCCTGCTAAATGGCATATTAGCCTTACCTAAAAATCAATCATTGTATTGCACGGCCTCGGCTAGCGTTTTATGGTGCATGATGTTAGCTACCGCCACACTGCTATCCATTCACGTGTCTATTGATTTCAATTTTTCATTCACTACGCGTTTGCTGGCCAGTTATGGTGTTTTTTCTATCAGTTTCTTGATGCAGGGTTTTATCCGCATTCTGCAGCGAGCCGCCCAGCCTCATCATCACCCTGCCTTGCTGGTGTTATTTTTGTTTATCGCATCAAGCGCTTTTCCACTCTCTCTGTCACCCTGGCTTGATCTGATCAACCCGTCTCAAGAAAAACTGCAATTGATTTTATGGAGTAGTCCGCTTACTTATTTTGCCTGTATGCTTAGTTATGATTATTTACACAGCCAATGGTTTTATCAGTTTACCAGTTACGCGATGTATCGCTTTAACTACCCAGATCCGTTTTGGTTTAGCATAGGCTTGAATATCATGGCTTACTTGTTACACTTGTTTTCGCATAAAAATACACAACAACTCTAAGAATATTAACGAGGAGAAAAGTATGAAATTTCCCAATATAATGACCACTTTGCTCATGCTCTTACTGGCTCTGCCAGGCGTTGTGCATGCCGACACAACTATCGATAGCGCCTTAAAGAAAAAGGCAAAAAAATCCATTGATTATGGATTGCGTTATTTGCGTTCCCAGCAATCCGAAAATGGTTCATGGTCTAATTCCATTGGTATTACAGGTTTAGCGCTACGCGCCTACCTTGAAAGCCCTAGAAAATACACTGAGGCAGACGGTGCATTTATTACCAAGCCGATCAGTTATATTGTCAGCAAAGTCAATGCTGACGGCTCCATTAGCGAATCAATACAAAACAGAAACTATAATACCGCTGTCGCCATTACCGCGTTAAAAGCAACACACAACCCTGCCTACGATAAAATTATTAGCAATGCGCAAAAGTTTCTGGCCGGTTTACAACTAGATGAAGATAAAGATTACCCCCCTGAGCATAAATATTATGGCGGTATTGGTTACGGTGGTGATGAACGCCCAGACCTGTCAAATCAATACCTCGCCATTGAAGCTTTAAAAAACACTGATTTTGATCCGGATGACCCGGTGTGGACTAAAGCATTGGTATTTATTAGCCGCAGTCAAAACAATAGTGAAAGTAATGACCAGGAATGGGCAAAAAATGATGGGGGTTTTACCTACATGCCTGGCTACAGTCCTAATGGAGAAACTAATTCCTATGGTGGCATGACCCATGCAGGTTTAATCAGTCTGTTGTTTGCTGGTGTCGATAAAGATGACCCCAGGGTGCAATCTGCGTATAACTGGATAAAAAATAACTATACGCTGGAAACCAACCCGGGTGCAATTAACAATCAAGGGCTTTATTATTATTACAATGCGTTTGCCAAAAGCATGACGGCTTATGGAGAAGCACAGATAACCGACAATAACGATGTCACCCATAATTGGAGAAATGACTTAGCAACTAAACTGATTAGTCTGCAATTCCCGGAAGGTTATTGGGTTAACAGTAATGGCCGCTGGTGGGAAAATAATAAACACCTGGTCACTGCATGGATGGTCATCGCCCTTAATCACGCGGTGCGCTAACCCTGGATAATTATCAACATGGGTTGGAAGAGGCGGCTAAATATATTCTTGATAACGCTCATTGGAAGCCTTTTCCTCCCCACTGGCAGAATGACTGCCAACACCTCACCTTCATCTGATTTGCGTGTTGCTGTCACGCCTGCGTGGAATGGCCTATATCGCCCCGACAGGATGAGCGAAGTTAACATCCGCCTCTATTCCACACAAGGTGGATCAATCCACCTGCAAACCCGCAATGTTAAGCGTGATATTAGCTTGCCTTCAGAGACAACGCTTTACACCTCACTTCCAGTTTTCCCCGGTTCTCTGCATACTGCTCAACTGCAGGTCTACCGGGAAACGTTTAATGTGAGTGACAACAAGCGAATCACTTTGACGCCAACCATGCAAAACATTATTGCTGTTGCAGACCTCGATGCCAGTGTTCCAGAAGATTTACTCGCCACATTAAAGCAGCAACCTAAAACGCTGCTCACTTCGGTGAGCCCCACGTCTTTGCCGCGTTTTCATAAGAGCTATGCCACCATCAAACACCTGATTATTACTTACCAGACGTTTAAGTCGCTGGATAAACCCCAGGTAGATGCTCTGGCGAAGTTTATATCCGAATGTGGTGACGTAATGTTTTTTGAGTTCCCGGCCAACATCCAACAGCATTTATCCGCGCTTGCAGATTGCCCACAGACAAACATCACCTTCTCTGTCGAGAACCCTATATTTACTCATCAACAAACTGCTAAAAATAATTCATCAGCTCTCTATGGCTTACCTTCTAAAACCACGTTATTCAATTTCTTTCCCGCCGCACAATACAATATAGCGTTATGGTTTTTTAGTATTGCTTATTTGTGCGTGATTTGTTGTTTAATCATTTTTTCAAAAAAACCACACTGGCTTTATCTCGCGCCATTGTTGTTTTCATTTGCTGCATTAAGTCTTTTCTTTAAACACCCCCACCACTCTTTCTACGGCTGGTTTGAAATGTCTGACCGGCATTTATCTGCCCGCTATTCCGCGCTGTATCAGTTGCATGGCTATGCCCCATCTGAACAAAACACGGTACTCCCTTATGAGGCATTTGCATCAAAAAACACGCGCGATACTGCACCCATCTTGCTACAAACACACGCCCAGGCTGTCAAGCCGGTTGCTCTCGGCTTATTGACACATAAACAATGGTTCTGGCGATCCACTCTCTTTGTAAAATCACCAGTGAAGCTAAAAACTATCAATGGCGTGCCTCACATTGAAAACCAGGGCGAGCAAGCAATAAACAATGCACTGCTCGCATGGCAAGATGAGGTTTTTTCAGTACCCATGTTAAATGCCGGAGAATCCAGGCTGTTCTCCACGACGACTCTCCCCCACGCGCCACACACACCGTGGGTTGAGTATTTCAAAAAACGTTCTAAACATCACAGCATTAATCTGCTCATTCCTTATACGCCAGCGTTTGTTCCAAAAAGCCACGCAGGATACAGTTGGCTACACATTTATCAACCCACTAACAATGCAACTGATCCGCACTAGTTCAACCATTAGCCTGCTCATTATGGCTTTTCTTGCGTGCTGGGTGTTCGGGACGCTGTACACTGCAGCCCCCGCTACAGAGGCTTCAACGCTCATTAAAACAGCGATGGATATTCTGTGGAAAACGCAGATTGCCAGCCTGCTAGTGATCATCCCTGTATTTTGGCGCAACGCTTCCACATATGAAAACACCCATGCGATAGCTCTTTTTTCTTGGTTATCAGGACCCTTGTGGATACTGGCTCTGATGACAAAAGCCATCAGTTATTTGTATATATTGAAATACCTTTCTTTGATGTCGAGCTTGATCTTTATCAGTGTATCCATCAATGCCTGCACCCATTGGCTGATAACTATCAAAGTTTTTTCACCCGAGCCAGGTGAAAAATGTAACGATGAACTCACTTGCACGTTTATCCGCATGCTTTATCTTATAATAGGTGTATTGATTTTTTCTGGTAACGACGTATGGCTGAATTTGCTGAGCAATTAAACAGGCAGAACACAGCAAGCATCCTGCAATTTTTAACGGTGCTAAAAAGGCAGCTGTGGCGTCAGCAATTTTGCCAACGATTTAAAACCACCCTCAAACTCACCTTGCTACTGATAACTGTTGTGCAATCAGCCAACCTGCTGGGTTACATTATCCTCAACCAATGGCTGATGGTTTTCATTTGCACGCCGTTGATCATATCCATCTTGTATAGTTTTTATGATTCTCCCACACTTGCTGACTGCGCCCATGCTGCCGATGCTATGTTTTTGACAAAATCGCTGTTCTCTACCAGCCTGGAATTAAGTGCCTCTTTAAAACCAGCCTGTCCTGAATTTGCCGACTATACGATCAAACAAGCGGCTCAATCAATTAAGTCTCTAGACCCAAAATCAAAAACCTGCACGGTTAATTTCCCCTGGCTATGGCTTGGTTGCACTATTGTAGCGATTGTTGTTTCTATGCAGTCTTTTTCAAACAATGCTGCACTGCACTCCGCCACCCATATACAGGCGCAGCAGACTGAACAAACACCCGATATTGCCACTGTGCTGCACAACGCCATGCAAAACATAGAAAATAAAGCTGATTTAGGGACTGCAGATCTATCCTTGTCAAATACTGATCACCCCGAGAGCTTAAACACCCCGGCAGCACATAAATTGCCAGTCCGGTATCGCGCCAGGCAAAAACCGCAAACCATGCCTTTTTCAACTATATCGGCCCAAACTTCTGAGCCACTGGCAACAGCCTCAGAACAACATGAGGTTACTTCCTCTGTCGCCGGTCACGCAGCTGTCAATCACCCGGAGAAGACTGTATCGTTTGAGCCAGGGCAAAAACCCAACGCATTAACATACATTTCGCTAACAAATAAGCACGCCCATCCAGGCTTGCCAGGCACACAACCCGCGACAATAGAGCACTCAGAAATTCAACAGCCCCTCCCTCATTCCCATTCACACCAGCCGATAAAAAACACTGATCAATTATTCAGCCAACATTTCTCGATAGTACAACTACAGTATGCACGCGCATATTTTAAAGCCCTTCAAGGAGACTAACGTCCGTGGATACCGCCGAACAGTCCATACGCTTATTTAACCAGCAATTAGATTTAATCCATCGCCAGATAAGCGCTGTCATTATTGGCCAGGAGCATGTCATTTCGGAGGTATTGATTGCATTGCTGGCAGGTGGACACATTCTACTGGAAGGTCTTCCCGGCCTGGGTAAAACCCAGTTAATTAAAGCCCTTGCCGGAACAATTGATGTAAACCTTTCGCGCATTCAATGCACATCTGATTTAATGCCCTCAGACATTACCGGAAGTGAAATCTTATTACATCAGCAAATCACTCAGAAGAATGCTTTTGAATTTAGGCCCGGGCCTATTTTTAGTAATCTAGTGCTGGTTGATGAAATCAACCGGGCATCGCCGAAAACCCAATCCGCGCTATTGGAAGCTATGCAGGAACAACAAATCACCTGCGCCGGTACAAGCTATCCATTGCCCGCCCCTTTCTGGATTATTGCCACCCAAAACCCAATTGAACTGGAAGGAACTTACCCCCTGCCTGAAGCGCAGCTCGACCGTTTTTTATACCAAATTAATATTGACTATCCAAATAGCGAATCATTGTTCAAATTGCTTGATACTTCGCTGGATAGCGACCCTGTGAGTCAACTACACGCATGCGTCGATAAGCAGCAACTTGCCCACATGACAGCGCTAAGCCAACAGGTGATCGTCTCAGACTCGATCAAACATGCCGCGGTCTCGTTGATCATGGCGACACATGGAAATCATACGCAAAGTAAAACCTTTGTCACGCAGCATATTCGTTTCGGCGCCAGCCCCAGAGGTTTACAAGCCATGATAAAAACGGCCAGAATTAAAGCATTGACTGAAGGTAGGGCGCATGTTGACATTAGTGATATTGCCAGTAGTGCGCTACCGGCATTACGTCATCGAATACTCTTGAATATTGAAAGCGAACTGGAAGGCAACACACCCGATACCGTCTTGGCAGAAATTATAAATCTATGGAAACAGTCTCAAAACAAGCCGTTTTACCACGACTGAGTGAACTGGAAACACTCAGCAGAATCGCACGTCAAAAGGCTTTTCGGGGATACGCATTTTGCAAACCTGAACTCATTAACAAAACCACCGGCAACGCCCATCACAATTATGCAGGAACGCGAGTGTACTGCCCTGGTGATGACACCCGGCAGATCAACTGGCGCAGCAGCGCTCGTAGCCAATCTTTACACGTTCAACAACATTATCGTGAACAAAATAACCGCTGGTATATCTGTGTCGACAGCAGTGCCTCGATGGGCGCCGGCATTATCCGAAAATGGCATTTTACCTTGCAGATCGTGTGTGCCTTTTCTTATATTTTGTTACATGCAAACAATACACTCAGCCTATTAAGCTTTGACAGTAAGCTGAGCCACACGATTCCGGCGGGAAATGGAAACCGCCATTTTAAAACTATCTATTCATTTCTGCACACATTTCAGCCGCGTGGGCAAGGGGGCAGCTCATCGTTACGTTCCTGTCACCCGTCAATCAAATCCCCCGCTAAAATTTTGCTTATCAGTGATTTTTTAACGCCCGATTCCATGCAGCAAGACACACAATTACTGGCCGCAAAAAATAATGAACTGCATATCATTCAAATCCAGGATCACCAGGATTATTCGCTTTCAGAACCTGGGTTGATCACATTAACAGATGTCGAATCAGGCTGTTCACTGCCTGTCTTCAACGATGAAAATATATCCAGACATGCGCAGACTGCAGCGCATAACCACCGAACCCAATTAAAACAGTTCTGCGCCCGTCATGGATTTCATTATGCTTTTGCCAACAGTCAGAAACATTGGCAGCGGGCTGTTCTCAAGCTTCTGCACACACTGTAAACATGCTGCAATGGGCTAATGCATTTTGGCTGTTGCTGATCCCGGCGATAGTTTTGATTCGCTTTCTACATCAGTTTAAATCCACACAAAAGCGCGCTGTATCAAGCCTGCTGTTCTGGCAAAAAGCGCCCTTGGCAGCTCAGAACAGCACCTTTAAATTGACTCAAACAAATAAAATATGGCGTTTACGTGCCTTAATCGCCAGTTTAATAATCCTTGCCGCCTCATCTCCCCATTGGCTCACACAGCAGCACACCGTTCACGTATGGATAGACGACAGCGTGAGCATGATGACACAAGAACAAAACATAACCCGGGCACAAATAGGCTTCGCAAGGCTATTAAAAAAACTGGCTTCACAGAACTTTTCTAAAATCAGCATTCATTCCCTGAATACGCGGGATAAACCATCCCTTAATCTCAATCCACTCATAAGCTTACTGTGGCAGAAAAAACTGAACGAATGGTATCAAACTGATTACGTCGGCACACCCAGGCCACTTCCAGACGCATTACCTGTCGGCGAGAACTGGTTAATCACGGATACGGCTGATCAACGAATCAATCACTGGTATCAAAATTCTGCGATTGACCAGCTCATACACGTGGGGCAAGAAACAGAAAATACAGCCATTACTCAGTTTTCTGCCAGACCTGCTTTTGCCGATCACACGACCATCTCTGGCCTGGTGCAATTCATCCATCGTGGCAACCACTCTCAAGCGACGACCTTACAATTATATTCAGGACAAAAACTGCTTAAACAATGGCGTATTAACGCACCTGTCAATCAATTAATCTCACAGCGCTTTGAAATTAACCGACACGCTCTGCCACAAAACTCGCTGCGTATTAAAATCAACGAACAGGATGCTTTACCAATAGACAACCAACTGACAATCAGTACAACGTTCACCTTGCCGCTTACTATTCGCGGCGCATGTCCGCCTACTCTGCTTCACGCCCTACACTCACACCCTTTTTTACACATACAAAAAAACCTTGCAAACGCGCGTTTCAATATCTACTGTGGTCTGACAGACATTGACCACACAGTACCCTCATTAATTTTTCATCAAAACAAACACTCCATAGCCGTCAAATCCAACCCGGTCTGGTTAACCGAATCAACCGCCCTCAAACCACTGATTTTCCCACCTCAGCTGATTAACTACTTTGCACCCGCCGCCAATATCAACTTCGGCAAACCGTTATATAGTGCGAATCAAAAACCCTTAATCAGCTACACGCAAAGCCCTCACAAAATCACGCATAGCTTGCTGGATGTGCAAAACCCAGCCTTAACCGCGCATGCTAGTTTTCCGTTACTGATTAGTGGACTCATAGACTTCACACTGGACACAAGAAGCCTGGACCCAATGGTTCTTGCCCAACGCCCACTACACGAAACAATCATCCAACCCTTTTCAGTGCAAATCCATGACAGTTCTACGCCTACCCATTCACCCTCTACAAACGATGTACTCATTAATGGGTTAATTTGTTTAGCGCTTATGCTAACTGCCACAGACTGGCTTTATTCCTCAATCAGCAAGCGTGTTAAAGGTGACAACAACTGATGATCATCACCCTGCGTTGCATATTTATTTTTCTGTTGCTTACTGCCTTGCTCGATCCCCAGCTGGAAACTCAGGTAAACAGTCAACATGTTGTGCTGCTTATTGATGATTCATTAAGCATGGCGAAAAAACTTGAATCATCGCGCTGGAAAAAAATCAGTGCACGCTTGCGTTCCATACCCCCAGAGACGCAACTGACAATTATTCGATACGCTGCCACTGCAACAGCCGAGTTAGCACGCCTAAAAATCAATAGCACTGAGGCGATTAAGTATTTATCAACGCCACATCTACCACGTTACAAACCACTTATCCGTCTGGGATCAAACCTGAAACAGGCATTAAATTTCAGTCATCAATTTATACTTGATGAACATCCATCGTCGTTTGTCATCATTCATGACCGCCCCGTGTTATCGTTGCAGGCGCAACAAGCGATAAACAAATTAAAAAGCCGAGGCCACAGTTTTTATGAACTCAACCTGGCAACGCCACAAGACGTTGCTGACAGCTGGATTCAAGATTTTTATATACCGACATGGACACAGGCACAACACAAGGTTCCAGTGAGCATTTCATTGTCCAGCAATCGCGATGCCTCTGCGATTTTACAAATATCTCTGGACAACAGCGTACTCTTAGAAAAGACACTTCAATTGACTGCAGGTAAAACAACGCCCCTGCAATTTCTCGTCAATGCCTGTCACGCATCCTCATGTAAACTCACTGCCAAACTATTCAGTGAGCAGGATGACATTCCAGAAAACAATCAACGCAGTGCAATGATTAATGTCTTGAACTCTAATGCAATCTTGTATATTCATGATTTACCCAAACTGCCTAAACTGGCTCGCAATCTGCTGTCCCAGGAGTTACCCGTCACCCTCATAAAACCTACACAATGCTTTACAAATAAACAAAGTTATTCTGCTTATAACAGCATAGTCCTTGATGATATCGCCTACCCAGCCTTGTCAACAGACTGCTGGCGCAGCCTACAGGCAGCAGTCAGACAATCTGGACTGGGGTTGTTGGTACTTGGAGGGCCTCATAGTTTTAGCTCTGGCGCTTACCGACATTCTGCTTTGGAAAAATTGTTACCCGTCACCGCTGAACCGGCTACCCCTATAAAGCCAAGAAATATCATTTTTGTGTTGGATACATCAGGCAGTATGGGAAGTACCCAGCCAGCACAGTCTCGACTGAGTAGCGCCAAACAGGTTATTGAATCAATTACCCGCTCTCTGCAAGCGCAAGACAACTATGCATTGATCAGTTTTGATGTGAATGCGCAGTTAATCTCCCCTCTTCAGAACCATGCATTTTCCACACAATGGCTGCAAGAAAATGTCACTGATGCTGCCAGAGGTGGCACGCGCATTGTGCCAGCTCTACAACTGGCTGTAGATGAATTTAACAAAACCGCCACATCCGAAGATAAGATTATCATTCTCATTAGCGACGGCCACTTTGATGCTGCAGAAATGTCCAGCGCTGAGAAGATTATTGCTGACAACAAATTTGATGTGATTAGTCTCGCCTTTGGAAATCGCGCAAACGCTTCTCGGCTAAAGAATTTTTCACGGATTAACAATGGCACGTTTATACCGCTAAACTCGATGAATGCGCTTCCAGCTCTTCTACACAAAGAGCTGGAACAGCGTCGCCCATTAATTCATCAGGGCGCGGCCTCGGTGAGTCAACGCAAACAACTGCCCTTTTTTCAAATTAACCAACCCTGGCCAAAGCTAAGTGGCTACCAATTAAGCAAAGCAAAAAACATGGATTCAATCTATCTTCACTCGCAACATGGAGACCCCATCATTGCACTGCACAACGCCGGTTTAGGCAGAGTCATCGCCATTCCTTCAGGGTTTGAATATTGGTCTGAAGCCTGGCATACCTGGTCGCACAGCACTGATTTTTTCAAAAACATGCTGGAATGGCTCAATGCGTCTCAACAGCAAGACTTATTGGATCTCAAGCTTGAACAGGCAGATAACACGCTCACCCTGATCATGAATGCCCTATCAAACAAGCACGAATGGCTTGATATTTCATCCACATCGTTCAAAGTAACCACGCCTGAAGGTAAAACTCAAATATTTCCTATTCAAATCACCGCGCCGGGCAAAGCACAAAGCACCATTCAACTCCCCCATACCCCGGGAATCTATACTTTCTCAATCAAGCTGGAAACACTGTCATCAAGCTTTAAATATCTTCACGAACCCTATACAGAGTTTTTACCCATACATATGACTTCTAATAACAACGTTGCACAAATTGTTTTACCAGAATTTTATCAAAACAATATATTCAAAGTACCGCACAAATTCAGTTTCCGAATTCTTATTTTGCTCCTCACATTGCTCTGCTATATCCTGTTATTAGCCCTGCAATTGATTGGCAGCGACACGATTAAACAAGTATTACTCCACTTAAAATAATGGCTAAATAAACGTATGTTGAAAATAAATAGCTCTCTGTTCAAAATCATTCTCATTTCTTTGTTGATCCCTGTCATTCCATTTCTGATTATTGGCGAGCTACCTGGACAAAAATGGTTATCCAGTAATGATTCAAATGCATTCGCCTTTGCTTTAAGTGGAACAGTGTTATTGGCTTCAGATATAGTGTTACCGATTCCATCCAGCATCATCGGCACAATGCTTGGCGCTCGTTTAGGCGCTTTTCCAGGATTTGTCTGGTGTTGGATTGGGCTGGAAATGGGCAATATAATTGGCTATTTTGTGGGACGCTTTGCAGACAAATTTGTTTCAGAAAAAACAGACCAATCCCCCACCCTGCTCATCCTTGCCATGAGCCGCCCCATCCCAATCATTTCTGAAGCAATCACATTTTTGGCTGGTGCAACAGGCACAAAATTCTTTCCGTTTCTATTTATATCGTCATTTGCAAATGCTGTCTATGCCGCTGTTCTCACCAGCAATGCAGCATATTTATTTCCCGAAAACTCAACCTACACGGGACTACTTATTCCCATACTGATACCCGTCGCCAGTTGGGCTATATGGAAATATAAAATAAAAGATCATTTTTAATTTTTTGCAGCTAAGGACATTATAATCCCCCGAAAAATAACACGCTTGAACCCATTCCAAATTTTTCCAGAATCAGTAGAGCCAAATATTTAAAGTTAAACTGGTACTGATTAATGTGTGCCCCTATTTAATTTATTATTACGCAGCCCTTAATGATAATAATAAAGTTGAACAATATGATTAGCAGAATTGTGTTTTAAACTGAATCTACCAGAAAAAAAATTGAAGTGGCTACACTAAACCGGACATTTTATTTAAAATAACCTGAAAAGTATACATGTGTCTAAAAATGAATAAGCAAACTAAAAAACAAAATACCTATCCATCAGAATTCAAAGAGTGAGCTGTCAAATTAGCCATTGAATCAGATGAAACTATAGCGCAAACAGCTCGAGACTTAGGCGTGAACCCGAATACATTACATACCTGAATCAGTACGTACTCAAAACCCAAAAACTCGACAGAAAGAACGAGTGAGCATATTTATGATGAAAACAACCGATTAAAGAAAGAG